>WNFK01005775.1_pt1 | contig 10227 bp, 10 predicted proteins | sample 5400281 | NCBI WGS metagenome assembly WNFK01 (sample SAMN13153350, study PRJNA577476) | soil metagenome | isolation source: 20 cm soil on Douglas fir-dominated hillslope | place: USA:California | collected 2013-09-17
CCTGCATCGAAACAACAACACCAGTTGGCAGATGCGTGAGGCGAACGGCTGAGTAGGTTGTGTTCACTGACTGCCCGCCTGGACCTGAAGAACAGAAGGTGTCGATACGGAGATCTTTGGGGTCGATTTTCACATCGACTTCTTCGGCCTCGGGTAGCACTGCGACGGTGATCGCTGAAGTATGGATTCGTCCGCTCGCTTCCGTTTGCGGAACGCGTTGTACCCGATGCACACCCGATTCGTGCTTCAGCTTGGAATAGACCTTATCGCCTTCGATTAATGCAATTGCCTCTTTGAGGCCACCAATACCGGATTCTGAAGCTTCAAGGATCTCGAAACGCCATCGTTGTTTTTCCGCATAGCGGGCATACATTCTCAACATCTCGGCTGCAAAGAGAGTGGCTTCATCTCCACCTGTACCCGCGCGTATTTCCAAAATCACGTTCTTCTCATCGTTCGGGTCCGAAGGAATCAGAAGAAGCCTCAACTCCGCTTCTGTCTGGGCCATCTGAGCTTGCAGAGTTTCTACCTCAACGCGAGCCATCTCTTTCATTTCATCATCGTCAGCCACGGCGGCCAACTCTGTCGCCCCGTCAAGTTCTTGCTTCAACGATTTCCAGACCCGGTACTTTTGCACAATGTCGCCCAGGCTGCGATGCTGTTTCGCTGCCTTAATATAGGCGGTCTGGTCTGACATCAACTCCGGCGACGACAGTTGATTTGTCAGCTCTTCATAATGGGTTTCGATTTGTTCCAGTTTCTCTAACATGATATCTGCCCGGGTCTCGGCTGCGCTCAGCGATAAGTAATAAACAATCCAACCCTCAAGATAGTGGCGCCAACGCCGGTTCGCCCGTCCGCGGTTCTAATTTCAACGATTCTTTCAGCGCCTCGAGCGCGACTTCCAACTGCTGATCATCGGGTTCCTGTGTTGTAATGTTTTGCAGCCAGACGCCGGGTTTGGTGATCAACTTAAAGAACAGACCACCTTCCTTTTTCGCGGAAAGCCGAATGATTTCGTAGGACAGTCCGGCGACCAGCGGGATCAGCGCAATACGAATAAGAAAGTTCAAAAGCAGGGAATCAAACTTGATAACGGAAAACAACAGTATTGCTACCAACATCACCACCATCAGAAAGCTTGTGCCGCAACGAGGATGCTGCCGTGGTTGCGGCCGCGCATTTTCCACCGTCAAAGGCAGTCCCGCCTCCCAGGTAAATACTGTCTTGTGTTCTGCGCCGTGGTACTGAAACACTCGACGGATATCCTTCAACAGAGAAAAGCTAAAGATCATGATCAGAAAAAATGTCATGCGGATTAGCCCGTCGATCAAGTTGAAAGCTACCGACGGTCTAACAGGCCGAAGGTATGTCCGCACGCCGCGCCACGTTTTTGCGTACCACGCCTCATTGGCGTCCACCCGGGCGGCTGAGGTTGAGGAATCCGCAGCAGGTGCTTGTGTTGCTTCGCTCGTGCCGACAGCCGCTGCAGCTGGAGACGCCCAACCTGCGGCGATGAAGAGCGCGTTTGTTAGCAACAGAGGAGCGGCGACGAAAATCAGAACATTGAAGAACAAGGCAAATACAATCGAACCCGCTGCTGCCGTGGTGGCACCGCGCTTCAGTTCATCTTTCGATCGTTTTTGAGTCGGGATCGGAAACAGACCCGGCACAGCCCCAGTTAGACCAGCAAAGTCTCCTTCACCCTCAACAACCACCGGCGAAAGAGCTATCTTGACTTCTTCTACTGCACTGGTTTCCGGCTCCGCGAGCGCTTCGCTGGCGGAATAGTTCAAAGCCTTGATGCCGAGACCCATTGACTGCACCAACACGGCGCCGCCACGCAGTACCGGCAGCTTTAACAAGGGAAACTTGTCGCTCCACTTCGGCAGCCTCGCGGAGATGTTTACGATAGTGCCGTCAGCCTTACGCACAGCGATTGCATAGGCATTCGGAGTGCGCATCATTACGCCCTCAATGACTGCCTGGCCGCCGACAATTAGGTCTCGTTCTGGTGTGCTCATAATAAACTTACCGGTATGTTACAAAGACTAACGCCGGCGATTGCGGTAGTCGCTTTACGCTTTGATGCACGTAAAGCGACCGACCGATACCACGCCGGCGTTCATTAATCTTCGTTGCTAGTGTCGATTCCGCAAGAGTCTTCCTCGGGAATTACTCACTGGGTTGCAGCGGTGCCTTCCGGCACGGTCTTCTTGCCATAGCGTTTGTTGAACCGATCGACTCGACCAGCCGTGTCTACCAGTTTCTGTTTACCCGTAAAGAACGGGTGACAAGCAGAGCAGATTTCCACGTGCAGGTCGCCCTTTTTGGTTGACCGCGTTTTAAACGTTTCGCCACAAGCGCAGGTAACAGTTATTTCAGTGTATTCGGGGTGAATTCCAGGTTTCATCGCCTTTTCTTCCGTCGCTCTCCATAGCCGCCACTCGGCCACAATTTCAAACAGGCTATGATAGATGTCCCTGGTGAGTGCCGTCAAGCAACGGCCCCGGTTTTGGCAGTGTCCTAGTTTGAGAACATATCTCTGTGCCCCCTCAGCGTTCTCTGCGTCTTTGCGGCGGATTTGCCCCGTAGAAGAAAGTTCACCGCAGAAGTCGCCGAGAACGCTGAGGTGGCGCAGAGAGTTGAAATTAGGAACCCACTCCTGGGTTTTTGGCTCTGGGATTAGTTTTGGGTGGTGGATCAGTTTGAAAGTCCTCTCCTTTCTCGAACAAGTGACTATTGCGCAGGGCGCCAGTATTCGCTGGTGTGAATGAGACGACATCGCAAACTGACCCATTATCTAGTTTTGGAAGTCGGTTGACACGAGCTAAATCGCATGTTTAAATCGATTTTCGCCGTCCTTCTGTACTATCAGCAACATCGCTCGAGGATACTTGCGCGACGATTTGTGACCCCGGATCACAAACCAGATCGTGAATTCGAGCGGAGTGTATTAGTCGTCGAGCCCTACGGCATCTATGCCAGAAGACACGAAGCAGCCCGGACCTGTAGCACCTGGGAAGCCTGACGAATCAATATCAGATTCGTCAGGCACACCCCCGGCGTCAGCCATTCCTTCGGCGGGGGTGCTCGCCGGGGCCGACGCCGAAAAAGCCTCGATGGTCGAGCAGGCCAAGACGCGTGTAGCGGCTGTTAAAGAGTCGTTAGAAGCGAAACCACCGGATCCCGCCAGCCCTGGCGCACCAAAGCCCCCAATCAAGAAAAAGGAAGAGGGTCCCAAACCGACCGATGCCAGCGCACATCCTTTAGTCAGGAAACTGCAGACGACGTTCGCGGATGCGATTAGCGATGCAGTCGAGTTTATTGGTCAGCTTTCGATCAAAGTCGATCGCGCCAGAATCGTTGAAGTGTGCGATTTTCTCAAACAGGATGAGAAAACCCCTTTCAATTATCTGTCAGATCTTACCTGCGTACATTTTCCGGATCGTATCGAAGCACCTTTTGAAATCGTTTATAATCTGTACTCCATTCCCGCTAACGAACGGATACGCTTGAAAGTAGCCACGGCCGACCAGCAGTCGGTGGAAAGCGTGACGCCGGTGTGGCCGGCCGCTAATTGGATGGAGCGCGAAGTTTTTGATCTCTTTGGGATTGTTTTTGCTAATCATCCTGATCTCCGGCGGCTGTTGTTGCCTCCAGACTGGGAAGGCCATCCCTTACGAAAAGATTTTCCCCTGGAGTTTGTCGAGAACGAATGGACTAAGAAACACTTGCCTGAAATGAACAACGTGCAACGCGAGCAGTTGGAACAGCGACGCGCTTATGGATTGGAGATACTTTCCGTGCCTCAGGAGCGAATGATGCGCGACATCTTTCGCGGAGGTAAGGAAGTGATGCCCAAGGACAAGTGATTTTTGATTGCCGAGTTTTGATTTGCGATTTAGAAAACAAGAGACGCCAAAGGACAAATCGGCAATCGGCAATCTAAAATCAAAAATCCCAAGATGACTCCCAAAGAGATTGCCGCCCATTACGATGCCAAGGTCTTCGATTCGCCGGACACGGCAAAGGTGGCGGGTTTCGTCTTGACGGAAAGTGCGGAGCCACGAAACGTTTGGAACAAGGCGAGTGCTGCCAGCGCGATTGTGCTGAAGCTGGTGGAGAAGAGATCCAGCGGAGAAGCGGAAGAGATCGGTTTGGTTATCGAACCGTGGCGAGTGACCGGTTGTTATAAACCACAGCCGGCAGAATTGCCGGCAGCTTAGTTAGTTCAACCTTTATGCATCAGGTAGAAATCGCCACCACTCAAGAGACGCTGCTCGACAGCCCCGAAATGGTGCTGAACATGGGGCCGCAACATCCTTCGACGCACGGTGTGTTGCGCGTGGTGCTGAAGCTCGACGGCGAAACCGTTATCGATCTTGATTGCGACATCGGTTACCTCCATCGCGGTATGGAGAAGATTGCCGAGAATCGCATGTACACCATGATCGCTCCCTACTGGGACCGCCTCGATTACATTGCGGCGGTGTCGAACGGTCTTGTCTGGGTAGAAACGGTCGAACAGATGATGGGTCTCGTGGTTCCACCGCGTGCGCATTATCTGCGCATCATCCTGACGGAGCTGAACCGAATAGCTTCGCATCTGTTGTGGTTAGCTACCCACGCTCTCGATATTGGTGCGGTCACTGTGCTGCTTTGGGCATTGCGCGAACGAGAAGAAATTCTGAAAATCTTCGAGCGGCAGTTTGGCGCGCGCTTAACTTGTCATGCCTGGCGCGTCGGTGGCATGCCCAATGATGCTTATGATGGTTTCCAGGCGGACGTTCGTCAGTTCGTGAATAACTTTCCTAAAAGGCTGGATGAGTATGAAACGGTTCTATCTGAGAATCGTATTTGGCTCAGTCGTACTGTCGGTATTGGCATAATCACTGGTCCAGATGCAATCGCCATCGGACTCTCCGGCCCGGCACTGCGCGGCTCAGGCGTCGCCTGGGATATACGCAAAGCACGACCTTACGCTGCCTATGGTGAGATGGATTTCGATATCCCACTGGGCGAGAACGGCGACACGTACGATCGTTACCTCGTCCGTCTTGAAGAGATGAGGCAGTCGCGCAGAATTATCGATCAGGGACTGGATAATCTGCCCGACGGGCCAGTAAATGCGAAATTGCCGAAAGTGGTTAAGCCCCCGGTGGGTGATTACTATCATTCGATTGAAGGGCCAAAAGGTGAAATTGGTTGCTATCTCGTGTCTGATGGAACCGCGCAACCGTGGCGTGTCAGAGTGCGCCCGCCTTCATTAATAAACCTGCAGGCATTGAAGCAGCTCTGTATCGGCCATCTAGTCGCTGACGTGGTGGCGATAATCGGTACGCTCGACATTGTTTTGGGTGAGATCGACAGGTGAAAGCTTCGCTATGTGCGGCCTTTGTGTTCTCACAGTCTCGGTGGTTAATGGTTGCCCAAGGTGCTCACCACTGAGACTGAGGAGGACACAAAGCTTGCACATAGACTACGCTGACAAAGGGACCATTTGATGCTCCTGCTTGCTCCGATAAACTTTATCGACGAATTGCTGCTGAAGCTCTTTAGTGCTCAGACGATAAACTTTGTCATCTGGCCATTGATCCAGATCGGACTCGTGGTCACGCTGGTTGCGCTTTGGGTAGCTTACGCCACATATCTTGAGCGAAAGATTTCCGCATTCATGCAAGCACGACTCGGTCCAATGCGTGTCGGTCCATGGGGGTTGTTGCAACCCATAGCCGATGGTCTCAAACTGCTAACCAAAGAAGACTTCATCCCGGAGAAAGCTGATCGTTGGATCTTTTTCAGCGCACCCTATATCGCGGTCGCTGCCGCTTTTATAGTTTTTTCGGTCATTCCCTTTGGTCCTGATTGGGCCGTGATAACCGATGTCAATATCGGGTTGTTGTTAGTGCTCGCGGTCTCCAGCGTAGGTGTGCTCGCCTTGATTCTCGCTGGTTGGTCTTCTAATTCAAAGTATGCGTTGCTTGGCGCATTGCGTTCGAGCGCGCAGATGGTTTCGTACGAAGTTGCGATGGGCTTGTCGCTTATCGGAGCGTTGATGTTCGCCCGAACGCTCTCGCTTTCCGGAGTGGTGTTAGCACAGGCCTCTGACTCCATCTGGTACATCGTCTATCAACCGGCCGGCTTCCTGATATTTCTAGTTAGCGGTATTGCCGAGAACAATCGCGCGCCTTTCGATTTGCCGGAGGCGGAATCGGAACTGGTCGCAGGGTTTCACACTGAGTACTCAGGCTTTCGCTGGTCGTTGTTTTTTATGGCTGAATACGCGGCGATGGTGGTGGTCGCAGCAGTGGCGACGACCCTTTATCTGGGCGGTTGGTACGTACCGTTTGTTTATTCTTTAACCGAGGCGAAGGGTTATCACAATCTGTATGTTGCCATCAGCTTGCTGGCATTTTTGGTTAAGGCTTCGATCATTCTTTATGTTTACTTCTGGCTGCGTTGGACCCTGCCGAGGTTTCGTTATGACCAGCTAATGGATATCGGATGGAAATGGTTGATTCCCTCAGCGCTTATAAACATCGTGTTGTCGGGATTTGCAATCTTCCTGGTCCAGGCCCTCGACGGCTGGAAGGGGATGAAAACGATCGACTCAATCGGGCGGGGTTTGAATCTAACACCAATCGGCAAAGGGCTGATGATCCTATTCGGGTTGATCGGTCTATTTGTTACCGGGCTGTTGTTGTCGAGGATTAACTGGCGCTCGCGTGATTTCAATCTCAAGACGCAGAGAAGGAATATTCGCCTGGTGAATCTGCCGAAAGGAAAGCCGGCAGTGCCGGTTGGCTGAGAACATTGGTCTTGGGCCTTAGGCCTTTGGTCTTTGACCTTCGCCGACACGCAGAATTCAGAGACCAAAGACCAAAGGCCCAAGACCTATCTCAGGGATCGGAATTAAAAGTTATGCCATTAGTAAAAGTTCCAAAACCAACCTTTGCTCTTAAGCTCAAACGCTTCTTCATGGTTGATTTGCTGAAGGGTTTGCGGCTCACCCTGAAATACAACATCGGCGCCGCTACCGATAAGGACTCAGTGGCGGGAAAGGGTATTTATACTGAGCAGTATCCCAAAGTAAGACCCGATGTCGCGCCGCGTTTTCATGGAGCGCCCCGTCTGAATATGGATCCGGAAACGCACGACACACTTTGCATCGCTTGTAACCTTTGCGCTATCGCCTGTCCGGAAGACTGTATCGACGTTTTGGCAATGGACGTGGAAATCATCGTCGCTGGTAAGCCGCGCAAGAAAAAGGTCCTTGACGAATTCATTTTCGATACCTCGCGGTGCATGTTTTGTGCTTTGTGTCAGGAGGCTTGCCCTACGTCGTGTCTCGAGCTTACACAGGATTTTGAACTGGCTACCTATTCACGCGCAGGCTTCGTATGGAACCGAGAGATGTTGGAGCAGGGTAGGGAGACGGTGAAGTATACGAGTTAGGTCTTTGGTCTTTGGTCTTTGGCCTTGGGACTTTGGTCTTTGTACTTTGAGCTTAGGACTTTGAGCTTGGAGGTCGAGCAAAATAATTACCACCTTAGATCGTTGAAATCCGAACAAAGACCAAAGTACAAAAGACCTAAGGCCAAAAACCAAAGACATTCTTGGCCATCGGCAATGAATAAGAATCGGCAATCGGCAATCGGCAATCAAAAATGATCCTAACTGGTTGGGAAGCGATCTTCTTCTGGGTTTTTGCCATCGCCGCCATTTTCGCGGGCTTACTTACCGTGATGGCGCGGAACGCCGTTCATAGCGCCCTGTTTCTGATTTCATCCCTCGTATCGGTAGCCGCGCTTTTCATTCTGCTGCATGCGGAATTCATTGCCGGTGTGCAAATACTCGTGTATGTCGGCGGTGTTATGGTGCTCTTTCTCTTTGTGATCATGCTGGTCAACGTTGGTGCTGAAGAACGAGGACGGGACGAGATCTTCAACAAGCAACGCCAGGTAGGCGCCAGTCTCATCTTCTGCTTCTTGTTGGTTGGGGGTTTACTCTTCGCGATAAATACCGGGTACAAGGGCCTGCAGACACGAGACGAGGCGAAACTGACCGCGGGTGCTGAAGAGCGACTCGATCGGGAAAAATCTTTACCTCGCTCGGGCACCAGGACCACAAAGATCACGACAGACACGGAGAACGTGGCTCAAAGTTTGTATCGCTATGCATCTCTGCCGTTTGAAATTGCCAGCGTGTTGCTGCTGGTCGCAATTATTGGTTCGGTGATGTTGGCCCGCACGTTAAAGCAGGAAGCCTCGGCTGACGACGTACCGCCAGAAGTTTTGCAGGAAAAATCATGAGATCGGAAAAGTAGGGCTCGTGTCTTAGCACGTTGTTTTATGTCGACAATAATTCTATCTGCATTTGCCTTGGCATTTCAGGAGGCTGCATCCGGACGCTTCTCGGTGATGGCCCAGAGCGCCAGGAATCCAGACCTCTCAAAGTTTCTCACAATCGGGGCATTGCTTTTTATTATTGGTGTTGCCGGCGTACTTACCCGGCGGAACATCATTGTCATTTTCATGTCGATTGAACTGATCCTTAACGCGGCAAATCTGAACTTCATCGCGTTCTCGCGTTACCTGCAGGAGACCGGCAACGTAAATGCTCTGGCAGGACAGATATTTGCGGTTTTTGTGATCGTAGTAGCCGCGGCTGAGGCCGCCATCGGATTAGGAATAGTCATAGCGCTCTATAGAAACAAAGAGACGATCTGGGTTGATGAGATTGATCTGTTGAAATGGTAGAAGATGGTCAGTGGTCAGTAGTCAGTGGTCAGTGGTTTCGTCCTGCAACTGACAACGGACTACTGACAACGGACTACTGACCACGGACAGTTTTAAATGTATCGCTACATCTGGTTAGTCCCAATACTTCCCTTACTGGGTGCCGCTATCAATGGCCTTCTGGGACGTAAGTTCCGTTTCTCCGAACCGGTGATCGGCGGCATCGCCGTCGGCTCTGTTGCTCTTTCATTCCTGATCAGCTTGGCCGCAGTCTACTCATACGGTTTTGGCAGTAACGCTGTGTGGCCCAGCGCATATGTCAGCAGTAAGGACGGAAATTCGTTCAACTGGATTCCCGGCGGCGCCGTCAATATCAACTTAGGGTCTGAAGCGCGCCAAGCTGTTCAGCTGGACAAAGAACTGCAAAAGAAGCTGGCTGTGATGACGCCGGAACAACGGGCCCAACCGCAGGCGATCACCGTGGTTACTGTTGAATCACCCCGCAGCTCTTTGCTCAATATCGAGTGGAGTTATCAGCTCGATCCGCTTTCGTCGATCTTCATGCTGGTGGTCACGGGAGTGGGCCTCTGTATCTTCGTCTTCGCTACAGGCTACATGCATGGTGATACGGGCTTCTATCGTTTCTTCGCCTACATGGGCCTGTTCATGTTTTCCATGCTCGTGCTTGTGATGGGTTCGAATTTTGTCATGATGTTTGTTGGTTGGGAAGGTGTCGGGCTCTGTTCTTACCTGCTGATTGGTTACTACTTCGATCGCCAGGAAGCCGCCAACGCCTCGCGAAAGGCATTCATCACTAACCGTATTGGTGACTTCGGATTTGCTCTTGCGATCTTTGGCGTGATTGCCACGTTTGGCACCGCCCAATACGCAGACGTGTTTGCCCAGGCTAAGGATTATCCGCTCGAGGTGCTCGGCAATTGGGGCATCTTGTCGTGGATTGCGCTCGGTCTTTTTGTTGGTGCTTGCGGAAAATCCGCACAACTGCCGCTGCACGTTTGGCTGCCTGATGCCATGGCCGGACCAACCCCGGTTTCAGCGCTGATCCATGCCGCGACGATGGTGACAGCCGGTCTCTACATGGTGACACGCACCAACGTCATCTTCCAGCATTCGCAAACGATGATGCTCATCGTAGCACTTGTGGGTGCGGCGACTGCTCTGTTTGCGGCAACCATCGGCATTACCCAAAACGATATTAAGAAGGTGCTGGCTTATTCAACGGTGTCGCAGCTTGGGTTTATGTTCATGGCCTGTGGCGTGGGCGCGTTTGTGATCGGCATCTTCCATGTGATGACGCATGCTTTTTTCAAAGCGCTTATGTTTCTTGGCGCCGGCAGCGTGATTCATGGCATGCACCACGAACAGGACATGCGGCGTATGGGCGGGTTGAAAAAATACATGCCCTATACCTACATGACTTTCTTCGCGGGCTGGCTCGCTATCTGCGGCATCATTCCTTTCAGCG
>WNFK01167794.1_pt1 | contig 10227 bp, 10 predicted proteins | sample 5400281 | NCBI WGS metagenome assembly WNFK01 (sample SAMN13153350, study PRJNA577476) | soil metagenome | isolation source: 20 cm soil on Douglas fir-dominated hillslope | place: USA:California | collected 2013-09-17
AAATACACAGAGTTACCGATATCCATCTCTAACATTCTCCTTTCGGGTTAGGGTGTTGTTGCAGGAAGCGCTCGAGGAGCTCACTGGTACTGGTCCGGGGCTTGGTGCGACCCGATTCCCAGCTCCTCAAGCGCGCAAGGGTCAGATCAAAGAGATGCGCCCGGAAAAAGGCGACAGTCTGGGCTTGGGAAAGCCCGTGGTTTTGACGCCAGAAAATAAGTGACTCGACCGCAGGATCTTGTCTTTGGGCTGGCGTCCTGCCGAGGCTCTTCATATACAGCCATGATGCCAAACCGAGCTTCGAAAGCAATAAAAGATTGTACTGTAAATACAATCTTATTTCGACCATTCTGGGCATCCGTCGCGGTTACTGGCTTGATCGCGTAAAATGACTATGCGAGAAATCGCACTCACATCGATGGATCATGAGCTCGACGATCCGATTCATTCCCCCAAGACTGGGAAAGATCTTCGCACTTGGAGGAAGGCTCTTGGCCTGCGCCAGGGGGAACTCGCTAAAGTGCTAAGCTTAAATCATCACACGATTTCGCGCGCTGAACGCGCGAAGGACGCACGGCTTAAGCGGGAGGTCTTCGTCGCTGTCCAGTTGCTTCAACACCGGCTCGTGCACGGGGAAATTGACCTCAGTCCGATCTTTAAGAAGCGGCCACCGCTTGGAAGACCTAGAAAAAAAGTATAGGTTCCCTGCAGAAAACGTTTGCACTTTAAATTCAAAAGTTTTCTCTTGCCGTCGGCTTAAACTTCTCTATAAGCACCATTGCGACTAGGAGGATGTCGTATGCTTATAGAAACTGGGGTGGAGGAGCGCAACGGAAAAGATGCTGCCCAAGGAAGGCGCCTAGAAAAACTGCGCCGGGACTTTGGACCGGTGTTCCTCGCCGCGCTCAACGATCCCCAAACGATCGAGATCTTGCTGAACGCCGACGGCACCCTGTGGCAGGAAAAGCTCGGCGGCCGCATGGAAATCATTGGCCAGATGAGCGCAGCTCGAGCCGAAGCGGTCTTGCGCACAATCGCTGCTTGTCTAAACACGGTGATCACCTGGGATCAGCCAACCCTTGAGGGCGAACTTCCCTTGGACGGCTCCCGGTTCGCCGGCCAGCTACCGCCGGTTGTGTCGGCGCCGACATTCTCGATTCGTAAACGCGCTTCCAGCGTTTTCACCCTCGAGCAGTACGTGGAGCAGGGGATTATGACGCCAGAACAAAAAGAGGTTCTGTGTGAGGCGATCGGTGAGCACAAGAACATCCTCGTCATTGGCGGGGCCGGTTCGGGCAAGACGACCCTAACCAACGGCCTTATCCATGAGATGACCAGCTCTTGCCCGGATGAGCGCATCGTAATCATTGAAGACACCGGCGAAATCCAATGTGCCGCCCGCAACGCGGTGCTTTACCACACGACCGCCGAAGTCACGATGACTAAGCTCTTGCGCACCTCGTTGCGCATGCGACCCGACCGGATCCTGGTAGGGGAGGTGAGGGGACCTGAAGCTCTCGATTTACTGATGGCGTGGAACACCGGCCACCCTGGCGGGATCGCAACGCTCCACGCTAATACTGCGAGTTCTGGGCTAACCCGGCTCGCCAGCCTCATTTCTATGGCGCGGGATTACCCCAAGCCGATCGAACCGCTCATTGGCGAGGCGGTCGATTTCATCGTTCACATCGCCAAGGAAAACAACTCCAGAAAAATAAAAGAAATCCTGCGAGTCACATCCTACAACACGCACACAAACAGTTACGACATAACCAGTCTATGAAAACAAAATGGGTCCTCTTATCGATCCTTCTTTTTCTGGCGTTTAGCCCTGGCCTTGCCTTGGCCGCCGGTACCGGCGGAGGCGGCGGCCTCCCGTGGGAGACGCCGCTCCAAAATGTGCAACAGTCCTTAACCGGCCCGGTCGCCAAAGGCGTTGCCCTGGTAGCGATAGTTGGCGCCATTGGAACGCTTCTTTTCCTCCATGCCGAGATGAATCAGTTCACCCGGGTGATCGTCTTCGTCGTTTTGGGGATCGGCACACTCGTCGGAGCTAACGCTTTCTTGTCTGGCTCCGGCGCGCAGGGTGCCGAAATCACAAGCATGCCCAAAGCCAGGTCGTATGAATCCCAGCCATCACAGTATTCCGATCCATCGCGCAGCTAACCGCCCCGTGCTGCTGTTGGGCTGCGACCGGGAGCTGATCGGCCTCGTGATCGGCTCTTCGATTGCCCTCATCTGGATTGGTCAGACATGGAGCAGTGTGGGGTATGGAGTCTTTCTCTTTCTGTTTAGCCTTGGGGTGTTGCGGCTGGCCGCGAAGGCCGATCCCTACATGCGCCGGGTCTACATGAGAAGCCGTCGTTACAAGAGGACGTACCTGGCGCGCTCGACGCCATTTGTGGATACGCCAAAGAAAAAAAACGGATCGCTCGCTCGCTACCGATCGCGAGCGCCTGGTTTTTGCGACCTCATCAATTGGGCCGCGGTGCCCGAAGACGGCATTGTGCTCGGCAAAGACGGGAGCCTCATGGCCGGCTGGGTGTACTAGGGGGAAGACGAGTCGAGTCGCACCGATGAAGAACAGGCCCTTGTCTCCTTTCGGCTTAACGAGGCGCTCAAACGGCTCGGGAACGGCTGGATGTTGCATGTCACTTCGACGCGGGAAGAGGCGGCTGGATATCCTCCGCGCGGCCTATCGCATTTCCCGGATCCGGTGACAGCGGCCATCGACGAGGAACGCCGGCGCTACTTCGAAGCCCGTGGGCAGATGTATCAGAGCCAGTTCACTTTAGTTGTCACTTGGCTTCCCCCCGCGCTGACCCAAAAGAAGTTCACCGACCTCATGTTCGAGGATGATCTGCCCGCTAGAGACGCGCGCGAACAAACGCTCTCGATCATCAAGCAATTTAAACGCGAGGTTTCGGCGCTTGAATCGCGCCTGTCGCCGCCCTTCAAGATGCGGCGCCTGAAAGGTCGCGCGGTGCAGCAGGAAGACGGCTCTTATCTCATCTACGATGAGCTCTTAGAGCACCTTAATTTCTGTGCGACCGGCAAAAATCATCCGGTGATCCGGCCCCGGAATCCGATCTATCTCGATGCCGTCATCGGGGGCCAAGACTTGGTCACCGGGGTAATCCCCCGAATAGGGCGCAAGTTCGTCCAGATTGTCACGCTTGACGGGTTTCCCCATGAGTCTTCTCCGGGAATTCTGTCGGTGCTGGCCGAGATCCCGCTCGAATACCGGTGGACAAGCCGCTACCTGTTCCTGGAGCGGCACGAGGCTGCCAGCCTCCTTAAAACCTACCGAAAAAAATGGCGGCAGAAGATGCGCGGCATCTTTTCCCAGATCTTTCCTAACCCCAATGCTTACGTCAACGCGGACGCGAAGATGATGAGCGAAGATGCGGAGGAAGCGCTCGTAGAGATCGAGAGCGGGGATACCGCCGGCGGCTATTACACCTCGACCGTGGTCGTCTTTGACGAGGACCGGCAAAAAGTCGAGGCGGCCGCCAAGCAGATCGAAAAGGCGATTAATAATGCGGGTTTCACGGCGCGCGTCGAATCCCTGAATACGATGGACGCCCTCGTTGGAAGTTTGCCTGGCCACGGCGTCCAGAACGTCCGGCGGCCTTATGTCTCGGTCTTTAACCTTGCGCACCTGATCCCAACGAGCTCGATCTGGACTGGGGAAGAAAAGGCGCCTTGTCCAATGTATCCGGCGCTCGCTCCAGCCTTGATGCAGTGCGTCACCAAAGGCCACACGCCGTTTCGTTTGAATTTGCACGTCCGCGACGTGGGTCACACGATCATGTTCGGGCCAACCGGCGCGGGCAAAAGCACGCATCTAGCAATTCTTGTTGCCCAGCTCCGCCGATATCAGGACATCTCGATTTTTTGTTTTGATAAGGGCATGTCGATCTATCCGCTTGCACGTGCCTGCGGCGGCGCTCATTATACGATCGCCGGGGATGATGAGAGCCTCGCTTTCTGTCCATTACAATTCTTGGAAACTCCGAGCGATAAAGCCTGGGCGCTGGAATGGATCGAGATCATCCTGGCGCTCAACGGCAAAGAGATCACTCCAGGCGAACGCAACGAGATTGCGGGAGCACTGGAAAGCTTGAGCCGCAGCCACGGCAATTCGCTCACCCATTTTCTCTCCACGGTGCAAGTGCGGGAGGTCCAGGAAGCGCTCAAGCAGTATACGGTCGAGGGAAGCTTTGGTCACCTGCTCGATGCGGAGGCTGACTCGCTAGCCCTCTCCCGTTTTACGGTCTTTGAGATCGAAGAACTCATGGGGCTGGGAGAAAAGTACGCGCTTCCAGTCCTGCTCTACCTGTTCCGCAGAATCGAGCGCTCAATCGGCTCACAGCAAGGTAGACCGAGCGTAATTGTTCTGGATGAGGCCTGGCTAATGCTGGCCCACCAGGCGTTCCGCGAAAAAATCAAGACCTGGCTCAAAGTCATGCGCAAAGCGAACTGCGCCGTAATCATGGCCACTCAATCGCTATCGGATGCCGGCCGCAGCGGCATCCTGGATGTCATAGCTGAGAGCACGGCTACGAAAATCTTCCTGCCTAATGTGTTCGCCCGCGACGATGGCGATGACGGCTTTGGACAGCTCTATCTCCGGCTGGGATTAAACAAACGCCAGATTGAGCTGATCGCTGAGGCCACGCCAAAGCTAGAGTACTACGTCACGAGCGAAAAAGGGCGCCGCCTTTACGAGCTGGCGCTGGGGCCGCTCGCCCTGGCCTTCTGCGGATCGAGCGACAAAGAGACAATCGCCAAGATCAAAGGGCTCGAGAAGAAGTTCGGTCCCACCGAGTGGATCCACCCGTACCTGGCCTCACGAGGCTTGCGCCTGGCCGACTACACCCCCACCACGACCTCGCCATGACAACAGCAGTCCTAACGCCAGAACACGAATCAGTCTCCTCCGGGAGAGAAACTCCAGAAAAGGAACCTGCGGCAGAACAGCAAGACCGTAAGCTGGCAAGCCAGCAAGATGCTAATCCCTTTCTCGATACGCGACGGGCTTGGAATGGCGTATGGGAAGAGAGCTTGAGCAACGCCCGTCGGTGGCGGCTGATGGCGCTCTTTGAGGCAGGGCTCTTGGCGCTGGCGCTGTTCGGCCTGATCCATTTAGGGAGTCAGCCCAAAGCGATTCCCTACGTCGTGGAGGTGAACAAACTGGGAGAGGTGGCTTACTCTGGGCGGCTGGAGCCGGCTCGAGCCGACAGCAATGTGATCAAGGCGTCAATCGCTTCCTTCATCTCCGACTTGCGCCTGGTCACGCCGGACGCTGGGCTCCAGGCCGAAGCTGTCAATCGGGTCTACGCTTATATCTCCAAGGGCGATCCCGCTCTTGGAAGAGTCAACTCTTTCTACGGTGCGACCAAAGAAGCGAGTCCCTACGTACGAGCTGTAGATGAGATTGTCTCGGTCCAGATCGATGATGTCCTGCCAACGAGTCAAAACTCATGGCAGGTCGATTGGACCGAAACCACGCGCGACCGCAAAGGAGAAAAAGTCGTAACAGCCAAGTGGCGCGGCTTGGTCACGATTGTGCTTGTCCCACCCAGCGCATCGACCTCGGAAGCCCAACTGCGCCGCAACCCCCTGGGCGTCTATGTCCAGGATGTGACCTGGAGCCGGCTCAATTAGCCATGAGACTTTTACCCATTTTTTTTCTGGCGTTATTCTCTTCTTCGGTTCTATGGGCGGAATCGCCGCCGGTATGGACGCCGTCACTTGCTGCTACGCCAACGCCCGCCGCCGCGCCACGCTCCCGTGCGGTGGCGCCTCCGCAGGTCCAGCCCACATTTGTGGCAACTGAACCAGCGGACAAATTGCCGCCCGAAGCGTCAAGCGCTACGCCGGCAGCACCTGAAGCAACGCCAGAAAAGAACATTGCTGGCAATGCGGCACCGCATTCTGATCTTCTTTCAACCCTGACCAATCGGCAGGATCAACCCATCAACCTCTCGATTGATGAAGCTGCCGGGGTCGAGATGACCCAAGAGTGGCGTGACCGAGCGAAAAATTTCGAAAGCCAGAACACGACCGATGGCGCAGTTCAGTTTACCTGGCCGGCGGAAATTCCTTCGATAGTGTGCGCGGTGCTTCAGGTAACCGATGTGGCCCTCGAACCAGGGGAAGCGATTACCAGCGTTTCGACCGGCGATAATTTACGCTGGAGCGTCGAAGCGGTAGTCTCCGGCGAAGGTCCTGGTCAACAACCACACCTTATTATCAAGCCGTTCGATCGCGGCCTGGTGACCAGTGTGGTCGTGACTACCACGCGCCGGAGTTATCATCTTACCCTGCGTTCCACAGACCAGCAGTACATGCACGCGGTCTCGTTCACGTACCCTGGAGAGCCTCAAAAACAGGCGGCACCGGCGCCGGAACAAAAGCCAAAGGTCAATGTGGCTTTAACGCAAGAAGTTGATCCCCCGCCAACGCCAGAAAAGAAACTGGCGCACAAAACAAGTGGTGAGTTGCCTCGATGGAAGGTGCGCCTGGATCCGCCTGGCCGCCCGCAGTTCACCCAGGAGCCTGACAGTTACCGGATCGACGGGAATCCAAGGTGGCGGCCCATTAACGTCTATAACGACGGGCACAAAACCTATGTTGTGATGACCGAAGAAATGACCAAGACCGAAGCGCCTGCCATGCTGGTCCTTCGCCGGAACAATTACTTGTTCGGCTACGACAAGGTGCTGGCCAACTACCGGGTGCAGCACAAGACCTACATCGTCGATACCGTCTTCGACCGCGCGATCCTGGTTAGCGGACGCGACAAAGTCACTCTTAACCGAGTGCCCGGCAAGGTGCACGAGATCAATACTTTGGAGACTACAAATGCCGGAACCGGAAAATAACAGGCCAGAGAACCAGCCGCAGCAGCCTGCAGGTAAACCCTACAGCGTGCGCCGCGTCAATAATGTGCCGCTCATGATCGGCTTCTGCCTGGTTGCGGCTTTTGTCGCCATTGTTTTTTTGGTGGTGCTGCCAAGCAATGACAGCGCCAGAAAAGAAACCAAGACAAAAATCGTGAGCGCGGAGGGCGAGGCCGCCGCCATCAATGCCGGAGCACCCAGCGGCTTTGTGCCGGCGCGCTCGGCTCCCACACCGCCGGCCCCTGTTCCTACCCCTGAGCCGATTGCCTATCGGCTTCCAAGTGTCCTGCAACCCACTCCGGACGACCGCCTCACCACCTTGAAACAGGCGCTCTCGTTTCGTACCCGGAGCGTGAATATCGAGCATCCTGTAGCGTACCAGGCGGCGCCGGCGGCCACACCTCAGCCGGTGGCAGCGCCGGCGCCCGAAAATTACGGAGCGCTCCTCGCACGGGCTCGCGCGCTACAGCAGGGCAATGGAACGCCAGAAGAAAAGAAGGAGGCGACCGCGCTCGGGAACGCTCTAGCAAGCGCCAATTTCGGCGCCGATAATCCCGACCGGTGGTATAGCCCAACCAGGTGGAAAACCCGGTGCGGTTCCAGCTCCGCGCGGGCTTTGTCATTCCGGCAGTTTTACTTTCTGGCGTTAATTCCGAAGTGCCCGGAACCATCATCGCCCAGGTGGCCCAGGACGTGTACGACAACGCCACCGGCAGCGATCTTCTTATCCCTCAAGGCGCTCGTCTCATTGGATCGTACTACGCCAACGTCCAGTACGGCCAATCCCGGCTCTTTGTCGTCTGGCAAAGGATCGTTTACCCGGACGGTCGGGCTCTGGATATCGGCGCGGAGCCGGGCACGGATTCAGCCGGATACGCCGGCTTTAAAGACAGGGTGGACAGCCATTGGGTGCGGATCTTCGGGAGTGCAGTGCTGATGTCGGCCATTTCCGCCGGCGTTGCTTATTCGCAGGACCGCTACCAAAGCAACGGCAATTACTATGCGCCGCCCCGCTTCAGTGACGAGCTGAGCCAGGCCGTTGGTCAGCAGTTTGGCCAGGCCGCAGCCAAGCTGTTAGAGAAGAATCTCGACATTGCGCCGACCCTCAAGATACGACCTGGGTACCGGTTCTCAGTTCTTCTAATCAAGGATTTCGTGTTCCCGGGGGCTTATCAGGATTTCGCGTATCCGCGAGCTCGTAACGAGGGGAGGACTTTGCCGCCGACGCCGGCGGATTAAAAACAATCTTCACGCCAGAAAAAGAAACTAGGAAGCAGCCCACGGGCGAAAGCGCGTGAAGATTTGAGCAGAAACTGTTGCTCGGCGGGCTCACGCGGCAAAAAGTGCTTTTGACGGAGGAGCATCGGAAGTAAAGGCCGGCGTTTCACTGGTGCGGGGAGCGCGAGCTCTCCAGCCCGATAGGAAGCATGGTTCTTCCCGGAAAGCGATGAAGTTATTGGTGAGATTGCGGCGGCTGGCTGTCGCAATCAACCCGGAGAGAAGAGTGACAATAAGATCGCCGGGAAGCCGATGCCCAGCCGTCGCGAAGGAAATCTACTATGTCAACGGCACGCAAACAACAGCGGGGAAAAAAGGATCCGATGCTCAACGCTCAGCTTCTTAAGCGCAAAGCCAGAGGTAGCCACTGCCAGCAAGGCAAAGGCAACCAGCGAAGGTCCAAACTCACTATTACCAATCCGGATGCCGCCGGAATCGATGTTGGAGCTCAAGTTCACTATGCCGCAGTGCCCGAAGGTCGGGATCAGGTGTCGGTTCGCAGCTTTGGCGCCTACACTGCCCAGCTCGATGAGTTAGTGCAGTGGTTCAAAGACTGCGGAATAAAAACCGTGGCGATGGAATCGACCGGAGTTTACTGGATCCCATTGTACCAGAAGCTTGAAGAGGCTGGTTTTGAAGTCTTGTTGGTCGATGCGCGGCAAGCCAAGCATGTGCCTGGACGCAAAAGCGACGTCCAAGATTGCCAGTGGCTGCAGCAGTTGCACACTTACGGGTTGTTACGAGCGGCGTTTCGTCCCGAAGACTCCATTTGCCGCTTACGCACTTTGCAACGACATCGCAAGAACTTGGTCGAATGCGCGGCGATGTGGATTCAGCACATGCAGAAGGCTCTCAACGAGATGAACCTGCACTTGCATCACGTGCTGAGTGACATCAGCGGACACAGCGGACTGACGATTCTAGATGCTATTCTCGCAGGTGAACGCGATCCAAAAAAACTGGCCTCGCTGGCGGATCGTCGCGTCAAGAAAAGCCAAGCCCAGATCGAAGCGGCGCTGACAGGCGATTACCGCCCGGAACTGCTCTTCGTGCTCAGCCAATCGCTACAGAACTACCGCCAGATACAGCAACAAATCGCCCAGTGCGATCTGAGCATTGAGAAGCAATTGGCAAAAATGGCCGATTGCACAAACCCAAGCCAGGACTCCGAGTCAACGCAACAATCGCCAGATTCGGCGGGTTGCAAGCCACGCAAGACAAAGCCCAAAGATGCCTTGGAATTAAGCTTGGCCGGGCATCTGAAGCGTATCCTCGGAGTCGATCTAACAACAATCCCTGGCTTGAACGTTCTAGCGATCTTGACACTGGTGAGCGAGATCGGAACCAACATGGCGAAGTGGCGCAACGAGAAAGCCTTCGTCTCCTGGCTGGGATTAAGCCCCAACAACAAGATCAGTGGGCAGCGGGTACTAAGCTCCCGCACACGCAAAGTGGTCAACCGCGCGGCAACGACTTTACGTCTAGCGGCGATGTTGCTGGGCAAAACCAGCACCCCCTTGGGCTCCTTCTACCGCAGAAAACGCGCTCAGTTCGGTGCTCCAAAGGCAATTACAGCGACCGCAAGGAAGCTAGGCTGTCTGATCTACCGCCTCATCAAAAACGGCCAAGCTTACCAAGAACCCGATCTGCACACTTATGAACTTAAATACAAAGACCAGATCCTCAACTCTCTACGCAAGCGCGCGAACAGTTTTGGATTTGATCTCGTTGAACTTCCAAAGGCAGCCTAAAAAGCCACGTCCAACGTCAAGTTTCAGAGAAGAAGATGTTGCGAAACTTTGTTGCCTTTTTCTTTGCAATGGCAACAGAATATCGCAATAAGATTTCATGCTAGGAGTCCTCGCCCAATTGGTAGAACTTGAAGGGCAGTAATAATAAATCCTTCCAGAATTGGCGAAAGTTACTTGGGACAATGCCGGTAATGTCCCTCAGGCTGGGTCACATCGACGCCCGTAAAAAGATCTTTTCGCCCGTTCAACAGGTAATGACGCAAAAAAGCTTTGATGAGCGGTTCTACAAT
>WNFK01224585.1_pt1 | contig 10227 bp, 7 predicted proteins | sample 5400281 | NCBI WGS metagenome assembly WNFK01 (sample SAMN13153350, study PRJNA577476) | soil metagenome | isolation source: 20 cm soil on Douglas fir-dominated hillslope | place: USA:California | collected 2013-09-17
CGCGCTCCCCTGAGGGTTACATTCCTGGCCTGACGCGATTTTGTCGCTGACGCGATTGCAACCCTCGTCCCAAGACGGACGAGGGTCGCTCTGTCAAAAGTACGGCCCCCCAACAAGAGTAACGGTTCACATGCAAGATATCCTGCGCATCGGTTTTCTCGTCGGCACCGCCCTGCTGGCTGCGCCGGTGCGCGCGCAGTCCCCGGCCGACGCCGGCCGGGAGGTCTACGTGGAACATTGCGCTCAGTGTCATGGCGAAAGGTTGATGGCGACCGGATCGGCGCCGGACCTCAAGCTGCTGCGCGCCGACCAGCGGACGCGCTTCGACGACATCGTCCGGGACGGCAAGGGCCAGATGCCGGCATGGGCCGGGATGATCACCGATGAGCAGATCGATCAGGTATGGGCCTATATCCGGTCGCGGGCGCAGAATTGAGGTTACGGCGCGGTGGGAAGCGGGGTGTGCTTGCGCGCCACGCGAAAGACATTTGCGAGCGGCTTGCATCGCATAGGCAGGCGCTGTCTCCCATCGCACGTCGCTTTACCGCTATTGCGGCGGCCGACGCGATCTTGCCCTGAAGCTATCGCCTCGAAGGTCGCGCTCGCGATCTTGCTGTCGTCAATATGGCAATCGGAGACAAGATTGGCTTCATCGCTTTGATTATCTAGCCGGCAAGCCGATGGCTCAAATCGGCCGCGGACTGCGCCCCGGACGGGCGTATCAGCGGCACGCTCCCATTGCGAAGCGCACAGACCGATCCCGGCGCATCTCCTCGCCGGCTCGTCGGAAAACGAAAGAGGTCCGGGAGAGAAAGACGATAGCAATGATCCGATTTCTGATCGGGATCTTGGCATTGGGATCGAGCTGCCTTCCGGCCTTGAGCGCCGAGCCGGAGGGGGCTGGCGCTCCGTCCATGCGGTTTGAATGGCACATGGAAGGGCCAGCGGAACGGTGCGGCATGGCCTGTCGCGTCTGGATTTCGGCGGCCGGCCTCATCACCGAAGACACCGCGCGCGACTTCGAGGTCTTTGCCAAGGACAACAATGTTCAAGGCGCGACCCTCGTGCTCGATTCCCCGGGCGGGGTAGTGCTCGCGGCCTTGGAGCTCGGGCGTGCGATCCGAGGGTTCGATATGACGACCACGGTCGGCAAGACCATCGTGCTCCCATCCGACGACGGCATGCCGCGGGCGGAGCTTTCTGCGGACGCCAGTTGCGAATCCATGTGCGCCTTCCTGCTGCTGGGCGGAACGCGCCGCTATGTGCCGCCGGAAGCGCATGTTCTGGTCCACATGATCTGGCTCGGAGACAGGGCCGAGCACGCGCAGGAAGCGAGCTATACCGCCCGCGAGCTCGGCCTCGTCCAGCGCGATATCGGCCGCATCGCCCGTTACACGGTGGAAATGGGGGGCGGCATCGAGCTGCTCGAGACGGCGCTCCGGGTCCCGCCATGGGAGCCCTTGTATGCGCTCGGGGCCGACGAAATTCACCGCCTGCGCCTGACCACCTTGGACCGCTTGTTTGACGGGGATATCGGTCCGGTCGCCGCCCAGCCCGCGCCGCGAGCCACGCCGGCGTTCGCGCCGTCCGACGCGCTCGCCACCGTCGCCGCGACCCGAGGCGGGAACGACTGATCGCCGCTGCAGTTTTCGATTTGCTGGCCGTCAGCTTTTTGAAATTTAATTGGTACAGCTGGGTGGGCTCGAACCACCGACCTCCTGATCCACAGTCAGGCGCTCTAACCAGACTGAGCTACAGCTGCACGGCCCTTGGCGGGCGGCCGGAACCTACGGGCACAGGCCAAATTTGGCAAGGCCGGCGGCTTTGGCAAGAGCGTCGCCGCGCGCGCCCCCGCAACCCCGAAGCCGATACGGTTAAACGCGCGTGGCGCCGCCGGCTCTCCCCTTTCCCAAAAGGAAATGGCCGGGACGAGCCCGGCCATGACCTTCGATGTGGATCGATCGTGAGACTGGCGCGGCCGGCGCGTGGGCCGCATCCTGCTCGGGCCGTCAGACGACCTTCTTGGCAGCCTTGGTCATGCCTTCCTTGATCGGCTCGGCGGCCTCGGTCGCGACCTTCTGGGCGAGCGCCGCGAGCTCCTTGGTCTGGGCGGCGGCGGTCTCGAACTGCTTGCGCGCATGCGCGCTCGAGAGCTCGACGACATCCGAGAGCGACCGGGCGACGAACAGCTTGGCGGCGAAATCGAAGGCCGCGTTGGCATTGTCGCGCGCGACCTCGATCACCTTGAGGCTGTATTGCGAGGCGCCCTTGGTGGCGGTCGCGTAGGTCTCCTCGAGCACGCCGGTCGCTTCCTCGGCGGCCGACTTCATCTTCTCGTAATGGTCCTTCGCGTTCGACAGGCTTTTCTCCGCGATGTCGCGGAAGGCCGTCGGCGTCTCCATGCCCGAGAATACGGATCCCGGGAAAGGCGGCGCTTGCAGCTTGGGTTTCGACTTGTGGTTCTGGGTATTGGCTTCTGCCATGGGAGTCACCCTCTGGCGCGGAACTCTTGACGCAACTTCGGTCCGGCGCCGTTTTTACCGTGGTTAAGTTTTATTCGGCACGTGCGCTTGGGGAGTTCGTGCCGTCCCCTCGTATTTCCACACAGCCTTTATATAGTGACTGTTTTGATGCGATGCAATAGAAAATATTGCATTGCACAAAAACGGTATATTTTTCCCGCGCGGGCGGCAGGCCCACGTGCTTTTCAATCGTGCTCTCGAAGGCCTGCCAACGCCTATCGCCAAACGCCCGTGGGTCCGCGAGGGTGCGGACCCAGGCGTCCCACGGATTCGAATTTGGCGATCGACTCATCAGGATAACGCAGACCACCCCCTCCCCGGTTCCGACATCGAACCCGCAACGGTTGCAGAGGCGCGGCGCGCGGCGCGGGGGGGCCTGCCGGGTTAAGGTTAGCCACGGTTCTGGCGCCTGCGCCAAGCGCTTGGCGTGGACGCCGCGCCGGCCCGGCCCTATTAAGAAATCGTTGACCAAAGCGTCGTGTGCCCGTCCGGCACCAGAGTTGCGCTCCCTCGCATGACTGACGTCGCGACCCATCCCGGCTTTTCGAGCGATCCCCGCCTCGCCGCGCATGCGACGAGCGCCGCACCGGTTTGGTTGTGGAGCGCCGACGCCACCCGCGTGCTGTGGGCCAATGCGGTCGGCGCTGCGATCTTCGATGCGGCGACACCTGCGGCGCTGGCCGGGCGCCACTTCGATCCGCACCATCAGGCCGCGTCGCAGATCCTGCGCCTCGCCGCGTCGCTGCGTCCCGGCGGCGCCGCCCGGCTGGAGCGGCTGCGCGGTTTCGGCACTGGATTTCGCATGCTCGTGTGCGCCTGCTCGCGCGTGCCGCTCGCCGATCACACAGCCGGCATCCTGGTGGTCGCGCTCGAGCCGGCGGGGCCCGCGCTGCCGCTCGCCGAGCGCGTGTGCCGCCTGTTCGACGGCACGGACGCGGCCATTGCGGCCTTCGCGCTCGACGGCACCCTCCTTCATGCAACCCCGGAAGGCCGCGCCCGGCTCGGCGGCGCGACGACGCTGGCCGGGCTCGGCGCCGAGCACCTCGCCCAAGATGCCATCGCGACCGGCCGCGCGGCGGGCGAACTGCACCTCGGCCCCCTCACGGTCGAACGGCTCGGCGCGGACGCGGCGACGGTTCTGGTGGCGACATTCGGCATGGCGCAGGTGGCGCTCGAGCCGCCGGAATCCCGGCCGGCGGAGCCCGATCTCGCCCCGCTGCCCGACGGTGCGCTCGCCACTGCGCCCGCTTCCGCGACTCCCGATCAAGCCTCGCCGATTGCAGCCGAGGTGGCGCCGCTGCGGATCGATGTGCCGATGCCGGAACGGCGCCATCCGCTGCGCTTCGTCTGGCAGATGGACCAGAACGGGCGCTTCACGCTCGGCTCCGACGAATTCACCGAGGTGATCGGCCCCAAGGTCGCGACCACCATGGGACGGCCGTGGCAGGACATCACCCGCGAGCTCGCGCTCGACCCGGAGGGCCAGGTCGCCCGCGCGGTGGCGACGCGCGAGACCTGGAGCGGGATCACCGTGTCATGGCCGGTCGACGGCAGCGCGGAGCGGCTCAAGGTCGAGCTGTCGGGCCTGCCGATCTATGACCGCAACCGCAATTTCCTGGGCTACCGCGGATTCGGCGTCTGCCGCGACGTCGACCGCATCGCGGCGCTCGCCGGCATGCGCCGCGCGTCGGCGCGGGCCGCGCCACTGGCCGCGGCCGTCGACACGCCCGCCGCGGCGCCGGCCGAGGCCACGCCGGCTTCCGCCGGACCGGCCCCCGAAGAACGGCCGACCCTCACCTTGGTGCCATCCTCCCCCAACGTGGTGCCGTTCCGCAGCCACGCGCCCGACCCAAAGAGCCCGGCCTTGAGCTCGGTCGAGCGCAGCGCCTTTCACGAGCTCGCGCGCCAGCTCACGGCCCGCCTCAAAGGCGAGGACGAGGAGGCGGCGGACGAAGCGGCGGCGCAAGCGGTCCAGGAGAATACCCAGCCGGCCAACAACGAGAACGCGCCGCAGCCCGCGCCGGCTGAGCCGTCCGCGACGGTCCCGCCCGCGACGGCCGGCGATGATCGCCCCGAGCCGGAAGCGGCGGAGCTGCGGCTGGCGCAAGCGCAGATGCGCGAGCTCAAGTCCATTCTCGACACGGCGACCGACGGCGTCGTGGTGATCGAGCCCGATGGCCGCGTCGTGTCGTGCAACCGCAGCGCCGAGGCGCTCTTCGGCCTTGACGCCGCCGCCCTGATGGCGCGCGGCTTCGCCGACCTGTTCGCGCCCGAGAGCCGCAGCGTCGTGCTCGACTATCTGGCGAGCCTCGGGCGCGGAGAAAACCCGCGCAATGGCGGCCGCGAGGTCGCCGGGCGGATGCGCCAGGGCGGCACGCTCGCGTTGTTCATGACGCTGGGCCGGATCGACGACTCGCAGCGCGTCTGCGCGGCCTTCCGCGACATCACGCCGTGGAAGAAGGCGGAACGCGAGCTCACGGCGGCCAAGCATGACGCCGAGAAGGCGTCCGCCGCCAAGTCCGATTTCCTCGCCAAGATCAGCCATGAGATCCGCACACCGCTCAATTCGATCATCGGCTTCTCCGAGGTGATGATCGAGGAGCGTTTCGGCCCGATCGGCAACGAGCGCTACCGCGAGTATCTCGGGGACATCCGCAGCTCGGGCGGCCATGTGGTGTCGCTGCTCAACGACCTGCTCGATTTGTCCAAGATCGAGGCCGGCAAGCTCGACCTTGCCTTCGCGAGCCTCAATCTCAACGACGTGGTGCAGGGCTGCATCTCGCTCATGCAGCCGCAGGCCACCCGCGAGCGCATCATCATCCGCAGTTCGCTGTCGCCCACGCTGCGGCCGATCGTGGCCGATGAGCGCTCGGTGCGCCAGATCGTGCTCAACCTCCTGTCCAACTCCATCAAGTTCACCGGCGCGGGCGGCCAGGTCATCGTCTCGACCGCGCAGACCGCGGCCGGCGAGGTGGTTCTGCGCGTGCGCGACACCGGCATCGGCATGGACGACGACGAGCTCGCGGTCGCGCTCGAGCCGTTCCGGCAGCTTGCGACCTCGGCGCGCTGGGGCTCGTCCGGGACCGGGCTCGGGCTGCCGCTCACCAAGGCGCTGACGGAAGCGAACCGGGCGAGCTTCGGGATCAGCAGCAAGCTCAACGACGGCACCTTGATCGAGATCGCCTTCCCGCCCCCGCGCGTACCGGCCGCCTGACCCTGCGACAAGGCGAGCTCCAAGCGGCGGCTCGCCGTCCCGCGGTGGTTCCACATCCTCGCCGCACATTTATTTGTGAGCCGGCCGCTCCCGACGGGTTACCCCGGGGCGGAGAAATGGGTTAGGCTTCATCGGTTTTGCGCGGATCGAGATGCCCGAGGCCCCCATGAGGCGAGCAATCCGGTTCCTGTGCGTCGCGATGGCGATCGCCGCGACGCTCGCCGCACCGGCCGGGGCGGCGGAGACGGCGGACCTGCTCCTCGTCTTCGCGGCCGACGTCTCGCGCAGCATCGACCAGCAGAAATTCCAGTTGCAGCGCGACGGCTATGCGGCGGCGATCACCAATCCGCGCGTGCTGGACGCCATCCGGTCCGGCCCGCATCACCGCATCGCGGTGTGCTTCGTCGAGTGGTCGGGCGCCGGCGCCCAGAAGGTCGTGATCGACTGGGCCCTCATCCACGATGCCGCCAGCGCGCAACAATTCGCGGGCCAGATCGTCGAGGCGCCGCGCTCCTTCGCCGACCGCACCTCGATCAGTGGCGCGATCGAATTCTCCATGGCGCAGCTCGAAAAGACGCCGTTCGAGGGCGCCCGCCGCACCATCGACGTGTCGGGCGACGGCACCAACAATGCCGGCCGCGACGTCAAGCTGGCGCGCGACGAGGCGCTTGCCAAAGGGGTCACGATCAACGGGCTGGTCATCCTGAGCGAGCGCCCGCTGTCGTGGAATGCCGAGCACACCAACCCGCCCGGCGGCCTGGACAAATACTACCAGGACAATGTGATCGGCGGCCCGGGCGCCTTCGTGATGGTGGCGGAGGACTTCAACTCCTTCGGCCAGGCCATCATCAACAAGATGATCGCCGAGATCGCGGCCGCCCCCCAGCGCGGCTCCCGCGCCCTGGCCGCGCTGCTGGACGACCCGGCGCTGTCCGGGCCGGCGACATTCCAGACGATCGGCGCGCAGTAGCCGGCGCGGAACGCCCATCCACATCGTCATGGCGGGGCATAGCCGTTCGAAGACCGGCGGCGCCAATACCCTTGATCGGCCATCCGGCGCTGGCTAGAGATTTGTGGCGAGCGCCGGCTGCGAGGGGAATGGCATGAAAAAGGTCTATCCGGACGCGAAGAGCGCGCTGGCCGGGCTGTTGAAGGACGGCATGCTGATCATGGCCGGCGGCTTCGGGCTGTGCGGCATCCCGGAGACGCTGATCCAGGCCATCCGCGACTCGGGCGTCAAGAACCTGACGATCGTCTCCAATAACGCGGGGGTCGACGGCGCCGGCCTCGGGCTGCTGCTGGAGACCCGGCAGGTCAAGAAGATGATCTCGTCCTATGTGGGCGAGAACAAGACCTTCGCGCAGCAGTATCTGGCGGGCGAGCTGGAGATCGAGTTCAATCCGCAGGGCACCCTGGCCGAGCGCATCCGCGCCGGCGGCGCCGGCATTCCGGCCTTCTTCACCCGCACCGGCGCCGGCACCGACATCGCCAAGGGCAAGGAGGAGCGCGAGTTCGACGGCGAGCGCTACATCATGGAACGCGGCATCGTCGCCGACCTGTCGATCGTGCATGCCTGGCAGGGCGACCAAGAGGGCAATCTCGTGTATCGCAAGACCGCGCGCAACTTCAATCCGATGATGGCGACCGCCGGGAAGGTCACCGTCGCCGAGGTCGAGCACCTCTTCAATCCGGGACAACTCAACCCCGACCACATCGTGACGCCGGGGGTCTTCGTGCAACGCCTCATCCACGTTCCCAACGCCAAGAAGCACATCGAGCAGCGCACCGTGCGCAAGCGCGTGGCGGCGGCCGCAACCGGAGTTGACGTCTGATGCCCTGGAGTCGCGACCAAATGGCAGCGCGCGCCGCCAAGGAGCTGCGCGACGGCTTCTATGTCAATCTCGGCATCGGGATCCCGACCCTGGTGTCGAACTACATACCGGACGGCATGAGCGTGCAGCTCCAGAGCGAGAACGGCATGCTCGGCTTCGGGCCCTTCCCCTACGAGGGCGAGGAGGACCCCGACCTCATCAATGCCGGCAAGCAGACCGTCACCGAGATCCCCACCACCAGCTATTTCTCCTCCGCCGATTCCTTTGCCATGATCCGCGGCGGCCATATCGACATCGCGCTCCTGGGCGCCATGCAGGTGGCCGAGAACGGCGATCTCGCCAACTGGATGATCCCGGGCAAGATGGTGAAGGGCATGGGCGGCGCCATGGATCTTGTGGCAGGCGTCAAGAAGGTGGTGGTGATCATGGAGCACACCGCCAAGGACGAGCCCAAGCTCCTGCACAAATGCAACCTGCCGCTCACCGGCGCCGGCGTCGTCGACATGGTGATCACCGATCTCGGGGTCTTCACCATCGACAAGAAAAGCGGCGGTGGCGGGATGACGTTGACCGAGCTCGCCCCCGGCGTCACGCTCGACGAGATCAAGCGCAAGACCGAGGCGAGCTACCAGGTCGCCGGCGGATTGACATAGCAAATCGCGACGCCGGCACGCACGCCGGCTTGCCTCCAAGCTTCAGGTCCGGCAGCGTTTTCCACCGCTCCCTCCGATTTTTGCGGCGAAATTCGACCGCCCGGTCCGCGGCCACGAAACCGTCACAAGGAAAGTCAAGTTTGCAGCCGCGCCGGGTGGCGGTAGTATGGTTCCAGCCGGCCCCTCCTTCCTCGAAGTACCGGGTTGTCCCACGGTGACTGCGGCCACTGCCTTGAAGCGTCTCGGTATTTTCGTCGCAGGCGTGATCGCCATCGGCGTCGTGGCGCTGTCGGCCGGCACCTTCCTGATCTCGCCCGACGTCGCCCGCGACGCCGTAAAGGCGCAGATCCGCGCCGTGACCGGCCTCGATCCGGTGCTGCGCGGGCCGGTCGAGGTGTCGCTGTTTCCGTCCGGCACCGTGAGCCTCGCCGACGTCGTGCTGGGCGAGGAGCAGGGCCACGCCTCCCCGCTCGTCGCCGAACGGCTGATCGCGCATCTGCGCTTCCTGCCGCTGCTGATCGGGCGAATCGAGATCGCCGACATCGCGCTCGACCGTCCGCATATCGCGGTCGAGATCGATACAGACGGGCAGTCGAACTGGTCGCCGCTGCTGGCCTCGCTGGCGCGCGGCCTCACGCCGGTCGGCCGGATCGTGTCCTTCTCGGAGATCCGCATCAACGGCGGAACCCTCACGGTGCGCGACGCCGAGCGCGACCTCATGGAGAGCCTGACCGGGGTCGAGCTGTCGCTCGCCTGGCCGTCGATCTCCAAGAGCTTCGGCGCCGTCGGGCGTTTCGTGTGGCGCAACGAGCCGGTCGACGCCAGCGTCACGATCAGCGATTTCCTCGCGGCGCTCTCCGGCGATACCTCCGGCCTCAAGCTTCGCCTGAGCGGGGCGCCGCTCCGGCTCGCCTTCGAGGGCGTCATGAGCAACCGGCCGAGCTTCAAGGTCGACGGCACCCTGTCGGCGGACGCGGTCTCGCTGCGCGACGCGCTGCGCTGGACCGGCGACACGCCGCTGCCGGGCGGCGGCTTCGGCCGCTTCACCCTCAAGGCCAAGGCCAACATGGTGGGCGGTGCGATGGCGCTGTCGGGCGTCAACCTGGAACTCGACGGCAACGCGGCGGAAGGCGTGCTCACCTATGCGGCCAACGGGCGCCGGACCTGGCAGGGCCAGCTGGCGGCGGAGGCGCTCGACCTCACCCCCTATGTGTCGACCATCCGGTTGCTGACGACGAATGCGCGCGAATGGGACCGGATGCCGATCGGGCTCGAAGGCCTGACTGGCTTTGAGATCGATCTGCGCCTTTCGGCCGCCCGGGTGACGATCGGGCGCGCCAAAGTGGGCCGCACCGCGATCGCGGCCAGCCTGCGCGGCGGCAAGCTTCTGATCACCGTCGGCGAGTCGCAGGCCTACAACGGCCTGATCAGAGGCTCGCTGGCGATCGCCAAATCGGAAACCGGCGCCGACGTCAGGTCGGAGATGCAATTCTCGGATGTCGATCTCGAGTCCTGCCTCGGCGAGCTGTTCGGGCTGCGCCGCCTCGAAGGCAAAGGCAATGTGAGCTTCCTGCTCGAAGGCGCCGGCGGCAGCGTCATGAACCTCACACGCACGCTCGCCGGCACCGTGAGCGTCACGGCCCAGGGAGGCGCGTTCACGGGCATCAATGTCGAGCAGGTGCTGCGCCGGCTGGAACGGCGCCCGTTGTCGGGCGGCGACGTGCGCAACGGCCGGACCCCGTTCGACCGGCTCAATATCGTGCTCAAGATCGCGAACGGCGCGGTCAACGTCGAGGATGCGAGCGTCGACGGCGCGGCGGTGAAGATCGCGCTCACCGGCGCGGCCTCGATTCCCGCCCGCGACCTCGACCTCAAGGGCAGCGCCAGCCTGCTCAACGGGCCGAACGACGTCGCCTTCGAACTGCCTTTCGTGGTGAACGGCACCTGGGACGACGCCTTTCCGATGCCCGACCCGGCGAGCCTGATCCGCCGCTCCGGGGCGGCCG
>WNFK01094269.1_pt1 | contig 10224 bp, 5 predicted proteins | sample 5400281 | NCBI WGS metagenome assembly WNFK01 (sample SAMN13153350, study PRJNA577476) | soil metagenome | isolation source: 20 cm soil on Douglas fir-dominated hillslope | place: USA:California | collected 2013-09-17
ACCAGCTAAAGTATATAAAAAAAATAAAAAAGCAGATCTAAATCTATCTTTACCATGTCCAAAAATTACAATTACAATAAATAATATAGGTAAAACACTTTCAAAAAAGATATAGAATAATAGTAGATCTAAAGAAACAAAAGCACAAATTTGTAATGTTTCTAAAACTAAGATTGAGATTAAAAAAAATTTCAAGTTTTTATGAATATTTGTATAATTTGATAATAAAGCTATTGGAGTAACAAATGTTGTTAATAAAACAAAATATAATGATATACCATCCACTCCAAAATTTAAATGGCAAAAACTTAATTGGTTAAATTCAGACACAAATTGAAATTGCCCCCCGCCTAAGGCGGCTGAACTGGAATCGAATTCATACCATAAAAATAAAGAAATAAAAAAATTTATTAAAGAAGTAGTTAATGCTATTTTTTTAATAGTTTTTTTACTTTCTAGCGAATTGGACATTGGTAAAATTATTAAAGACCCGAATAAAGGAATTAATAATAATAAAGTTAACATTTTGTTAAGATGCGAATATTTTACCTAGTTTCTTGAGCTTTTCTAATATTTAACTAAATTAAAGTAAATTTATATATTAACCCCCCCCCCTTCACACGCCTTTGTCTGCTAAAGCAGAGAGTGAGGGGAGGAGCGACTCTTTACATAAATAAAGATAAAAAAATAGACCCTGCCTTTGGCAGCAAAGCGAGGTGCTCCTTTAAAATCAGAGGTTTAGCCTCTAAGAGACAAGAGTGTTAAAATAGGAATGATAATTTATTTGCAATTTTTTAGAAAACATCTATTTTTTGACTAATTTCGTATTTAAATTCCTTTTTTTATTTTAGAATCTTTACCCTAAAATACCCCCCCACCCCTCATTGCAGTCTTACTACTCCCTTAGATAGTGTTTAGACCCTTCTCCTTTTTTCAAGCCCTTTTGTTAGAATAAGTAACCAGCTAGAGCTGCGATTAGTTGCAAAAACTAAAAAAAAGGTTTAGCTAATCCAGCCTAAGCAAATCTAAGCGACTAGAAATTAGATATAGGATAATTAGTAACCCTTAACTATTCAATTAGTTGCGCCTCGCTTAGCGACCTCGCTTTTTTTTCCAAATTTATATTTTTCAATTAAATTTTGGAAAAAAGAAGCCACCAGGGCTGAGGGAGGGCGCACGAGAAAATTATAGGAATTTAATTTAAACTTAGTCCTGGCCCCGTGCGCCTAGCGCCCCCCCCGCCTCGCAAAGCGAGGGCCTCCTATGGAGAGGGGAGAATCTCCAAAGGAGGGCGCGAGGCTCCTGTCTCTCCCATTTTCTTAATTTATTGTTAATTAAATAAGAATAAAAAAGGGGAGTGTTGACCCTTAGGGCCTAGAGGATTAAAACAGAAGAAGAATTGAAAATTTTAAATTATAATATATACCTTTAAATTTAAATTTTTATACTTTAATTTGCAAAACACTCCGCCCTCTCTTAGGGTGGGCCGTTTTCGCATTATTGATAGAATAGTAATCTCTCAAAATAAGAGGCTATTCTTTCTTATAGACTACTTTATTTTAAAGATAGAATCCTCTAGCGCGCCTCTCCTTTGGAGATCCAGGGCTCTCCCTTTTTAGAGTGCCTCGCAAAGCGACTCTCCCTTTTTTAGAGTGCCATACAGGCAGAGGCAAAGGAGAGGCAAAGGAGGGGGCGCCCTTTTCTTAATTTTATTGTTTCTTTATTTGTATCTTATAATTAAAAATAAAGATAAAAAAATTAAATAAGAATAAAAAAGGGCGCGCACGTAAAGGCGCTAAACTCCAAAGGATACCCTGTCTTTTAAAGAAATAAAGGTAAAATTGCTGGCCCTCCCATTAGGCTCCGAAGGAGCGAGGGTAGGCGCGAGCCATTCTTTTGCAAGTTTTTATTTTCTATTTATAGATTTCTATTCTTGTGACTCTTAGGTCCAGAAGCTGGGTTTAAATTTTTAATAAATTAAAGGTTAGTTATTTTAATTGGAGCGGTTCTACTCCCCCCCCCCCCCCCCCAGGGTTTATTTAATTAAAATTAAGAAAATGGGAGAGGGGGTGTTTGAACCCCGATTAACCTTAAATTTTTAAAAAGATAAAATTTAAATTTGTCCCTTGCTTGTTTAACTAGAGATAGATCCTGTACCACTTAGAGAAAACATGTTTATGTTTTAAGGGGGGGGGGGGGTTACAGCCCTAAGGTGGACTCGCTTCGCGAGTAGAGGGTCAATAAAAATGATATAATTTAGGAAGTAGAGTAATCGAAACTCTGTCTGTAATGTGTAAAATTACTGCTAAACCACTCAGCTAACCTCCTTTTTATTTTTAATTTATTATGCCCCACCTTTTTGGTCGCTCCTCCCTCTCTAAGGGGAGGTGCTTCAAAAAAAGGGGGGGGGTAGCAGTCACAGACTGGAGAGGGTGAAAAATAGAGAACTAAGCAGAAGAGATGCAGTTTAAGAAGGATAAATTTAAATTATTATTTTTATAATAAAACTATAACTTAAGAAGCAGAGGAGCTGTGCGTAGCAACCCAAATTAAAAAATCTGGAGAAGATACAGCTTCAACTACTATAGGCATAAATCCATGCCAAACTCCACAAATTTCAGAACATTGACCATAGAAAAAACCAGATCTTTCAGCAACAAAAGATACTTGATTTAATCTACCTGGAACAGCATCTAATTTTAATCCTAAAGAGGGAACTGCAAAAGAATGTAAAACATCAGCACCAGTTACAATTAATCTTATATGGCAATCAACAGGTATAATTAATCTATTATCTACATCTAATAATCTAAATTGACCTAACTCTAAATCAGATTCAGGTATCATATAAGAATCAAAATCTATAGATTCTCCACTATCTGTAATAAAATCTGAATACTCGTAAGACCAATACCATTGGTGCGTTATCCCCTCTCCTGAATATGGACGGGCTTTGTTTACCTTAAGGTCAAGAAACTAGCTATAGGGTAGCTAACCACCACCCTCCTAGCTTTAACTAGGATTGCTTTAGTTTTTTGTTTCTATATCTCTAGCCTCCTTTTGGGTGCAAGATAGGCTTTTTCTTTAGTAGACCTCGCTTTGCGAGGCTAGCAAAGTTAGGAAAAATAAAAGACAGAGGAGAGTTGATCCATCGGAGAGGAATAATCTGTGTCGACTGTACATTAAGCACTAATTTTACTTATAAATAAAAATTAGCACCCACAAGTGACCCAGTCTGTTGCAATAAGTGAATAAAAAAATAAACCACTTACTGACAGTCTTGTACTATATCCGGTATTATTATATATAGTATTTTAACTGTTTTCACTCGCATCGCCAAACCCATCTAATATATATAGGTGGGTTTAAGATTCCCGTCGAAATCTTAGAAAGATAATTATATATTATTTTTCACGACTATTATATATATGTGTGTGGGTTGAAAGAACTTGAATATGTATTATTTCGCAGAACCTAGTTTATATAACATACTAAAGTGTATATAAGATCCAACTATATTTCTTAAATTATTAACAGATTGTTTTTTTATATATATAGAATATTGGTCTTTTATATATATTTTTTGAATAGTTGTTTCTAAATTATACTTAGATTTTATGACATCCTGTAATAGTTCAACTTCTTTAAGTTTAAAACTATTAGTAGCGATTCTAATACCATAATTAGTCCAACCACCATCATCCATTATCCACACTGCTAATGCTAATGGTGTTAAATATTCATAAATATTTTGGGGTATTACTTTTCTGCCATTATTATAAAATATACCATGTATCCAACTAAAACTTCTAAAGGTAAAGGTGTTAAATTCATAACCATAATATATTTTTCCTTCTTTATTTTGAATGGTTCTAGTATATTGTCTGGGTTGAAGATTACTTGTGTAACCCCTATTATAGAAAAAAGTATATAACCAAAACAAATACTCTTTGTGCTGAATACTTTGTCTGTAACAGATTCTAACACCTTCTCCAGATCTTTTATTTGCATAAGCGTCGCCTAAAATAGATCCTATAATAACAGATAATATATCTTCATTATGTGGACCTATTCTATTAACAGCTCTTATATTACTTATGTGATAGTATTTTCGTTGATTTTGAAAAAAGTTTAATCTGTGCTCTGTCCCCCTCCCTGCTAGTAAGGATAGGGTAACACCACCCCTGCTAAGGCAGGGTGGAGCAAGAGAAGGTAAAATTAAAGAATCCTTTATACTTAGTTGTGCCTTAGCAGAAGAAGATAATTTAATATTTATGTTAAATCTGTTTTTATTTAATATAGTTTGAGAATACATATTATTTTTTTTACCATTAAAATTGGTGTCTTTCATTTTATTTAATATATATAATTTTAGGCCACCTGCTCTACCCAGTCTTCCCTTAAAAAGAAACAGGGTAAAGACATGAATAGTAAAGAAACCTACTACTTTTATAGTTAAAGTTGGAGAAATTACTTCCTTTACTCCTTTCGCTTGCGTAAGAAGATTTGGACTATATCACCATCCCTATCAGGGGTCGTGTAATACACGAGAGATTAGGTGGATGTTACGCGTGTAGTCTCTGAGGAACCTACTCTTGTATTGGATATACAATTTGGTTTCCTGCTGATTGTCTATTACCCTATAGAGGTTTTTAATCTATAGGGATATCTCTAGGATTTTCACGTATGGTTACTAGAAATATACGTACCTATAAGCATTAAGAGTTTCCAGCATATAGCGTAATTATTCAATTAGCCTTCCAGCTAAAGGGGACAAAGTTTTGTCTATTTAGGATCTAGCTTATATAGCAATAATTGGTGGAAATGCGGTGTAACAATATACCGAAATAAGGGCATAGACCTAGCAGTAATCTTAATCATAGGTTTGCCAGCATGTTGTTGGATTGTGCTAAACAGTCCAAAACGGTAATGAAGCATGGCTACCAATAGGTAACATTCTTTAAATGTGAAACCTTCTGTATGAAAATAGAACCCACTAGGTGTCCTAGATCCGTCGTCCATAGCTCAATAAGCTAGAGAGATTGGATTGAGATATTGTAGAAGATCTGTAGTAATAACCTTTATATAATTAATTCCATTTACATTTTTTTGATAAAACAATTCGTGCAATGGAATAAGAGCAGGATAACTTCGAGTCATTACTTGGAGGAAAGGATAAGGAATTCCTTTTCGTAGACCAGAATTAATTAGAGGAACTCGACCACAGTATGGACTTAGAGTCAGATATACATGCCAGATATATTCAAATCGCTTTATAGTTTGAGTAAATACAAAATACGGTGTAACAGAGGTTCGCATGTAATGTATCGACCCATCTCCTAAGAGATGGCCCACTAGTCGTGAGAGGAGCTCATTATTAAATACTGTGATATCTCGTGAATGCTTATTGAGTCTTATATTGTTGACGCTAGTGACACCTGTAACACCGAATGGTACTATTTCAGTAGATCGGGATACAATCTTACTGACAGGAATAGATGCCAAAGCTGTTAGAGCTAGATCAGGGTATAGACCAGGGTTATCCATTAAATATAACAATCTGAATGAAGGAAAAGCAATAGCTATTAAAATTAATGCTGGTGTTATAGTCCATACTAATTCTAATACGGTCCCATGTGTTAAATATTTATGCGCTATCGGGTTTTTGTTATAATTGTAATAATAAATTAAAGAAAATAAAACCCAAAATACAGAAAAACTTATTACAATTAAATAAAATCCAATAGTATTATGTAAAGTAACTAAACCAGTAAAACCTGGTGCTGCACTATCTTGAAAACCTAATTGCCAAGGTTCTGCAACATCGTTAAGAATAATATTAAATATAGAATTAAAATTTTGCATTTTTATATTTAAATTTAATAAATAAAAATCTTAATTAATATCTATTTCCACCCTGCCTTATTAGAATCAACCCTTTGCAATTCGAAGGAGCGATTCGTGGTATTAAAATCCAAACCCTTCTCTAGCTAACCCTTCTATTTTAGGATTCTTATGGTTTGTAGGACCCTTATACCTCAACCTTGCCTAGCAAACCCCTGCCTTTGGCAGCAAAGCAAAGCGAGGGTCGCTTTTTATTATTTTTAGTCTTAAATTAAGAGAGCCCCTCTCTGGATTGCAACTATGCGAGTGGTGTGCTCTCGCTCCTTTTTCCTTTAGCGAGGTTGGCCTCGGCGCCCCCCCATAGGGAGGGGCCAAAGCGAGGGCGCCCTGCCTTTGGCAGCAAAGCAAAGCGAGGGCGCCTAGAGCGATTATTCTTATTTTAATTTCTAAATTAAGAACTAACTTAGTAGGTACTAAGACAGGGTGATGTGACATAAATACGATAAGATATAGACTTTGAGTTAGTTTTTATAATATTTTAAAGAGCTTTTCTTTAAAATATTGTAATCTTATAATTTTAAGGATTCGAACCTTATAATTTATTTATAAACCTTATAATTTATTTATAAACCTCTCCTCTTTTATCTATTCTATTTATTCCACTGATTTAAATTAAAATAAAGGGGGGGGGGTAGCTAAATAATTTTAAATTGTTTAATAAGAAGATACTCTTAATTTAAGGAGTTTGCGGAGGAGCTGAGCACTAAAATTATAAAAATTAAAATTAAAACGAAAACAAATATATACATAATAAGATGTCTTTTAATACTTTTTTGCAATATATTAATAGCTAATTTATCGTTACTATTTTTTATAAATATTATACTTTCAAAAAGTGAAATAATATATTTTATTTTAATAAAAGACAAATCAATTTCTATATTACCTTTAATTTTTAATATAATATAACCAATTAAATAATATATTAAGGCTAAGACAAAAAATAAATATCAAATACCTAAAATAAAATTTAAAGAAGTATTATTAAATAATGTTAATTTATTTAAAAAAATTAAACAAGAAATAATAAAAACTAAAGAGCTAACAATTATTAAAATATAACAATAATTATAACTATTTTTTTTTAATTTTATTTTTATCTCTTTTCTTTGGAGATTATTATAGCACCTCAAAGTCTTAACCTTAGCTTTTTTATTTAATATAATTAAAGTTTTTTTACCTTGCTTTTTTCTTAAAATAAAGAGACTAGGGTAGAAAAGATGCCCCTCACAGCTGTGAGTATAGTCCCTTAGGCGTAGGGGCCAAATATAAAAAGAAGTATTATTTGTATTATTTGTATTATTTGTATTATTTGTATTATTTGTATTATTTGTATTATTAAGCGTATCTGTAGATTCATAGGTACTTACTGTAAAAGTCACGCGCGCCTTGCGCCCCCTCCCTCCCATTTTCTTAATTTTATTGTTATTTAAATAAGAATAAAAAAGGGGGGGGCGCAAGGGCGCAAAGCAAGGGGGCAAAGCAAGAACGCGAATAACCCTACCATTCTTATCTCTTTTTAATTTATCTGCAGCTAATGCAGGTGTGTGTTTTTTTTTTATATTAATTTAAGATTATATTATAAAATTATAAGTTTATTTTACTTATTTTACTTTTAAATTTGACTCTCTTACTGTTAAGTAAGTCTCACACCATTTTAAGCAGATTTAATGATGTGAGAATCGTTTCTCTTTTTACTCCCCCTCGCTCCAAAGGAGCGACCTCTCCTTTGGAGACCCATAGAAGGCGGCACGTTGCAGTTATTACCCTCTTCTATTTAGCTGGACCCCCCAAGGGTTGCTACTCCTTTTTTATTTTTAACTCTGCGCGCTCTCGTGTATCCCTGCCCCGCGCCCTCCCTCACTCGCCAAAGGCGAGTGAGAGAGGGGGAGGTTCTCCAAAGGAGGGGGGGCGCGGGGCGGGGATACTGCCTTTTTATCTTTATTTATTTAAAGAGGCTGCCTCATGAGGGAGGAGCCCACCCACTCTAAGGGACCTCGCTTTGCGAGGCGGGAGAAGCGACTCTCTTAATTTAAGAATAATAGACAGCCCTCTCTAAGGAATGAGAGCGAATTTAAGAAATAAGAAATATTGGTAGCCGGCTTTTGAAACAACCCAGAGAAGGGGGTGTTGCTACGCAAGGAACAGAAAGAGAAATATTATAATTAAATTAAAAATAATGAATTATAGCTCCTCATTTTCTTTAAATTATAATTATAATTATGCCTATATTATAATAATCTCCTATTTATTACACCCCTACCCTGCTCCCCTTCAAATTAACCATCGCTCTAGCTCCTCCCCATTAGGGGGCTACCATAAAGACTCTTTAAATAAATAAAGAGGCAGACAGTCCTGCCCTGGCGGAGGAGTTACCCTACCCTTTTTATTTTTATTTAATTAACAATAAAAATAAGAAAAGGGGAGGCCCTAAGGGCCCTAAGGGGTGGTGCGAGTCTTTGTTTCTCTCTTTTGGAGCTGGACCCTTGCATAGCAAACCCCTTTTAAAGTTTTAGGTTTGCGAAGTGAGCCCCGATTCCTAAGGTTTGAAGGAAACAAGGTGGTTTTGAAGAGTTAATCTTATTTAAATAAGATTACTATAAAAATTTAAAGAAGGTAACAAATAGAAGAAAGAAAGACATTCTTAGATTAATAAGGGATCGAACCTTATATTTTATAAATATTTCTAGATAATAAAACAAACCAATTAATCATAATTACTATAGAATGATTAGAATTATCTGGCTAAGAAACTCCTGCCTTTTTAAAAAGGGGCTCCCTCTTTCTCACTGCCTCGCGCCCTTGCGTAGCAACACCCTCGGCCCTCTTTAGCGACTTGCAATCTACCTTTTTTAGAGTGCCATACTCTCCCTTTTGGCCGAGTGCCATACAGGCAGAGGCAAAGGAGAGGCAGAGGCAAAGGAGGGGGCGCCCTTTTCTTAATTTTATTGTAAATTAAATAAGAATAAAAAAGGGCGGCTGGGTGTTGCTACGCAAGGGCGCGAGGCAGTCCTGAGGAAGGCGGCGCGCAGAGTGCCTAATATTGCAAATTAATAAACATTTTTCTATATCAATCCGAAGGATTCGCATTATTTGAACTAATAACCTCTAGTCTAAGACTGGGACTCCAACCTGCTAATAGTAGACCCTTAGGGTCTCAATCTTTACGCCTCGCTTTGCGAGGCGCTCTCCTAAATTTTATTGCACCTCCCCAGGCTTCTAGACCTCACAAAAGCGAAATCGGCTCTCCAAAGGAGAGGCCCTAGCAAGGGGCGCGAGGGAGTAGTTTGTTTTAATTTGAGTCTTGCGGTAAAAACTATGGGTTATTAAAATAAACCCAAGATTGAATAAAAGAGCTAAATATTTCCCAAGAGTGAGGTGATTCGAACACCTATCCTCGATTTTGGAGATCATCATATTAGCCTATTAATACTACACTCTTTAATTATTTAACACTAAATTTGAAACTTAATTACGAACAAAGAGACTTGAACTCTTAAGGGTTAACACCCACTTCTTCTTAAGAGAAGATTGTTTACCAATTTCAACATATTCGTATTTTTGTAATTATTTCCTTTAATATCCTATCAATCGTTCCAGCTCTTGCCTCGCTTTAGCGAACCTCCCCTAGTAGACCCTCCTTTTTATTATTATTTTACTAACAATAAAACTAAGAAAAGGGAGGGCCAGTAATTTTATCTTTATTTATTTAAAGAGGTCGCCAAAGGCGAGTCTCCTTTGGAGTGAGCAACCTCTCTTACCCCGCATTGCTAGGTCGCTTTGCGAGGAGAAGACCCGGGGGCGCAAGGGCGCGTCCAAAAACAGGGAGTAATCTAATGGGAGAAGAGAGTTTTTCGCTCTTTTGCTCACTCCAAAGGAGACCCTGTAATTTTCTAACCTTAAATGCCTTCGCTTTTTTTCAAATTATAATTTTTCAATATAAATCTAGTAGAAATAAGAAAAACCGAGGGGAGTAGGCCACCCGTTATTAGAGCAGGCGGGCATGCAAAGGAGGGGCGGCTTACGCGGAGAGAGAGACAGAGTGTTGCAAACAAGGAGGCCCACCCCTCTCTAAGGTCTCTAAGGTCTCTAAGATCTCTAAGGGGGGAGGGCGCGCAGAGCGTCATAAAAATTAACTCGCGACTGTTAGACCACTCTTAGAGCGGGCGGGCGTGAGTTAAAATATTGAAAATTTCTGATTTTAATCTTTTATTAATACTAAATTTTTTCTTATATTTTTAAAAGTCTTGGTTATTATTATTGGACCATTGATTGTCAATAAGACCTTCAAATTTTAAACTTAATGCGCCCCCCCCCCCC
>WNFK01186483.1_pt1 | contig 10224 bp, 8 predicted proteins | sample 5400281 | NCBI WGS metagenome assembly WNFK01 (sample SAMN13153350, study PRJNA577476) | soil metagenome | isolation source: 20 cm soil on Douglas fir-dominated hillslope | place: USA:California | collected 2013-09-17
AGCCCGGCGAACAGGGGGCAAAATGCGAGCAGGATCAGTCCGTGCCCCAGGTTGAGCGGTCGTCCCGTCGCGGCCCAGGCAGCGTACGGTGTAAGCGTACCGAAGCCCCACATGTTGATGACCCAGTCCACACCGGCGACCGCTTTGAAACGAAATGGCGGCACGGAGTAGAGGATCGACAGGACAAAACAGATCGCATACGCGATGCGAAATCCCACCGGAAGTAAAAACGCCAGCGCCTGGCCGCCGATGAGCAAAACGAGACTGAACTGGAGGAGGTAGCGCGGCAGCGTGGGCGGCGAGTTCAAATACCCGATGTCACCCTCGTCCTTGTCGAACACGCTGTTGATGGCGAGCGTGCCGCCGTTCAGAAATATCACCCAGATCGCCAGAGCACCCAGCGCCTGCGACAACCACGCACCACGCACCACGCCCGCGAATCCCACCGCGAGGACGTAGCCCAGCAGCGTATGCCCCGCCATGATCGGCCACTCGGCGGGACGCATGTGCAGGATGTAGGAGGAGACGTCGCCGGGAAGGAGGCGGTACCCCCAGCGGCGCCACGCGTTCAGCGAGCGGGCGTCGGCTACCACTTCATACCGAGTGCGGCCGCGGCGATCCGCAACCCGATCAACGTCAGATCGGGCTGCACGGACTCGATCTCCTGGCACAGCGGCGCGACGAGACTGGCCAATCCGCCGGTCGCCACGACGAGCGGTCGATTCCGGGATGGCCACTCCGCCTTGATCCGGCGCACGAGCCCGTCCACCGCGTCGGCAGTGCCCCACAGGACGCCGACGCGAATACAATCCTCGGTGCGGCGGCCGATCGCCTTGGTCGGGGGGAGCAGCTCGGTGGCGGGGAGTTTCGAGGTCTTCCGCACCAGCTCGTCGGACGCGGTGCGCAGGCCGGGCATGATCACGCCCCCGATGAAGCGCGGTGCACTGTTGGCCGCGACGGTGATGCAGTCGAATGTCGTCGCCGTGCCGAAATCGACGACGATCGTGTCCTTCTTGAAAAGCTCGGCCGCAGCCAGCGTGTTGACGATGCGATCGGCGCCGACGGTGAGCGGTTCATCGACATCGAGGACCATCGGGAGCTTGGATCGCCCATCCACGCGCACCGGTTCACGCGTCGTCGCGGCCTCGATCCCCTCGCACAGACTTTCCGTCACCGGTGGCGCGACCGACGCCACGATGGCCGCACGGACTTCCTGAGTCGAGTGGCCCGCCTGTGTCAGGTGCGCCGTGAACGCCGCCGCCCATTCGTCCGGGGTGCGGTGCGGCGTGGAGTGCAGGCGCCAATGCGCCTCCAGCCGGTCACCCGCAAACAGTCCAACCGTCGTCTCGGTGTTGCCGATGTCGAAGGCGAGGAGCATGGGGCGGCTAAGATAGCTCGACGTGGCCGCCCTGCACCATCGTCGTTCCCGCTCCGGTATCGACCAACAGCGCGCCGTCGGGACGAATCCCGGCGGCGCGCCCCGCCAGCGGCGCGCGGATCTGCCGGCCGCGCAGCCAGTCGCGGCGTGCGAAGGCGGCGCACTCAAACTCCGTGAGCTGTGCGCCGTGCGCTGTGAGCCGCAGCAGCGCGGGCACCAATTGATCCAGGACGTCGATGCGACGGACGATGGGCCGCAGCTCACGGAGCGCGACGGCGCGCTCGGCCAGCTCGGCCGGGATGTCGTTCGCCACGTTGACGCCGATGCCGACGCCGAGCCACTGCAGTGTCTCACCCTGCCAGCGGCTCTCGCACAGAATCCCGGCGACTTTGCGGTCATTCACCAGTACATCGTTCGGCCATTTCAGTCCCGCGCGCGGCCCGGAGAGCGACGTCGGACGGACGCCGAGGATGGCCTCGACGACGTCGGCGAGCACGAGCCCGACCCGCAGCGACAGCACGCCCGGCGCCGGCAGCGGCGGCGGGGGTCGCAGCAGGATCCCGAGCCAGACGCCGCCCAGCGGTGAGCGCCAGGTGCGCCCGTCTCGACCCCGCCCCGCCGTCTGTTCTTCGGCCAGCACCACCGTTCCCGCCGGCGCGCCCTGCGCGCCGAGGTCGTGAATCGCATCGAGGCTGGATGTGAGTGTGCGGAACACGCCGCACTGTGGTACGCCCCAGCGTCGCGCCAGCACCGTCGTCGGAATGTCGTCGAGCGTTAGCCGTGCCACAGCACGTACGCGAGCGTGAACAGCCCGATCGCGAAGCAGTACGGCGCGAAGATGGAGAACCGTCCGCGCCGCAGCATCGACACGAGGAACCGGATCGCCCAAATACCACTCGCGAAGGCTGCCACAAAGCTCGCAGCCAGCGGCAGCGCACCAACCGACGCGATGTCGGTCACCGCGTGTCGAGCCTCGAAGACTCCGCTCCCGGCAATGATGATCACCGCGAGGAGAAAGCTGAATTCCGCGGCGTCGCCCGGAGCAAGTCCTCGCCAGAGCGCGGCACTGACGGTCGACCCGGAGCGCGAGATCCCGGGAAAGATTGCGACAGCCTGTGCGAGCCCGATTTGCAGGGCACCGCCGGCAGTCAGTGGTTCGGCTCGTACCTTCGCCCAGCGAGTCGACCAGAGCACGAGTCCTGTGACGATGAACGCCGCACCGATAAAGCGCAGCGACCCGAACGCCTGCTCGAACCGCTCGTGAAAGAGCGCCCCGAGGACGGCACCCGGGATGGTCCCGATGATGAGTAGGATCGCGTACCGCCGCTCGACCGCGTTGCCACGCAGCGTGCCGACGACGATCTGCCAGAGCCTGCGACCGTAGACCACCAAGACGGAACACAAGGTCGCGACGTGCAGCGTGACCGCGACGAACACGAACGTTTGTTCACTCATCTGCATCGCCGTGAGCGCCCGCGTGAGCGCGAGATGCCCCGAGCTCGAGACCGGAAGAAACTCGGTGAGCCCCTGCACCAACCCGAGGAGAATGCCTTGCCAGAGAGTCATGCGACCTTTCCCGCGACCAGCGCGGCGAGCCCGATGACCATCGCGCCTTTGAGCAGCGCACTCACTCGCTCCACCTTGCCAAGCAACAACCACGTCGCAGCAACGAGCACCGCCATCTGCGCCAGGAGCGCGATCACGAAGTAGGCGCCGCCGTAGCCGGCGTTCCGAGGCAACAGCAGACTAGCCGGCACGAAGAGCAGCGCCACGCCCGCGGCCAGCACGAGGGCGGGCCGCCGGCCGAGCACGATCGGCAGCGTGCGCCGCCCGATCGTCCGATCGCCCGCTTCGTCCTCGACGTCCTTCACGACTTCGCGCACCAGATGCAGCCACGCCGCGAGCACCCACGGGACAACGCCGGCGGCCGGCAGGCCCACGGCCAGCGCGCCGAAAAACGGCGGTGACCCCGCCACGACCGCCACGGCCACGTTGCCGAGCAACGGCCGGGGCTTGAGGAGCGGCGAATAGATCAACATGACGGCAAGGGCCGCCAGGCCGGCAAGGAATAGCCATCCGCTCACCAAACCGGCCAGCGCGAGTCCGACCAACGAACCGTCGAACACAACGAAATCTGCGACGCCGCGCGACACCTGCCCCGCTGCCAACGGCCGCGCGCCGGGCCGATTGATCCGATCGGCCACGACGTCCCGAATGTCGTTCCAGGTGTTGCCGACCGCGCCGAGCGCGATCCCGGACAGCGCGGCGAACACCAGTTCCTTGGAGAACCCGATCCGGCCGAGTGCGATCCACCCGCCTGCGACAACGCCGGCGGCGGCGATCAGCAGATTCGTTCCCCGTACCAACCTCAGGACGGCTGCCATTAACGCAGGACTTCCTCATACAGCGCTTCGTACCGCGGCACGACGTGGTCGGCGGCGAACTCGAGGGCGCGCGCCGCCGCGTTCTGCTTCAAGCGCTGGTATAAGTCCGGGCTCTCCAATACGCGCAGCGCGCGATCCGCCATGGTCGCGACGTCGCCCGGCGGCGCGAGGAAGCCGGTCTTCCCGTCCTCGAGGACCTCCGGAATGCCGCCCGCGGCGCTCGCGATGACCGGCACGGCACACGCCATCGCCTCGAGCGCGGCGAGCCCGAACGACTCCGTCGCCGACGGCAGCAAGAACAGATCGGCGCCGCGCAGCACATCGCCCACGTTCTCGACCTTGCCGAGGAACCGCACGTCCTTGCGCAGCCCGAGGCTATCGACCTGCTGTTCGGCGGCATCGCGGTCCGGACCGTCGCCGACGAGCACGAGGGTAGCCGGAAGCTTCTTGCGCACCGTGGCGAACACCTGGACGACGTCGCCGACGCGCTTCACCGGCCGGAAGTTCGACACGTGCACGAGCACGCGATGCCCCTGCGGCGCGAGCTTCTTGCGATCGGTGTCGTCCGTGGGCGGATGATAGTCGGTCGTCGAGATGAAGTTCGGGATGACGCGTAAATCGCACTGCCCGCACCCGAAGGCGCGATACGTCTCGTCGCGCAGGTACGCCGACACGGCGGTCACGGCATCGGACTTTTCAATGGAGAATTTTGTCAGCGTGTAGTACGAAGGATCCTGGCCGACCAAGGTGATATCGGTGCCATGCAGCGTCGTCACAATCTTCAGACCCAGCCCCTCATCCTCGAGCATCTGCTTCGCCAGCCAGGCGGTGGCCGCGTGCGGAATCGCGTAGTGGGCGTGCATGAGGTCGAGCTGCTCGCGCTTGGCGACTTCGTGCTGCTTGACCGCGAGCGCGAGGGCGTACGGGGAGGACTGCTCGAACAGCGGATACTCGAGCTGGGTGACCTCATGGAACGTCACGCGCTCGGCGAACCCGCGGAGGCGGAACGGGCTGGCGTACGAGATGAAATGAATGTCATGGCCGCGGCGCGCGAGCTCGAGGCCGAGCTCCGTCGCGACGGCGCCCGACCCGCCATACGTCGGATAGCACGTGATGCCGATTCTCATGAATCGTGCGTCGTGCGTGGTGCGTCGTGCGTGGTCATCGCCGCCCATCGCTCGAAAATCGTTCCCGCGAGAATCTCTGGTCTCTCCGTCGCGTCGATCGTCCAGGCCTGAGCCTCGCGCAACTGATTCCGGAACCACGTGTCCTGGCGTTTCGCGTAACGCCTGGTGGATACCAGTATAGAGTCCCGCAGCGCACTCTCGGACAACTGGCCGTTCAACATCGCGACCACCTCCCGATACCCGATCCCGTCGAGCCCAGGTGCGTCCGCGGCAATCCCGGCGTCCAATTGCCGCTGCACTTCGCCGACGAGTCCCGCCGCCAGCATCTGATCGACACGCGCGGCGAGCCGGCGGTGCAATAGCTCGCGCGGAACGGTCAACTGAATGTACCAGGGACTGAGCGTCGCGCCTTCGCGCGCCTCCCGCTGCCACCACGAGAGCGCGTGTCCCGTCAACAACGCGACTTCGACGGCCCGGGCGGCGCGTTGGCGGCCGCCGCCCAGGAATTGGGGGTCGAGCCGGCCCGCCCAGCGCGCGAGGTCGGCACCCTCGAGCGACTCGGACCACTGGCGCAGCTGCGCCCGCTGGTCCGGGTCGAACGGCGGCTCGCGAAACAGCCCCTCGGCAAGGGCGCGGATGTAGAGCCCCGTGCCGCCGACCACCACGGGCTGGCGGTGGGCGGCCCGCACGGCGGCCATCCACGCCGCGGCATCGCGCGCAAATCGTCCCGCGCTGTAGCGCTCTCCGGGATCGACCAGATCCAGGCCGCAATGCGGGACCCGGGCGAGCGTCTCGGGATCGGGCTTTGCCGTGCCGATATCGAGCCCGCGATACACCTGGCGTGCGTCGGCGGAGATCACGGTCATTGGCGTGAGCGCGGCGAGCGCGACGGCGACGGCGGTTTTGCCGACGCCGGTGGGGCCTACAAGAACGGGGGTGAGGGTTGGGGCCTGGGGACTAGGTGCGGCCAAAGCGGCGTTCCAACTCCTCTTTGGGCAACTGCACCATCGAGGGACGCCCGTGCACGTCATGGGCTGGGAGCGTGGCGGTGAGCAGCCGCACGATCAGCTGGCGCATCTCGCCCACGTCGAGCGTCTGTCCGGCTTTGATCGCCGCGCGGCACGCGTAGGTCGCCGCGAAGCGCTCCAGGCGGTTTTGCCAGCCGCCAAAGCGGCCACCGGCGAGATCGGAGACCAGTTCCTGGAGGCAGCGCGCCGCTTCGAACCGCGGATGCGGGTTCGGCGCCGTGTGCACGACGATGCTGCGGCCGGACGGCGCGAAGTCGAGCGTCAGCGGCAAGAGCAGCCGTTGCGCCGGCGCGCCGTCGCCCGACAGCTGTCGCATCACATCTTCGTACAACACGCGCTCGTGGGCTGAGTGCTGGTCGACTATCGCCACACCGGAATCGGTTTGGAAAAGGATGTACGTGTCGAAGACCTGCAAAAGCGGTGTCTGGTGCCTGGTGTCTGGTGTCAGGGACTCTGCACGGAAGAGCTCCAATGGAACTCCGGCCACCGCCGAGGCCGAACCTTCCCTTTGAAACCAGGCACCAGACACCTGAAACCCGACACCTCCCAGCGGTGCCGCCGCCTCTAACGGAGCCAACGCTTCCCTCACAGCCTCCCCAACTACTTTTTCGACGAAGAACTTGTCGCGAAACCGTGCCTCGAGCTTCGACGGGTGCACGTTCACGTCCACGGCGTCGCCGGGGAGGTCGAGAAACAAGAGCAGTGATGGCCGATCGCCGGGCGCAATCGTCGAGCGATACCCCGCCTCGGCCGCGCGGAGAATGAAGGGATCGCGAATAGGGCGGCCGCGCACGAACACGTAGCCCTTGCGCCCGGCTGGCCGCGCCTGCGCCGGACGCTGCACGAGCCCGCTGACTTCCAGCGGACCAGCACGGTGCGACACGGCGAGCAGTGTGTCCGCCAGCTCACCACCCCACAGCGCCTGCGCGCGATCGATGAGCCGCGCCGCCGGCGGGCAGTCGAGCAGGACCCGTCCGTCGCTGGTCAGCGAAAACGCGACGTCGGGCCGCGTGAGCGCGAGCACCGTGAGCGCTTCGACCGCGGCGCGCGTCTCCGTCGCGGTCGCACGGAGGAATTTCCGGCGCGCCGGCGTGTTGTAGAACAGGCCACGCACGGTGACCGTGGTGCCGCGCTGGCGCACCGAGTCCTCGACCGCGTCCAGCTTCCCGCCGGTGACGCGCAGCCGCGTGGCGTCCTCGCCTTCGCCACAGGTCTCGAGCTCGAAGCGCGAGACCGACGCGATGGCGGGGAGCGCCTCGCCGCGGAATCCGAACGTCGCCACGCCGATCAAGTCGGTCGCCGTGCGGATCTTGCTCGTCGCGTGGCGTTGCAGCGCGAGCTGCGCGTCGTCGCGATCCATCCCCGCGCCGTCGTCGCTCACGCGAATCAACGTCTTGCCCCCGTCCTCCAGCTCGACGCGGATCGCCCGGGCGCCGGCATCGAGGCCGTTCTCGACCAGCTCTTTGACGACGGAGGCCGGCCGCTCGACGACTTCGCCCGCCGCGATCTGATTGGCGACGTTACCGGCCAGCACCTGGACGCGCGCGCGCGCGAGCACACTCACAGTCCCGAGATCTCCCCGCCGAGGACCCAGCCGTGGATTCCATCCGAGCGATGCACTTCGACCCACGCACCATAGCTCCTGCCCAGCAGCAGCGCACCGCCCGCTGGGATCGACGCTGCCGCGCTGGCACCGCCGTAGGGCGCGGCTCGCACCGGTGCGGTTTCCGCGGTCACGACGGCGATCGGAAGGTCCCGGCGCCGCCACTCGATCGCCCCCAGCACGAACGCGGCGCCGGCGACGGCGCCGAACACCGCGAGCACGGCGCGCCGGCGAGCCCCGAAAGCAACCACGAGCCAGAGCAAGAGCCAACCGGCAGCGGCCAGGAGCCCCCATTCCGCGGGCGTGGCCCACCCGACCTGCAGCAGATCCGCGGTGACCGGGTCCGGTGCCGGTAACAGTCGCAGTGCGCGCCGGATCGCCGGCTCGCGCGGCGCGAGCCGCGCGGCGCGGATCCATGCGGCCGTCGCCTTGCCGTCAGCGCCCGCGCGATACAAAGTCGCGCCGAGGTTGTACCAATGCGCGGGATCGCGCGGCTCGCGGGCCGCTCGCGCGGCGAATGAATCCGCGGCCGCGCGCAGCGCGCCGGCCTCGAACAGAGCCTCCGCACTCGGCGTCCGCGCGGTCTGCGCCCCTATCACGACCATGAGCAGCATCGCGGTGACGATCGGATGCGGCCGGCGCGCCCCAACCGATCCTTCCGCGCCCAGGACCCGGAGCACCTGCTCGATCTCCGCCGCGATCTCCGCTCCATCGCCCACCCCACGCGGTCCATACCGCGCGGCCCGCAGCCGGTCGCGCAACCGTTTGACATGGTCGGCGACCGCGCTGTCTACCCCGGCAGCCCGCAACGCCTGCGCCAGCCCGTCCCCGTCACGGGCGAAGGGATCCGACACATGGCTCGCCAGAACCGCAAGGAACTCCCGCTCCAGGCGACGGAGCGGCGAACGCTCCCGGCCGCCGGTGACCACCGCCGCCGTTGGCGCTCGACTCCGGCGGCGCCGCGCGAGCGCCGCGAACGCCGGCGGCACGAGCAGCAGGGCGAGCCACCCCTGCCACCCCAGGGTCCGGCTCACCATGTCCGACGCGAGGTCGCCGCGGGCGGGCAGGAGCGGCGGCAGGACGCGTGCCGCTCGCGGCTCGGCGCCCGGCGCGACGGCGAGCGCGCGCGGCGCGGTGGTCGCGGTCTCATAACGGCCGGCCGCCGCATTGAAGTAGCTGTAGCGCACTTCGGGCAGCACGAAATTACCGGAGGAGTCAGGGACCGCGAGAAAGTGAACCGTCTTGCTCCCGGCGATCCGCCCTGCATCCGGCGCGATGCGGACGTCGGTTTGCGCGGGATAGACGCGAAACCCGGCCGGCCACTTGAGCGGCGGCTCGGGCCACAACGCGACGTTGCCGATGCCGGTGATCGTGACGGACGCGTCGACTGGCTCGCCGACCCGCGTGGCCGCGGGATCCATCTGGAGCTCCAGACTCAATTTCTCACCGACCACGTTCGTCGGCGGAGTCGTGGCCGGCAGCGGCAACACCGTAATCGCGATCGAGTCGCTACGCAGCATGTAGCGCTCTTCCCGGCTGAAGAACGAGAACGAGACGGGGAGCGCGTACTCAACGGACGCCGGCGGAATAATCAGGCGGCCGGCCGTCAGGGGGAACACGACCTCATGCGCGATGTACAGATCGATCCACCGCCCGCCCACCTGCCGCGAGAGCGCGACGCCGGACGAGATGGCGGCGGGGTAAGCCCACACGCCTTCCGGCGTCACCAGCGTCAAGAGCGGCTGCCGGCGCATGCGCTGGCCGAGCTCGCGGGGGATCCATGCCGCGGCGATGAGGTCGACCTGCTCGCCCGCGTACACCGAGTCGCTCGGCACAAGCATCGTGAGCGCCACGCGGTCAGCCCGCCGTGACAGTGGCGGCGGCGTGCTCTCGAGCAGCGAGCGCGCCAGCGGGCTCAGCGTCGACGCCGTGCGGTCGGCCGCGCTGTCGACGGTGACGAGAATCGGATCGGTCGCCACAATACTCACGCCTTGCCGGGCGCGCACCGGCCCGATGAGCAGCGCGCCCGGTTGCTGTGCCCGCAGCTGCAGCTCGCGCACCGTCGTGCGGACCGATCCGGAAGTGCCGTTGAACGAGACTTCCGTCATGTCGCGCGTGCCCACGATCGCGAAGCCATTCAACGAGGGCACCATGATCTCAACGGGATCGCTCGCGCGGCTGCGGGCGCGGATCGTCGTCACCTCGGCGCCCTGCGTGACCATCAGTGCCGCGACGACAGCCACGATGCCGATCACCAGTCCTTGACCCCGGCAGGCGCGGCGCGGCGGGTGCGCCCGGTCCGATCGCGACGGGTACGCAGCTCTTCCTGGCCGATGGAGCGGAGCACTTGATCCGCCTGTGATTCGCTCATCGCGCCGCCTCCCCCACCCGCGCCCTGTGGCGGCGGCGGTTGCTGTGCTGCTCCGCCACCACCCGCGGACGGCGGCGGCGGCGGATTCGGCTTGTTGGTCTGCCCGCCCCCGCGCATGCGGTTCACCAGCTCGAGATTCCATTTTGCGTCGCGGTCGTTCGGCTTCAGCAGAAGCGCCTCGCGGTAGGCGCGCTCCGCATCGGCGAGATGGGCCTCGCGATTCGTGCTGTCGCCCTTCGCCTCGAGCAACCCGAGCAGGCCGAGATTGTAGAGCGCCCGAAACCGCAGCTCGGGATCGAGCGACGCCGACGCGTGGGCCAGTGACGTCCGCGC
>WNFK01073283.1_pt2 | contig 10219 bp, 9 predicted proteins | sample 5400281 | NCBI WGS metagenome assembly WNFK01 (sample SAMN13153350, study PRJNA577476) | soil metagenome | isolation source: 20 cm soil on Douglas fir-dominated hillslope | place: USA:California | collected 2013-09-17
CATCATGCTATCCGACGCCGACCGCAAGAAGGCCGCCGACATTCTGATGAACGCCGAGAAGACCCGCCAGCAGGCGGTGCAGCTTTCCGCGACATGGCCGACGATCGCGATCGAGGACTCCTATGCGATCTCGACCGAGGTCGCGAAGCGCAAGATCGCCGCGGGCGCCCGGCTGATCGGCCACAAGGTCGGCCTCACCTCCAAGGCGATGCAGCGCTCCTCGCAGATCGACGAGCCCGACTACGGGCACCTGCTCGACGACATGATGATCGCCGACGGCGCCAAGGTGGCGCATGCGAATTATTGCCGGCCGCGCGTCGAGATCGAGCTCGCCTTCGTGCTCGGCAAACCGCTGAAGGGACCGGGCGTCGGCCTGCCCGACGTGCTGCGCGCCACCGAATATGTGGTTCCGGCGATCGAGATCGTCGACGCGCGCCTGCAGGACCCGCGCAAGATTTTCGACACGGTGGCCGACAACGGCGCGGCCGCCGGCATCGTGATCGGCGGGCGGCCGGTCGGCCCGCTCGACGTCGATCTGCGCTGGGTCGGCGGCATCATGTACAAGAATTCGGAGATCGAGGAGACCGGCGTGGCCGCCGGCGTGCTCGGCCATCCCGCCCTGGGCGTGGCCTGGCTCGCCAACAAGCTCGGCCAGCACGGCGTCGCGCTCGAGCCCGGCCATCTGGTGCTGGCGGGCTCGTTCACCCGGGTGGTGTTCGCCGGCAAGGGCGACACGCTGCATGCCGATTTCGGGCCGCTCGGCGGCATCGCGGTGCAATTCGTCTGAACGGGGCCGGTCCGATGGAACATCCACGCAACGCCTTCAAGCACGCCATCGCCAAGGGAGAGCTGCAGGTCGGGCTGTGGTGCAGCCTGTGCAGCCCGATCACGGCCGAGATCGTCTCGCATTCCGGCTTCGACTGGCTGCTGCTCGACACCGAGCACTCGCCGAACGAGGTGCCGGACGTGCTGGCGCAGTTGCAGGCCGTGCAGGCCGGCACCGCATCGGCGATCGTGCGGCCGGCATGGAACGACACCGTATTGATCAAGCGCTTTCTCGACATCGGCGCCCAGTCGCTGCTCATCCCGTTCGTGCAGAATCCCGACGAGGCGCGCCGGGCCGTGGAGGCCACCCGCTATCCGCCGGCTGGCGTCCGCGGCATCACCGGCAGCGGCCGTGCCAGCCGCTACGGCCGGGTCAAGGATTACCTGAAGAACGCCAGCCGGGAGATTTGCCTGCTGGTGCAGGTCGAGACGCGCAGCGCGCTCGACAACATCGAAGCCATCGCCTCGGTCGACGGCATCGACGGCGTCTTCATCGGGCCGAACGACCTCGCCGCCTCCTTCGGCCATATCGGCAATTGGGGGCACCCAGAGGTGCAGGCCGCCCTGGAGGACGCCGTGCGCCGGCTCAAGAAGATCGGCAAGCCCGCCGGCATCCTCACCCCCAACGAGGAGGAGGCGAAACGCTTCATCCAGTGGGGCTACACGTTCGTGGCGGTCGGCGCCGATCTCGGCCTGCTCGCGCGGGGCGCAGATGCGCTGGCGGGCAGGTTCAAGGGGTGACCGCCCTCGTCCGGCGCGCTGATCCGGCGATCGCTTGCCGATCGGGTGACATCATGACTCTTGACGAGTACTTTTTGGACGACCCGCGCAAAATGTGATAGGAGAAAATCCACAGTCGGAATTGCGCCCGGCGCCTGCCGCGCCGGACGTTGCATGGCGCGGCATGTCTCGCGCCGCCGCGTCGCATGAAAGCAAGCAGGGCCGCCTCTGGGGCGGCCCTTTCGTTTGGAGAATCGCCGATGCCGGGCCGCGCCACCACATGGATGCGAGCCCCTGTTGGCACACGCGGCCCTGCAGATTCCCTGTTGTTTACAGGGAATCTGCCCCAAGCGCGGCGATCGGCGTCGTACGAAGCCGTTAGGCGTGCGGGTATCGATGGTCAGCCGCAGCCATTCCGAGGGAGCGGTGGTGGATCCCTGCACGGTGATGCGCGTCAGGTTCGGCACCGGCAGGGTGTGGTGGATCACGCCGGTCGAGCTGCTCGAAACCGCGAGCGGATGATCGGCTCCGAACACATGCGAGTCGCCGTTGAGCAGAAGGACCGGCCGGCCGAACTGAAGGCTCAGGTTGGCCAGTTCCTGCACGAAGGGCGTGTAGGCGCTCAGTCCATCGCCGCCGGGAGCGACGGCTGCCGGATCCCACATGTCGGCCTGGAGCGCGACGACCACCGCTCTGGCGTGCCTGTCCATCGCCCGCCCGAATGCGGCCTTCAGCCAGCGGGTGTCCGCGGCCGTGCGCTCGGCGACTTCCTGCGCCTGTGCGGTCGGGTTCGCGAAGGGGCTGGCCCAGGGCAGCGTATCGTTGTTCGAGCCGGGCATGTTGAGGGTGACGAAGACCACTTTGCCGTCTTCCCACATCACGTTCTCGACGAATTTGGCGTCCGCCGGAAATGACGGATCGAAATATTTGGCCTGGCTCCGCACATCTCTATCTTCGAGACCCAGCGTCTTGCCCGGCCTGGCGAAAAACAGGCTCCGCACCGCCGCCAGTTCCTTCAGCGGATCGCCGCTCTGGAATTCCTTGGTCTTCTGGCAGTCGGTCCATTCATTGTCGCCCGGCGTATAGACGAAGGGAAATTTGAACTGCTGGAATTGGAAATAGATGCTCTGGTTCCAGCCCGGCTTCGAGGCGGGTATCGGAGGCAGAATGCCGGCACTGGTGCAGGGCTGGCTGCCGGAATGGATGTCTCCGACGTGAAGGACGAGGCTGACATCCGGATCGGAATTGATCGAATTGATCAGCAGCGCCGCGTTATCGAGCAGGACCTGACTGTAGGGCCAGTCGCCGAATACGGCGATGGTCTGCCTGTCATTGCCTCTGTCGTTGTCGTCACGGTCGTCGGCGATCGCGGAATGACCGGCCGTGAATACCGCGGCGAGCAACGCGGTCGAGAGCAAAAGCCTCTTCATGGAGTTTTTCCTCGTAAGGGATACGGGATGCGCAAGGCGCGCGGATGCCGCCGGAAGCCTCATTCGCAAAAAATGTGAGTCCGTCGGACAGTGGGACGAGCGAAACCAAACCCGCGCGCGCGAGACGTCGCATCGACGTCGCCCCCGCTCGTGCGTCGGTCCGCCCAGGCCGCGCAGGCTGGACGCCGCATGTGCAGGTTTCATGTAGGTTTTGTTGCAGTTACGTGAATGCAGGGGATGACATGCCGCGGCGGTCGCAGCGCACCCGAAGGAGCGGCCGATGCGCGGGTACGGGCATCGGCGTCGGACCGCCAGCAAGCCGCGATTCGGCCGCCTACCTCGAAATTCGGCAAAAACAAGAGCGCCCGCGGATTTTCCCCGCAGTTATCCCTAGGTTTATTGATACATCGGCTTGAAACACTTGGCCGGCATAACGGTTGGACCGATATCGGTATGTGTATCCAGGAGGGCCATCGATGGCCACGCAGAACCTCACGACAGCGCGGTTTGTGCTGCAATGCCTGCTTCAGGAGATCGAGGCGTTCGATCGCTGCATTCCGGTCGCGCGCGACATTCAGGTGGGCGACGTGGCGGACGCCCTGTCGGCATTTCTCGCCGACCGCCGGATCCTGCGCCTGACGGTGCCGAACGTGCCTCCGGCCAACCGGCGCTCGCGGCCGGCCCCGGCGGCGCGGCCCGTCGCCCCGAAGCGACAACCGCGCGTCTCGCGCGTGGGATGACGGCCCTTCTCCCGGCGCCAGGCCCGAGGCCTCACACCGTTTCCTTGGTTTCCTTGCGGAAATCCGGAACGGCGTCGCGCAGCACCCGGTAGATCGAGCCGCGCTCCTCGCGGTCGAGCGCCTGCGCGAGATCGCCGAGCCAGGCGCGCATGGTCTCGAGCGGAGGACTCATCGGGCGGGCCGCCACCACGCCGGAGATCCCGATCTCCGAGACCGGCTCCTCGCGGGCAAACAGAATCTCATGCAGGCGCTCGCCCGGACGGATGCCGGTGAAGTCGATCTTGATGTCGCTGCCGGGCTCGAGTCCCGACAGGCGGATCATGCGCTCGGCAAGATCGACGATCTTCACCGGCTGGCCCATGTTGAGCACGTAGACCGCGACATCCGACCGGGACGGTCCGAGCGCGTGGCTTGCGGCCGTGACGACCAGGTCGCAGGCTTCGCGAATGGTCATGAAATAGCGCACCATGTCGGGATGGGTGACGGTGACCGGCCCGCCCGCCTCGATCTGCGCCTTGAACTTCGGCACCACCGAGCCGTTCGACGCCAGCACGTTGCCGAACCGCACGGCGATCAGCCGCATCGGCGGCATGGCGCCCTTGGCGGCCTCGGCCCGCCGCGTGAGATCGGCGTCGAGCGCCTGGCAGTACATCTCGGCGAAGCGCTTGGTCGCGCCCAGCACCGAGATCGGCTCGATCGCCTTGTCGGTGGAGATCATCACCATGGCGCGCGCGCCGCTCGCCAGCGCCGCATCGGCGACGTTGACCGATCCGAACACGTTGGTCTTGATGCCCTCGTCCCAATCGCGCTCGAGCAGCGGGACGTGCTTGAGCGCGGCGGCATGAAAGATGATTTCGGGGCGGAAATCCTTGACCAGCCGCACGATGCGATCGCGGTCGCGGATGTCGGCGATGCGGCCGTCGATCACGGTGCCGGACTTCTTGGCGGCGAGCGTCTCGAGCACCGCGTGCAACGCCGGCTCGGAATTCTCGATCACCAGCAGGCGCGCGACCCCGAAGGTCACCAGCCGGTCGCAGATTTCCGCGCCGATCGAGCCGCCGCCGCCGGTCACGACCGCGGAGGCGCCCCTGACCAGGGCTTCGATGCGGCCATAATCGATCTTGGCGATCGGCCGCAGCAGCAGATCCTCGACGTTGACCGGGGCGAGCCGCAGCGCCTCGCCGCCCTCGTCGAGCGCGGGCAGCCGGCTGGTCGCAAGCCCGAGACGGCGCGCCCGCATCAGGATCGATTCGGGTGCGGCCTCCGGCGCGAGCGCGCTCGGCGTCAGCACCAGGCGCACCACCTTGATGCCGCGATTGGCGAGATCGGCGACCGCCTGATCGAGATCATCGAGCTCGCCGAGGACCGGAATGCCGCGGATCGCCTGCGAGCGGTCGGAGCGCGCGGGCGAAAGAATTCCGACGGGCTGGATCTTGCTCACCGCGCCGCTCTCGATCGCGCGCAGCAGCACCTCGGCGTCGGCCGCCCGCCCGAGCACCAGCGTCGGCATGGTTTCGGCCGCCCGGGCGTGCTGGAGCGTGCGCGTGTAGCGGAAATAGCGGTAGGCGGTGCGCGAGCCGGCCAGAAAGGCCATCTGCAGGAACCAGTAGAGCACGATGGTGATCTTGCCGAAAAAGAAGCTGCCGTAGAAATTCGGCGCCACCAGCACATAGTCGATCACCAGCAGGGTGACGGCGAGCACGCTCGAGGCGCGCACGATGTTCATGAGGTCCGGCAATGAGGTGAAGCGCCACTTCGACTGGTAGAGGCCGAAGAGCGTGTAGACGACGCTCGCATAGACGAGGAGGGTCGGCAGAATGATGATCAGCACCCGCCAGCGCTCGGCAAGGCCGGCGTCCTCGAAACGGATGTAGAAGCTGGCGATGATCGCCACCGCGGTGGCGATCAGATCATGCGCCAGGATCAACCCCATCCGCGGGGTGAGGTTCGTGAGCCGGATCATCGTCTTGCTCGGTTGCGGCGTTTGCCCTGCCGCGGCGCCATCCATACCGACCTTTGTGCCACGGCGCTACCTCTCCGGCCGCGCCGCCAGAGCCGCGTCCGCCGCGGCCAGGACCTGACGCGGCGACAGCTCGTCCAGGCATTGGGCGCGGCTGTCCAAACGTTTGTCGCAGCCTTCGTTCTGGCAGGGCAGGCACGGCAAGGGATTCTGCACCAGCCACACATTGTGCCGGTGCTGAATCGTGCCGGACGCCGCCCACGGCGTCGGCAGTCCCTGCGCCGGCCACGGGCCCCACAGGCGCGGGTCGGTCGGCCCGAAGAGTGCGAGGGTCGCACACCCGCTCGCGGCCGCCAGATGGGTGACCGAGGTATCGGGTCCGACATAGAGGCGCGCGCCCCGCAACAGCGCCGCGATCGCGGGCCAGTGCAAGCGCCCGTCGAGGCGGCGTATGTCGGGGTCGTCGCGCCAGACATCATCCAGATAGGCGCGGTCGTCCGGGCCGCCGGTCGCCACGACGGCGAGGCCGCGCTGCCGCAATGCGTCCGCCAAGGCCCGCCATCCCTCGCGTGTCCACTGCTTGTAGCGGAACATCGGCGCGGCGTGGATCACCGCATAGGGCCCGGCGACGGCGTGCTCGGGCGCCAGCATCCCGGCCGGACACACCACCTCGCCCACCCGCGGGATGGCGAGCGCATCGGCGATCCGCAGCATCTCCTCGACGCGGTGCACGCCCGCGACTGCCGGGACGCCGCGGCTCAGCAGGATGCGCTTGATCCAGTTGCCGGGCCACACCGGACCCGCATGCGTGCGCCCGCCCAGCAGCGCGAAGGCGGTCGGCCGATCGCCGCTCTGGGTCGAAACCGCGACGTGGTAGCGTTTGAACAGGCGCGCCGCGAGCCGGAGGCTCTGCGCGAGCGTCGGGCGCGCCGGCATCGATATGATGCGATCGACATCCGGATTGCCGTCGAGGATGCCGGCCGTGTCGGCGAACACCAGCACGTCGAGCGTGGCGTCCGGCCACGCCCGCCGGATGCTGCGAATGAGCGGCGTCGTCAACAGCACGTCGCCGAGCCGGCGCAGCGCCACCACCAGCACGCGCGGCCTTGGCGGAAGCGCGAGCGGGCGCGCGGTCATTTGGCCGGCATCGCGGCGTTGGTCGCCTCGATGACCCGCGACAATCCTTCTTTCGCCCGCACGCGCTGGCTGTCGAGCACGTCGGCGAGCAGGCGCTCGTTGTCGGCGAGGCGCGCACGGTCCGCCTCCGGATGCCACAGATGCAGCACGCCGGTGGCAAAGCGGCCATCCTTGCGCAACACGCCGCTGCGGATGAGCCGGATGAAGATGTCCGAATCCTCGCGCCCCCACCCGCTGAAGGCGGCGTCGAAGCCGTCGACCTTGTCGAGATCGCTGCGCCAGAACGCCATGTTGCTGCCGCGCGCGCCGCGCCAGCGCCGGGCGTGGAACTTGCGCAGATTCCCCAGCGGCAGATCGAGCAGCGGCGCGAAGCGGTTGACGTTGCGTTGCGCGCGCTCGGTGATCCAGTTGGCGAAACCCCAGCGTTCCGGCTCGACCCCGTCGCGCAGGATGCGCTCGGTCAATTCGCGCGACAGCAGGATGCGGTTGCCGGTCACGAAGCAGCCGGGCTCGGCGAGCCGGCGATGCGCGGCGACGAAGTCGGGCCGCGCGATGCAGTCGCCGTCGAGAAAGACACAATAGGTTCCGGCGCTCGCCCGGATCGCGCGATTCCTGATCTCGGCGAGCCGGAAGCCGCGATCGGGATGCCAGATATGCCGCAGCGGCACCGGCATGCGGCCGGCCCACTCGGTGACGACCCGCGCGGTCGCGGTCCGCGACCCGTCATCGGCCACGAGAATCTCGAAATCGCGTTCGCCCTGAGACGCCAGCGAGCGCAGGACCTGCGCCAGCGCGTCCTCGCGGTTATAGGTCGCGACGATGACGGAGATGAGGTCAGCCATGGCGGCGCCCCGCGAGCCATGCCTTCATGTAGCGATAATAGGTCCCTTCGGCATTCGCCACCGCGAGCAGAAAACCTTCGCGGCCGTCGAGAAAGCCGAGGCGCAGCACATAGGCGCGAAAGAACGACCACAGACCATGGGTGATGCCGCTGGCGAAGGAGACGCGGCGGCCCGCCGCGACCAGCATCTCGGCCCCCGCGGTCGAATAGCGGTCGATGCGCGAGATCGCGTCCTCGAGGCGCGTCACCGAATGATGGGCGAGCTCATGCGTGAGCCGCGCCACCGGGCCGTCGCAGATCACCCGCTCGTGCACGAGATCGTCGGAGAAGCGCGCCTTGCCGCGCCGGAAAAGCCGCAAGACGTGATCGGGAAACCAGCCCGAATGCCGCATCTCGCGTCCGGCGAAGCTCGACAGGCGCGGGATCTCGAAGCCGTCGGCGCCTCCCTCGGCGATCGCGCGCGCGATCTCCTGCGCGAGCCCGGCCGACACGCGCTCGTCGGCATCGATCGAGAGCACCCAATCGCCCTGCGCCAGCGACAGCGCGAAATTCTTCTGCGCCCCGAAGCCGCACCATTCACGCGAGACGACCCGCGCGCCTTTCTCGGCGGCGATCGCAGCGGTGCGATCGGTGCTGCCCGCGTCGACCACGATGCGCTCGTCGCAAAAGGCGAGAGCGTCGAGGCAGGCGCCGATATTCGCCTCCTCGTTCTTGGTGATGACGATAGCGCTCAAACGCGGCACCTGACCGGTCTCCAACTCAGAACCAGAGCATTTGCGCAAAAAGCCTGTCCCGGGCTCGATCCCGGGTGGATGCCGGCTTTCCGCCGAAAATGCGACCAACCAATGAGGCCGGGAAGCTCAACCTTTCACGGTCTGTCCGCGCTTCGCCGGCCCCGCAGGCGCGGCGGACGCCTTGGCGGCCGATCCCCGCTCGCCCGACCGGTTCACGATGTCGGTCGTCGAATGGCCGGGAACGAGCTCCACCAGGATCACATGCCCGCCCTCCCCTTCCACCACCTCGCGGCCGACGACGTCCTCCTTGCGATAGTCGCCGCCCTTGACCAGCACGGTCGGCCGCAGGCGCTCGATCAGCTCGAGCGGCGTGTCCTGCTCGAACACCACCACGAGGTCGACCGCTTCGAGCGCCGCCAGCACGTCGGCCCGCGCATGGGCATCCTGGATCGGCCGCCCTTCGCCCTTGAGGCGGCAAACCGATGCGTCGCTGTTGAGCCCGACCACGAGGCGATCGCATTCGGCGCGCGCCTTCGCGAGCAGCTTGACGTGGCCGGGGTGCAGGATGTCGAAGCACCCGTTGGTGAAGCCGACGCGCAGTCCCTGGGCGCGCCAGCCGCGCACGCGCTCGTCGGCGACCGCCCAATCGAAGGCGATCTTCTCCTCGGCCGCCAGCGCCGCGGACGGCAGCACGCGCGAGCGCAGCTCCATGGCCGAGACCGTCGCGGTCCCGGCCTTGCCGACCACCACCGAGGCCGCCGCATTGGCGGCCCGCATCGCCGGCTCGAAGCCGGCCCCCATGGCGAGCAGCGAGGCGAGCACGGCGACGACCGTGTCGCCGGCGCCCGACACGTCGCGCACGCGCACCGCATAGGCCGGCACGTGGACGGGGTCGGCGCCCTCGACATGGAGCAGCATGCCGTCTTCGCTCATGGTGACCAGAACCGCCTGGGTCGCGACGGTGCGGGCGAGCGCGGCGGCCGCGCTGGCGACCTCCTGCTCGGTCGCGACCGGGCGGCGGGTCGCGTCGGCGAGCTCCTTGCGGTTGGGCGTGATGATCGTCGCGCCCGCATAGATCGCGTAATCGATCGCCTTCGGATCGACCACCACCGGCTTGCCGAGCTTGCGCGCGCCGTCGATCACCGCGCGGATCACGGCCCGTGTGAGCACGCCCTTGGCGTAGTCGGAGATCACCACCGCGCCGATCCGCGGCAGCATCGCCTCGACGAGCTCGATCAGCTCGCCCTCGACCGCGGAAGAGACGGGTTTGGGCTGCTCCCAATCGGCGCGCAGCAGATGGCTCGAATAGTGCTGGGAGACGAACCGCACCTTGCGGGTGGTCGGCCGCGACCGGTCGACGACGAGATGCGGCTCGATCGTCTTCCTGAACTGGGCGAAGGCCGTCTTGACCGCATGGCCGGTCTCGTCGGCGCCGATCACCCCGACGAAGATGCAGCGCGCGCCGAGGCTCGCGATGTTGCGGGCCACGTTGCCGGCGCCGCCCACCACCTTTTCCTCGCGCGTCGCCGCGATCACCGGCACGGGCGCCTCCGGCGACACCCGCGAGACCTCGCCATAGACGAACTCATCGAGCATCAGGTCGCCGATGCAGAGAATTGTCTGCTCGGATACGCGCTCGATGGCTGTTTCGATGTCGTACATACGATGCTTCTTGGTCTCACCGGTAGCGGTCGGGGGTGTCGAGATACGAGGCGACGTAACGCTTGACCGCGTCCGCCAGCGGCGTGAAGCCCGCGTTATAGCCCGCGCGGCGAAGATTTTCGACCGAGGCTTGCGTGAAATACTGGTAATTGTCGCGGATCGCCGCCGGC
>WNFK01194706.1_pt1 | contig 10219 bp, 8 predicted proteins | sample 5400281 | NCBI WGS metagenome assembly WNFK01 (sample SAMN13153350, study PRJNA577476) | soil metagenome | isolation source: 20 cm soil on Douglas fir-dominated hillslope | place: USA:California | collected 2013-09-17
CGCCGGCGGTCCATCCATGGTCGGCGGCGGGGATCGAAACGCCAATGGTCACTTTCTTGTCTTCGGCGTGAGCCACGCCCATTAAAGCCGCCATGACGACGGCCAAGCCCAGTATTCGCTTACGCATGTCTTCCTCCCAAGAGCGGGTCAGGTGATCAGTGACCGGCGACCCGTCAACCCGGCCGTATTAAGATTTCCGTACCAGGGAACGTTGGACCAGCATCGCAACGATGATGATGGCGCCCTGGATCGCGCCGATCAGATATTCGCTGACGAAATTCGAAAGCAGCATGATGTTGCCGACGATCTCGAGTATGAACGCCCCGCAGACTGTGCCCCAGATGCGACCGACGCCGCCGCGCAGCGCGGTGCCGCCGACCACGACTGCGGTGATGGCCTGCAACTCCCACATGAGCCCAGTCGTTGCCGACGTGGATCCCAGGCGCGGCACGTAAAGCAGACATGCCACGGCCACGCACAGGCCCTGGATCACGTAGGTCATCGTGCGCACGCGTTCGACGGGGATGCCGGAATAGCGCGCCACATCCTCATTCGATCCCACGGCCAGAACATGGCGGCCATAGCGCGTTCTGTGCAACACGAAGGCGCCGACGGCGGCGGTGACGACGATGATGATGATGGGCACCGGAATCCCCAGTACCGCGCCGAAATAGGCCGGGCGATACAGGGAATGGATGTCCGGGGACCGCAGCGTGATGGCGCCGCCCTGCGACAGCCATGTCGTGAGACCGCGATAGATACCCATGGTGCCGAGCGTGGCGATGAATGGCTCGATGCTGCCTGCTGTGGTGATCAGACCGTTGGCAAGGCCGCAGGCAGCGCCAATGACAATGGCAAGCGCCATCGCGACGACGAGCATCGTCGCGGGATCGGCGATAACGCCGCTGTTCATGAACATGATCGTCAGGCTGGCGACGAACGCGACCATGGAACCGACGGACAGATCGAGGCCGCCGGCCGATATCACGAAGGTGGCACCGACAGCGATGATGGCGATGAAGGCGCTGCGGGTGATGACGTTGAGCAGGTTGTCGATGCTGATGAAGTTCGGGTTTGCGATAGCCCCGAGTATCAGAAGAAGGGCCAGTGCCAGGAAAGGTGCGACGGCCCGCAGGTCAATGTCCTTCCAGGACTTCTGTAGTTTTCGAGTATCTGCTGCGAGGTCGGTCATTTTGCTACGCAGCCTCCCCGGATTTAACGCCAGTCGCCAGCACAACGACCTCGTTTTCGTTCATGTGCTCGCCTGTTACCGCGCCGACGATCCGCCCGGACCGCATCACCATGATGCGGTCGCAGATGCCGATCAGTTCCTGCATTTCGGACGAGACGACGATGATCGAGCGCCCTTGCTCGGCGAGTACCGCGATGAACTTGTAGATCTGTTCCTTGGTGCCGATGTCGATGCCGCGCGTCGGCTCGTCGATGATAATTATAGAGGGATCAGTCATCATCATCTTGGCCAGCAACAGCTTCTGCTGGTTGCCGCCCGAAAGCTGGCCGGCCAGCATGTCCTTGCGGCTGGCGCGGATGTCGAACTCGCCGATCGCCTTGTCCAGCGCGACGCGCTCCTTCGGCCGGTCGACTTGAAGCCCGCGCCGGAATTTATCCAATGAGGCGAGCGTCAGGTTAATGCACAGATCCTCGGTCAGCAGCAGGCCCTTGCCCTTTCGATCCTCGCTCAGATAGGCGATACCGGCCTTCAGGCTGGCGTCGACATCCGGAAACTGCATCGGTTTGCCGTTGATGCGGATGACGCCGCGACCGGGCCGCAGGCCGACGAGACCTTCCATCAGCTCCGTCCGCCCGGCGCCGACAAGGCCGGCAAAGCCGAGTATCTCGCCCTTCCCTAGCTGGAACGACGCATGTTGCGCGAAGCCGGGGACGGAAAAATCCTCGATCTCCAGGATGGTTTCGCGGGCGGCCTCGGCGTGGCGGTCAGGATAAAGCTTGGCCACGTCGCGACCAACCATCAGCCGCGCCATGTCGACCGGCTGCAGTTTGTTTGCCGAATGGCTGGCGACAACGCGGCCGTCGCGCAGCACGGTCACCTTGTCGGCGATTTGCTTGACCTCCGGCAGCCGGTGCGAAATATAAAAGACGCCCACGCCCTTGGAGCGGATATCGGCGATGACCTTGAGCAATGCCCGGGTTTCGATTGGCGTGAGCGAAGCGGTCGGTTCGTCGAAGATCACCACGCGGTGAGGAACTAGAAGCACCCTGGCGATCTGGACGAGCTGACGTTGCGCGATCGAAAGACGCCGCACCACGACGTCCGGATCGACGTCGGCACCGAGATTGCGTACCGCCTGACGCGCGCCTTCGTTCATGGCGCGGTCGTCGACGACGATGCCCTTGGGCAGCTCCCGGCCGAGATACACGTTCTGGGCGACCGTGAGATCGGGCGCAAGAAGGATCTCCTGGTGAACCAGGACGATGCCGCGACGCTCCGCGTCGACCGGCCCCGTCAGCGTCACGGTTTCACCGTTGATCTGCAATTCACCGTGCGTCGGCTGCAAATGGCCGGCGAGAAGCTTCATGAGAGTCGACTTGCCGGCACCGTTCTCGCCGATAATTGCGTGAACCTCCCCGGGATGCACCGCCAGGCTGACATCCTTTAGTACCTCGACCGGGCCGAAGGATTTCGACAGCCCGACCGCCTCCAGCATCGAGGCTCCGGTAGTGACGGACGGCTGGGCGGCGGGCGTTTTCATCCGACCTTGGTCCATACGTTGCCGGCTTTCGAGGACGCTACCGCTGCTTCTATGAAGCGCATGCCAGACAGGCCGTCATACACGGTCGGATACATCGTTCCGACATCGGGCGAAGCGCCGGCCCGCGCGGCGCGGATTGCCCGCGCAGCTTCGGCATAGATCGTGGCAAAGCCCTCCAGATAACCCTCGGGATGTCCACTCGGCACGCGAGAGACGCGGGCAGCTTCAGGCCGTGCCCCGGCGCCGGCGCGGGTGAGCAACTGCTTCGGCTGGCCGAAACGGGTGAACCACAGATAGTTCGGGTCTTCCTGCGTCCATTCCAGCCCGCCTTTGGTGCCGTAGATGCGCAGCTTGAGGCCGTTTTCGTTGCCAACCGCCACCTGACTTGCCCACAGCATGCCACGCGCGCCGCCCTTGTAACGCAACACGATCTGGACGTCGTCGTCGAGCAGGCGGCCAGACACGAAGGTGGTGAGCTGCGCCAGCAGTGCATCGGTCTCCAGTCCGGTGACGAACGCAGCGAGATTATAGGCGTGTGTTCCGATATCGCCGATGGCGCCGCCAGCCCCCGACCGCTTTGGATCGGTGCGCCACTCGGCCTGCTTGCTTCCCGAAAGCTCGGGCCGCTCGGTAAGCCAGTCCTGCGCATATTCGGCCTGCACGACGCGGATGTCGCCCAACTCGCCCTTGGCAATCATGGCCCGCGCCTGCCGCATCATCGGATAGCCAGTGTAGTTATGGGTGAGGACGAACACCTTGCCGCTCTTTTCCACGAGATCGACCAGCCCCTGCGCCTCCGCCACCGTGGTCGTCATCGGCTTGTCGCAGATCACGTGGATGCCGGCCTCGAGGAAAGCGCGGGCAGCGGGCGCGTGCACATGGTTCGGCGTCACGATCGACACCGCCTCGATCCCGTCGGGGCGCGCGGCCTCGGCCCTCGCCATCTCCTCGAACGATCCGTAGGATCTTTCGGCCGCGATGCCGAGTTCCACGGCCGACGCCTTCGCCCGCGCAGGTTCTGAAGACAGCGCGCCCGCGACCAGTTCGAACTGGCCGTCGATCCGGGCCGCTATGCGATGAACGGCACCGATAAATGCGCCCTGACCGCCGCCCACCATGCCAAGTCTGATGCGGTCGCCTGTGCCGTCGTGCCCGCTTGTTTCGATCGCCATGCGAACCTCCTAAGACAGGCCGAGCATCTTGCGGTTCGCAAGATCGTCGGTGCCTGTCCCGGCAAAATCATCGAATGCGCGCTCGGTAACGCGGATGATGTGGTGCTTGATGAACTCCGCGCCTTCGCGCGCGCCGTCCTCGGGATGCTTGAGCGCGCATTCCCACTCCAGCACCGCCCAGCTGTCGAAATCATGGGCGGTAAGCTTGGAGAAGATGCCGCCGAAATCGACCTGTCCGTCACCCAGCGAGCGGAATCGCCCTGCCCGATGGACCCAGCTCTGGAAACCGCCATAGACGCCCTGCCGGCCCGTGGGATTGAATTCCGCATCCTTCACGTGGAAGGCCTTTATGCGCTCATGATAGATGTCGATGTAATCGAGATAGTCGAGCTGCTGCAGCAGGAGGTGAGACGGATCGTAAAGCAGGTTCGCCCGCGCGTGGCTCTTCACCCGTTCGAGGAACATCTCATAGCTGACGCCGTCATGCAGGTCTTCGCCGGGATGAATCTCGTAGCAGACGTCGACGCCGTTCTCGTCGGCATAGTCGAGCAGCGGGGTCCAGCGTCTTGCCAGCTCATCGAACGCTGCTTCGACGAGGCCAGCCGGACGCTGCGGCCACGGATAGATATAGGGCCATGCCAGCGCGCCAGAGAAGGTGGCATGCGCTTGCAGGCCGAGATGTTTCGATGCTCTAAGGGCGCGCTTCACCTGGTCGATTGCCCATTCGGTGCGTGCCGATGGGTTGCCGCGCACTTCAGGCGCCGCAAAGCCATCGAAGGCAGCATCATAGGCAGGGTGGACTGCGACGAGCTGCCCCTGGAGATGCGTGGAGAGTTCGGTGATCTTCAGCCCGTGCCGTGCCGCGACCCCCCTGATCTCGTCGCAATAGGTCTTTGAATCGGACGCCTTCTTCAAATCGAACAGGCGCGCGTCCCAGGTTGGGATCTGCACACCCTCGTAGCCGAGCGACGATGCCCATTTGCAGATCGCGTCAAATGAATTGAACGGAGCCGAATCCCCGGCGAACTGCGCCAGGAAAATGGCCGGACCTTTTATCGACTTCATGAGCTTTCCTCCCGACTCCGGCTTCTTGCCAACACGATTCACTCAACTGCGGCTCCAAGGGACGGTCCAGGCATGACCGGACCGTCCTTGCCGATGCCATTGAACTCCAACACGGGTTCCCGGGCCGCGCCGTTACCATGCTGATCCTCCCATTGACCCTTCGATTGTGCGTTGCATTTTATTCGCCCGATCAGACGTAGCGGTTGACCAATGATTCCAGATATTCCTGACGCCCCGAGCGAGGCTGCGGATCGAGCCCGCAAGCGATCGCCCTATCAGCCAGATCGGCCAGCGAACGCCGCCCTGCGAGGATGGCGCGGCCCTCCGGGCCGGCCCATCCGGCGTAACGCTCGGCCAGCGGAGTTGCGAGCACGCCGGCATCCAGCATCTCGACGGCAGCAAGGAACGCACGCGCGCAAGCGTCCATCGAGCCGACATGGGCATGGATCAGGTCGTCCGGATCAATCGACTGACGTCTGATCTTGGCGTCGAAGTTGAGACCGCCTGTCTTCAAACCGCCCGCCTTTAAGATCTCGTGGAACACGACGGCAAGCTCCGGGACGTTCATCGCGAACTGGTCGGTATCCCAGCCGAGCAGATCGTCGCCGCGGTTGATGTCGACCGAGCCAAAAACGCCGAGCGCCTCGGCGAGCGCGATCTCGTGATGGAACGAATGACCGGCGAGGATGGCATGGTTCTGCTCGATGTTGAGCTTGACGTCTTTCAAGAGATCATAGCGCTGAAGGAAGCCATAGCAGGTGGCGACGTCGAAGTCGTATTGGTGCTTGGAGGGCTCCTTGGGTTTGGGCTCGATCAGGATTGGCCCTTCGAAGCCAATCTTGTGCTTGTGCTCGACGACTAGCGAAATGAAGCGACCGAGTTGGTCGAGTTCGTACCTCATGTCAGTGTTGAGCAGGGTCTCGTAACCCTCGCGCCCGCCCCAGAGAACATAGTTCTGGCCGCCAAGCTGGTGCGTCGTCTCGAGCGCCGCCCGGACCTGCCCCGCAGCATAGGCGAAAACCTCCGGATCCGGATTGGTTGCCGCACCCGACATGTAGCGACGGTGCGAGAACAGATTGGCTGTGCCCCAGAGCAGGCGCACCTTGCTTGATGCCATCTTCTCTTCGAACACGTCCGCAATCGCCTTGAGGTTGGTGACCGATTCGGCGAGCGTACGGCCCTCCGGTGCGGCGTCCACATCGTGGAAGGTGAAGAACGGGACATCAAGCAGACGGAAGAACTCGAACGCGATGTCGGCCTTGGCACGGGAAAGCGCCATCGCATCGGAACCATGGTGCCAGGGCCTCAGAAAGGTCTCGCCGCCGAACGGATCCAGGCCGGGCCAGCACAACGAATGCCAGTAGCAGACGGCGAAGCGCAACTGATCCTCCAGCCGTCGCCCGCCTACAATGCGATCCTTGTCGTACCATCGGAATGCGAGTGGACTCGGCGCCTCTGGACCACCATAGGCGATCGGAGCAGTCGTTCCGAAGAAACGGGCTGGTGCGTTCACAGGGAGAACTCCTTCAGTGCAGGATAAAGCTTTCGCCACTGCGCATAGCCGTCGTCGTAGGCTGCGACTGCGGGAGCTCGCGGTGCGAAAGTGGCAAGCCGGCGTGGACGACCGCACACGTCAGCAGGGTTTGCGCCAGTGGCGGCAAGTTTGCCAAGTCGCGCCGCTCCAAGCGCCGCGCCGAAATCGCCCTCCTCGACGCGGCGAACCGGAATGCCGAGCACGTCGGCGATGATCTGCGCCCAAAGCGCCGAGCGCGACCCGCCGCCGACGAGATCGATTTCGCCGATCGGAGAACCGGTGCCACACAGCGCCGCGAGATTGTCGCGCACGGCGTAAGCGACGCCCTCGAGCACGGCCTGAACGATGTGCTGACGCCCGGTCGCGCTGCGAAGACCAACGAAGGCGCCGGCCGCGGCGGCGTCATTGTGCGGCGTGCGCTCGCCGTCGAGATAGGGCAGGAAGCGCACCGGGCTCGGTCGATCGACCACCTCACCGAGAGGTGGGAGCAGTTCGGCATCGGGCGTTCCCAGGATGCGCGCAAGCCAGACAAGCGAGGCGCCTGCCGACAACATCACGCCCATCTGGTGCCACAGACCGCCGAGGGCATGGCAGAATGTGTGGACGGCCGAGGCAGGCGCGGGCAAAAACCGGTCCGCCACCCGGAACAGCACGCCCGAAGTCCCAAGCGACAGGAAGGCATCGCCCGGCGCGATGGCGCCCAACCCAACCGCAGTAGCGGCGTTATCGCCTGCGCCGCCAGCGACCACCACTTCGCGTGGCATGCCCCAGCGCCGCGCGTATTCAGACGAGAGAATGGCACAGGGGTCGCTGCCTTCGACTAGTCGCGGCATATAGCTGAGATCTAGCCCCGTCGCTTGCAGAACCGTCGTAGACCAGCAGCGCCCACCGACGTCGAGCCAGAGCGTTCCTGCCGCATCCGACATGTCCTCGACCATCTCGCCGGTCAGCCGGTATCGCACATAGGCCTTGGGCAGCAGGACCTTGGCCAGCCTTGCGAATACCTCCGGCTCGTGCCGCGCCACCCACAACAGCTTCGGCGCAGTAAAGCCGGGCATCGCAAGATTGCCTGCGACGGCATGTAGCGAGGGGCAGCGCTGTTCGAGTTCAGCACACTCGGCATGGGAACGGCCGTCGTTCCATAGAATGGCCGGGCGCAGCGGGCGGCCGTCGGCGCCAAGCAAGGTGGCCCCGTGCATCTGACCGGCAAGCCCGATGCCGCGAACTACCGCAATTTCGCGAGGATGGTCGGCGGCAAGATTGTCGACGGCGCGGATCGCCGCATCGATCCAAGCGTCCGGATCCTGCTCGGACCAGAGCGGCGCGGGATGCGATAGCGCAAGCTCGCACGCGGCCGTCGCGACGATCGCGCCAGCCTCATTCACGAGCACAGCCTTCACAGCGGACGTGCCGATGTCCAATCCGAGATACACGACCCCTCCTTCCTTGCTCCCATGCGGTGGGCGATCTGCGTCGCTACTCCCGCATAGAATCCGTATTCCTGCTTTGCCTGCCGCTCGTCGCAATGGGACGAGAACAGCTCAGCCAATGCGCTACGGCAAATTGTCCCTCATCACGATGTCGATTCGGATCTTCTCCTGTTCGCTCAGGATCGGCTCGCCCCTGGCAAGGGCGAGCAGCACGCGCACGGCAGCGCGCGCCTCATGCCCTGGATTCTGCGAGATGACCGCATCCATCACGCCCTGCAGCAGCAGCTTGCGCGTCATCACCGTCACGTCGTGCCCGGCGAACACGATGTGGCTCGCCCGCCCCGACTCGATCAGCGCTTTTGCAACGCCCGGGGTCCCGGCGCCCACGTTATAGAGGCCGACAATGTCAGGGTAATCGCTCAACAACTTCATCATGAGGCGTGCTGAACGATCATCCTCATCCCGCCCCTCGATAACCGGCAGTACATCGAGTTGCGAAAACTCAGACGCCATAACCTGATTGAAGCCGAAAATACGCTCTGCATGGTCGCGCAGGCCAAGGGAACCTGCGACGATTGCGATCTTTCCGGCCCTCGGGCCTACGAGACGGCCGACAAGCGCGCCCGCAGTACGTCCAGCGGCGATGTTGTCGATGCCGACATAGTGGTGGCGGCGCGAAGACGGCACATCCGACACCAGTGTAACGACCTTCGTGCCGCCATCGACCAGATCATTGATCGCGGCGCGGACGCTCGGATGATCAAGCGCCACGACCGCCACACCGTCGAAGTTACCGGCCAAGGATTCGAGCGTGGAAGCAAGCACGGGCGCATCGAAGACGTCGGTCGCGACCATCTCCACCGCGAGGCGGCGAGCTGCGAGCCAGGCCGACATTTCGTCGAGATAAGACTCGATCTGCCGCATGAACAGATTCGGCCCGGACGGCATCACGAAAGCGAAGCGCCGAGCCCGGCCGCGGGCCAACTCTGCCGCAGCCACATGAGGCTGAAAGGCGTTGCGTTCAACAGCCTCTTTGACGCGGCGGACCGTGTCCGGCCGCACGCCCGGGCGATTGTGGAGGACACGATCCACGGTCGCCAGACTGACCCCTGCCTGGCGCGCGATGTCCCTCAATGTGAGCGGCACTTCCGGCTCTTTCATGGCCCCACCTCTAACAGAGGTGTTCTGAGGTACGCAACTCATTTCTGAGGGCTCACGTACGATCCCCTGTCTTTAGGAGGCACCGAGCGGAATCAGCGGATCAAAAGTGGTGAGTCCGACATCTGCGCGATCGCCACATGGGGAGGCGCTGTACCAACCGCGAGCCTTCGGCGCGATACCCCGCGAAATATCGATGCGCGAGACGACGGTGCCAAAGTCGTTCGAGGCCCAACCCACGAACGCAAAGATGCTGCCCGGCGCAAAGGACAGGACCCGCCGCCGTTTATCGAGAATCGGCGGCGTGGCCGAGGCGAACAATGAGATCAACAATTCAGAGCGGCAGACACGAAACCACTGAAAGGTTTGGATTGAGCCTAGGGCATCTTACGGGGAGTCCAGCCAGTCCCCGCCGATCACCAGTCCGCGCGCGTACAGCCGCATGCTGCCCTCGAGATGCTCGCCGACCACATCGACGAAATCGAACTTTCCGGTCTCTAGCTAGCGCCAGCACCGAGGCATCATCGCGATTTTGCTGTATCCACTTCGGCGATCGCTTGATCGCCCCTGAGGTGCATTCATAGTCCGTTACGGCCCAACCGGTAACGAAGAAAGCTTCCTTGATCGCGACCCCCCTGCCCTTGACGACGAGCTTGCGGACCCTCCAGGCACCGTTCAAGAGGAAATCCCTGTCCTAAATGAAGGGCTCGGCAAAAGGCTGGACCGCAAAACGAGACGGAGAGATCTATGTCTATCTGAATAAACCCACGTTCGGCTTTCCGTGGATGGAGACTCTAGTAATCCGCATTTGGATCGGAAACACGGGCAAGGCGCAAATTACCGTTCAAAGAAGATAGACAACCGAGCGGCCATCTCGACCCGCTGCTGAGCGGGGGACATACTGGCTTGAAGTACACCACCGCGGGGCGCTGTCGCTGCTTTAAAATATCAGCCCACGTCTCTTCTCATTCGACCGCAAACTGACTCCATTTGTGTAATTTCCTTATCAGTCAGCCAACTGACTCCATTTGCGACCACCCTATCAGTGGCTGCGCGGCCCCCATGCGATCCACGTCGGCTTGGAAAGCAAGATCGGGCGCTCAAGAAGCCAGCGCTAGTGGCGACCAA
>WNFK01222976.1_pt1 | contig 10218 bp, 7 predicted proteins | sample 5400281 | NCBI WGS metagenome assembly WNFK01 (sample SAMN13153350, study PRJNA577476) | soil metagenome | isolation source: 20 cm soil on Douglas fir-dominated hillslope | place: USA:California | collected 2013-09-17
GGCGGCTGCTATCTGCCGCATCTGCGCCGAGCCGTGAAGGGCGCGCTCCTGGAAGCGGAGCGATCGCTGGTCGACGCGGGCGCCGCGCCCGAGGTCGCGTGGACGCGCGAAGACGGTAACGGCGACGGACACACCGAGGTCTTCGTCCGCACGCGCGCGCTCGCCGTCACCGTGGCGCCCGACGCCGGCGGCATGGTCACCGAGCTCGGCTACCATCCGGCGGGGCTGGACGTCGCCGACGTGCTGGCCCGGCGCCCGGAGGCGTATCACGATCAGGTCCGGGCGCGAGCCGCCGCCGATGCCGCCGGCGCCGCGCGCACGATCCACGACGCCGCCGTGCCCAAGGAAGCCGGACTCGACGCGCTGCTCGCGTACGACGATTTCCGCCGCGGATCGCTGATCGAAGGATTCTTCGACGACGGCCAGACGCCCATCGATCCGGTCGCGCCCTGGGCCGCCGCCCGCGGCGTGCTGGCGGCCGGGCGTCTGGATTGCGTCGTGCAGGAGGCGCCCGACGGCGCCGCGGTCGTCCTCTCGCGCGCCCCGACGGCGGACCTGCCGCTCGCGCTCGAGAAACGGCTGACGATCCGCGACGCGACGCTCGAGGTCGAGTATCGTGTTCGGCCAGCAGCGGACCGGCGGCTCACCGGACGGTGGGCGGTGCAGTGGAACCTCGCGCTCACCGCCGGCAACGCGCCCGACCGGTATCTCGACCTCGCGACACGTCCCTCGCTCGGCAGCTCGGGGCGCGAGGCGAGCCTCTCGGCGGTCACGATGATCGACGAGTGGGCGGCGGTGGAAGCCCGGCTTCACTGGAGCCCGGCCGCCGAGCTCGGCTGGGGCCCGGTCGAGACCGTGTCCCTCTCCGAAGGCGGGTTCGAGCGAATCTACCAGGGCACGGCGCTGCTCCTGGTGTGGCGCCTGGACGTCGCGCCCGGCGACGAGTGCCGCCTGGCCGCAACACTGAGGCTCGCCCGCCGATGACGCTCGACGACCCCGGACGCTTCGAGCAGGCCGACCCGCACCGGGCGCGCGACGTGCTGAGCGCGTTCCCCGCGCAGTGCCGCGCGGCGCTGGCGCTACGCGCCACGCCCGCGCTGTCGATCGCGCGCCCTGCGCTCGTCGTGCTCGCCGGCATGGGCGGATCGGCGGCGGGGGCCGAGCTGATCGCGGGCTGCGCCGCCGCGCGCCTGGACGTGCCGATCATCGTCCATCGCGGTTACGGGCTGCCGGCGGCCGCCGGCCAGCGGACTCTCGTCGTCGCCTCGTCGTACTCGGGCGACACGGCCGAGGTGCTGTCGGCCGCCGAGGCGGCGCTCGAGCGCGAGGTGCCCATCGTGATGCTCACCGCGGGCGGCCGGCTGGGAGCCCTGGCGACGGGGCGGGGCCTGCCGCGGGTGAAGCTGCCCGACGGGCTGATGCCGCGCATGGCGCTCGGCTACTTGTTCTTCCCCGCGCTCCGCATCCTGGCGGACGCCGGCCTCGCGATCTCGAGCGACGCCGAGATCGCCGAGGCGCTGGAGGTCGTGAGCGCGCTCGCCGCCGACCTCGCGCCGGCGCGACCGGTCGCGCAGAACGAGGCCAAGCGGCTCGCGCTCGCCATCGGTGCGCGGCTGCCGGCGTTCTACGGCGGCCCGTCGACCGGCGGCGTGGCCTACCGGTGGAAGACCGAGGTGGAGGAGAACGCCAAGCGGTTCGCCATCGCAGGCGCGCTACCCGAGATGAACCACAACGAGCTGGAGGCGTGGCGGGCGCCGGCCGCCGCCGCGATGCACGCCGTCTTCCTCCGGGATTCTGACGAGTCGCCGGAGATCGCCAAGCGGTTCACGGTGCTCCGAGAGCTGATCGCGGCCGCGACCGGCGAGGTCAGCGAGTGCTGGGCGCGGGGCGCGGGGCGACCGGCGCGGCTCCTCGGCCTCGCCTACCTCGGCGCGTGGACGAGCTACTACCTCGCGGTCGGCCGGGACACCGATCCGTGGCCGATTCCCGTGCTCGACGAGATGAAGCGGAGGCTCTCAGCCCCTTAGCCTCGCCCTCGATTCGTGCTAGAGTGGCGAGACTTCCATCGCCGGAGGCGATGCGCGGGAGGATGTCGATGGTGCGCGACGAGTATCTCTTCACGTCGGAGTCGGTGACCGAGGGTCACCCCGACAAGATGGCCGACCAGATCTCCGACGCGGTGCTGGACGCGATCATCGCCCAGGATCCGACCGGACGCGTCGCCTGCGAGTCCCTCCTGACCACCGGGCTCGTGGTGGTGGCGGGCGAGATCACGACGTCGTGCTACGTCGACATCCCGCGGATCGCCCGCCAGACGATCCGCGACGTCGGCTACACGCGAGCGAAGTTCGGCTTCGACTTCGAGACGTGCGGCGTGATCGCGGCGATCGACGAGCAGTCGTCCGACATCGCGCAGGGCGTGGACAAGCTCGGCGCCGGCGATCAGGGGCTCATGTTCGGGTACGCGTGCACCGAGACGCCCGAGCTGATGCCGATGCCGATCATGCTCGCCCACAAGCTGGTCATGCGCCTCGCGGAGCGGCGCAAGTCGGGTGCGCTCGACTACCTGCGGCCCGACGGCAAGTCTCAGGTGACCATCCGCTACGTCGACGGCATGCCGCGCGCGGTCGAGACGGTCGTGGTCTCCACCCAGCACAGCCCCGACGCCGGCGCCCAGCGCATCCGCGACGACGTCATCGAGCAGGTGATCGCCCCGACGATCCCGGCCGAGCTCATCGACCTCAAGCGCTGCGTCATCCACGTGAACCCGACCGGCCGGTTCGTGACCGGCGGGCCGATGGGCGACACCGGGCTCACCGGACGCAAGATCATCGTCGACACGTACGGCGGCTCGTGTCCGCACGGTGGGGGCGCCTTCTCGGGCAAGGATCCGACGAAGGTCGACCGCTCCGCGGCCTGGCCCAGCGGGCCCAGGTCCAGGTCGCCTACGCCATCGGCATCGCCGAGCCGGTCTCGATCATGGTCGACACGTTCGGGACGGGAAAAGCTCCGAACAAGGTCCTCGAGGGGCTGGTGCGGCGGCACTTCGACTTCACGCCGGCCGGCATCATCAAGTACCTCGAGCTGCGCCGCCCGATCTACAAGCAGACCGCGGCCTACGGCCACTTCGGACGCTCGGAGCCCGAGTTCACGTGGGAACGGACGAACCGCGTCAAGGATCTGCGCGACGACGCGGGGATTTAGCTCAGCACTCCGATCAAGGCCGCGCCGGCCCGGGCGTCCCCGCGGGACGCCGGATCGGCCTGCGGCGCTCTTCTGAAGGACGGGAAAGGACGAGGCTCCATGGTCGACCACGACGTCAAGAATCTCTCGCTCGCCGCGGAGGGAAAGCTCCGGATCGAATGGGCCGAGCAGTCGATGCCGGTGCTCCGCCAGGTTCGTGAGCGCTTCACGCACGAGCAGCCGCTCAAGGGCATCCGCCTCGGCGCGTGCCTGCACGTGACCACCGAGACCGCGATCCTCATGCTCACGCTCAAGGCCGCCGGCGCGCAGCTCGCCCTCTGCGCCTCCAATCCGCTCTCCACCCAGGACGACACCGCGGCCGCGCTGGTGCGCGAGTACGACATTTCCACGTACGCGCAGAAGGGCGAGGACAACGATCGGTACTACAAGCACATCGCCGCCGTCCTGGCGACGCGTCCCCAGCTTACGATGGATGACGGCGCCGACCTCATCTCGCAGATCCACGGCGCGCGCAAGGATCTGGCCGGCGACGTCATCGGCGGCACGGAGGAGACGACCACCGGCGTGATCCGGCTCCGGTCGATGGAGCGCGAGGGTGTGCTGGCGTTCCCGGTGATCGCGGTCAACGACGCGGACACCAAGCACCTGTTCGACAACCGCTACGGGACCGGCCAGTCGACGCTCGACGGGATCATCCGGGCGACCAATGTGCTCCTGGCCGGCCGCACCGTCGTCGTGGCGGGCTACGGCATGTGCGGCCGCGGCGTCGCGGCGCGCGCCAAGGGCCTCGGCGCGCACGTGATCGTGACCGAGATCGAGCCGCTCCGGGCGCTCGAGGCGGTGATGGACGGCTTCCCGGTGATGCCGATGACCCGGGCCGCCGCCCAGGGCGACGTGTTCGTGACGGTGACCGGCAACACCTCGGTCATGTCGAGCGACCACTTCGGGCTGCTCAAGGACGGCGCGATCCTGAGCAACTCCGGCCACTTCAACGTCGAGATCGACCTCGAGACGCTCGGCGCCATGGCGCGCTCGCGGCGCGCGGTGCGTCCCTTCGTCGAGGAATTCGTGCTCGCCAGTGGCCGGCGCGTCTACGTCCTGGGCGAGGGAAGGCTGATCAACCTCACGGCGGCCGAGGGACATCCCGCGTCGGTCATGGACATGAGCTTCGCCAACCAGGCGCTGGCCGCCGAGTACGTGGTGAAGAACGGGCGGACCCTGGCCCGGAAGGTGTTCGTGGTGCCGCGCGAGATCGACCTGGAGATCGCCCGCCTCAAGCTCGGCTCGATGGGGGTCGAGATCGATCAGCTCACGAAGGCGCAGCGCGAGTACCTGGCGTCCTGGACTCACGGAACCTGATCGCACGCCACCGCGCGCCGTGAATCGCCCGCCGCCCGTCTTGCTCCTGCTGCTCGCGCTGCTGGCCCTCGGCCTCGTCGCCCAGATCGTGCCGCTGTACACCGACTGGCTCTGGTTCGGCGAGGTCGGCTACACGAACGTGTTCGTGAAGACCCTCTCGCTCCGGGGCTCGCTCTTCGCCGCCCTCGCCGTCGCCGTGCTCGTCTTCCTCTACGCCAACCTGACGTTCGCCGCCCGCACGGCCGCGCCCGACGTCATCTGGGAGCTGGAGGACCAGCTCGGCCTGCCCAGCCGGGTGGTGATCGAGCCCCTGATTCGCCGCTTCCTGCCGGTCGTGGTCGCGCTGATCGCGCTGGCGTCCGGGATGCGGGCGACCGTGCACTGGGAGACGGTGCTCGGCTACGTCAACGCGGTGTCGTTCGGCACCGCCGATCCGCTCTTCGGGCGCGATCTCAGCTTCTTCGTCTTCGTCCTGCCCCTCTGGCGGCTCGTGTATGGGTGGGCCATGACGCTCGTCACCGCCACGATCGTCCTCACGCTCGTCGTCTACGTGCTCCAGCGAAGCCTCGTCCTCACGAGCCGCGGCCCGCGGCTGGCCGCCGGCGCGCGCACGCATCTGCTCGTGCTCGGCGCTCTGGCGCTCGGGCTCAAGGCCGTCGGGTTCTGGCTCGACCGCTTCGAGCTGGTCTTCTCGCCCCGCGGCATCGTGTTCGGCGCCGCCTACACCGACATCTACGCGTCGCTGCCCGTCCTGGGCGCTCTCGGGGTGTTCGCGGCGCTCTGCGCGGTCGCGTGCCTGGCCCAGATCGCGCGGGCGGGGCTGCGGCTGGTCGCGGGCGGCCTGATCGCGCTGGCCCTGGTGTGGGTGCTGGGCCTCGGCATCTACCCGGCGCTGCTCCAGCGCCTGCGCGTGACGCCCAACGAGCTCGTCGCCGAGCGCCCGTTCATCGAGCACAACATCCGCATGACGCGCCAGGCCTACGGCCTCGACCGGATCGTCGAGCGCGAGTTCCCGGCCGACGAGGCCCTGGACGCGCGGGGGCTCGAGCGCAACGCGGCGACGGTCAAGAACATCCGGCTCTGGGACTACCGCCCGCTCCTGCGCACGTTCGCGCAGCTCCAGGAGATCCGGACCTACTACAAGTTCCTCGACGTGGACAACGACCGCTACGTCGTGAACGGCGAGTACCGCCAGCTCATGCTGTCGCCGCGCGAGCTGTCGTACCAGCACCTGCCGTCCCGCATCTGGATCAACGAGCACCTGACGTTCACGCACGGCTACGGCGCCGTGGTCGGGCCCGTCAATCGCATCACCGCCGAGGGGTTGCCGGAGTTCCTGGTCAAGGACATCCCGCCCCAGTCGACCGGCGGCTTTCCGAAGATCACGCGGCCGCAGATCTACTACGGCGAGGTCACCAACGAGTACGTGCTGGTGAAGACGAAGTCGCAGGAGCTCGACTATCCCTCCGGCGACCAGAACGTCTACGCGACCTACACCGGCGCCGGCGGCATCCCGCTCTCGTCGTTCTTTCGCAAGGTGCTGTTCGCCGTGCGATTCGGCGAGATCAAGATGCTCCTGTCCAACGACCTCACCGACCAAAGCCGGATCATGTTCTACCGGTCGGTCGCCGAGCGCGTCCGGCAGATCGCGCCGTTCTTCCGGTTCGACCGCGATCCGTACATGGTCATCGCCGACGACGGGCGTCTGATCTGGATGCTGGACGGCTACACCACCACCAGCCGCTATCCCTACTCGGACCCGGTGCCGGGTATGGGCAACTACATCCGCAACTCGGTGAAGGTCACCGTCGAAGCCTACGACGGGACCGTGACGTTCTATCTGGCCGACCCGAGCGACCCGATCGTCCGGGCGTATAGCGGCGCGTTTCCCGGGCTGCTCAAGCCGCTCGAGCAGATGCCAGAAGGGCTCCGCCGCCACATTCGCTATCCCGAGGACTTCTTCGCCATCCAGGCGCGGAAGTACGCGAGCTACCACATGCTCGACCCTCAGGTCTTCTACAACAAGGAGGACCTCTGGGCGGTGCCGCGCCGGGCGATCGAGGGGCGCGACCGGGACATGGAGCCCTACTACACGATCATGCGGATGCCGGGGGAGCAGAAGGAGGAGTTCATCCTGCTCACGCTGTTCAACCCGGCCCGGCGCGACAACATGATCGCGTGGATGGCCGCCCGATCCGATCCGCCGAATTACGGCCGCCTGATCGTCTTCAACTTCCCGAAGCAGAAGCTCGTCTACGGACCGCGACAGATCGACGCGCGGATCGACCAGGATCCCGTCATCTCGCAGCAGCTCGCGCTCTGGAACCAGCGCGGCTCCACGGTGATCCGCGGCTCCTTGCTGGCGATCCCCATCGACCAGTCGCTGGTCTACGTGCAGCCGCTCTACCTGGCCGCGTCCGAGCAGGGGGCCTTGCCCGAGCTGCGGCGCGTGATCGTCGCGTACGGCAATCAGATCGCGATGGAGGCGACGCTCGAGCAGTCGCTCGCCCGCGTCTTCGGGGGCCGCCCGGCGGCCGCCGCCCCGGCCGCGCCGGCGGATGGGGCCGCGGTCGGGGCCGCGACGGGAACGCGCCAGCTCGCCCAGCGCGCCTGGGAGATCTGGTCACGAGCCCAGGACGCGCTGCGCCGCGGTGACTGGGCAACCTACGGAGCCGAGCAGAAGCGGCTGGAAGAGACTCTCCGCAGCCTCACCCAATCCAAGTGACGCGCCGCCGGGGTCCCACGCGGAAACGCCGGGCCGCGAGCCGGCTCGACGTGCTCGTCACGGTTCCCTTCGCCGAGGCTCAGCTCGAGCGCCTGCGCCGGGTCTCGTCGCGCCTGACGGTGACGCAGGCGAAGCCCGAGAGCGCGGACTACACGACGGCCGACGTCCTCTACGCGGTCACGCTCCCGCGCGATCTGAGCCGCGCGCCCAACCTCTCGTGGGTGCAGGTGCACATGGCCGGCGTCAACGGGCTCTACGAGCACCCGATCTACGCGAACGGCGCGATCGCCCTCACGACCGCGAGCGGGGTGCACGCGGCGACCGTCGCCGAGTACGCGATGACGACGCTCCTGGCGCTCGCGCACCGGGTGCCCCGGATGGTCGAGTGGCAGGGCAAGGGCATCTGGCCGCCCGACGAGCAGCGCTGGCCGCTCTTCGTGCCGACCCCGGTGCGGGGCGCGACCCTCGGCGTGATCGGCTACGGTAGCATCGGGCGCGAGCTGGCGCGGATCGCCAAGACCGCGTTCGCGATGACCGTGCTCGCGTGCAAGCGCGACCCGAAGCGGCGCGCCGATCCCGGCTATTGCCCGCCGGGCACGGGCGATGCGGTGGGCGCCCTGCCGGACGAATGGTTTTCGCCCGAGCGCCTGGACGCGCTCCTGGTCCGCTCGGACGTGGTCGTCATGTGCGCGCCGCTCACGCGCGAGACCCACCACATGATCGGCGCGCGCGCGCTTCGAGCCATGAAGCCCACCGCCTACTTCATCAACGTGGGGCGCGGCGCCAGCGTCGACGAGGACGCGCTCGCGCAGGCGCTGAAGGAGCGGCGCATCGCGGGGGCCGCGGTCGACGTCTTCGCGCAGGAGCCGCCGCCGAGCGGGCACCCGCTCTACGCGGTCGACAACGTCATCGTCTCGCCGCACGTCTCGGGCTTCGTCGCCAGCTACGACGACGACTGCGCCCGGCTGTTCGCGGAAAATCTGCGCCGCCGTCTCTCGGGCAAGCCGCTCCTGAACCTCGTCGACCGCGCCAAAGGCTACTAGGCGCGCGGAGCCGGACGCCCGGGCGGTTTCTCAGGAACGCCGGCCGCTCTGCAGCGGCGGGCGGGGGACGGGGATGGGAGCGCCGAGGTCCCAGAGCCGGCGCAGCAGGCTCAGGCGAGCCTGCTCGAGCTTCTCAGCCGCAGCCATTCGCCCGCGCGCTCGATGGACTCGACCACGAGCAGATAGGGCACGGCCTCGTAGTAGGCGAGGTCCGGGGCGGTCGCGGGCACCTCTTCGGTCACTGGGCGAACGGCACCCAGGCGATGGGCACGCCCGCGTCCGACTGGCGCGACTTCTCGGTCGCCGAGATCCAGCTGTCGCCCTCGGGCAGCAGGACCGAGGCCGGACGCACCCGGCACATGCTCGCGTCGTCGACGTTCGCCGGCGCCATACCCTGCTCGCGAAGCGCCCGGGCGGCCTCGATCAGCCGGCGGCGGACGTAGATGACCATTCCGTCCGTGGTTCCGAGATGCTCCTGCGTCCGGTCGTAGATCGGCCCCATCGTCTCGGTCATCGCCCGATCTTGCAGGTTCACCAGGAACGGAATGCCGATCATCAGCTCGTCGCGGGCGAGACGACGGTCGACCAGGTAGTCGTTGTGAATGTTGGCCTTCGTGTAGTGACGCGTGCGCGGATCGCTGGTCGGCTCGAGGTAGCCTCCCCAGGCGGCGAACGGATTCCTCGTCTGCTCCCGCTCCTGGTCCGTGACCGCGCGGTCGAGCCGCCCGCGCATCATGATCTGGAGATTATGGTCGTCGTCCAGCGGCACCCAGGCGCGCGCCGAGACGACGTTCGGGTCGCTGGCCGCGATCATCGAGAAGAACGGCATGATGAACTGGGTGATCCGGTGCCAGAAGAGCCCGTCGACGTCCCAGCGCCGCCGGGCGGAATAGCAGGCGCCGTAGTCCGTGGGCAAGAGCTCGAGCCGCGGCTGCTTGTCCCGGTGGAAGGTGCCGCGCTGCTTGCTGTCGGCCCGGAGCTTCGCGTGCACGTAGTCGATGTGCGAGGAGTCGATGTCGCCCTCGAGCGCCTGCACCCAGTTGCACTCCTCCATCATGACCAGCGGCGGATAGACCCGCTCCGGCGGCAGCGTGTTGATCTCGAACGCGGGGAACGGCGGCGCCTCGGTCCGTGGGCCCATGTAGGTCCAGACGACCCCGTTCACGTCGCGGCAGGGGTAGGCTCGCGCGCGCACCTTGTCCTTGAAGAGGCTCTCGGCGGGCTCGTTCGGCATGTCGACGCAGCGGCCGGTCACGTCGAACTTCCAGCCGTGGTAGACGCAGCGAAGCCCGCAGTCCTCGTTCCGGCCGAAGAAGAGCGAGGCGCCGCGGTGCGGGCAGTTCTCGGCGACAAGCCCCACGCGGCCCTGCGTGTCGCGAAACGCGACCAGATCCTCGCCCAGCAGGCGGACCTTTTTCGGCGGGCCGTCGGGTCCCGGCAGCTCCGTCGATGGCAGACAGGGCAGCCAGTACTGGCGGAGCAGCTCACCCATGGGCGTGCCGCGGCCCACGCGGCACAGGAGCTCGTTGTCTTCTCGCGAGAGCATCGCGCTACCCCCTCGTCGTCGTGACCGTCACCGCTTGCCGTCCTCGACGGTCGCCCGCTCGATCGCCAGGAGCTTCTCGAGACCGATGACGCCCAGCATGTCCTTCTCCACCGGACTCCAGTCCGGCGTGCTCTTCGTGCCGGCGCCGAAGCCGTCGGCGAGCTCCTCGTAGACCTTTTTCCAGGCCGCGTAGGCCGCCAGGAGCGGCGTGGAGGGATCGGCGACGATCTTGTAGCCGAGGCCGCCGAGGTCGGCCAGCGTGAGCCCCAGACCGGCGAGCCCTCCGCGGCCCGCGAGATACATCAACGGGCCGCCCAGGCGCTCCGCGATCGCGCGCAGCT
>WNFK01193624.1_pt1 | contig 10217 bp, 8 predicted proteins | sample 5400281 | NCBI WGS metagenome assembly WNFK01 (sample SAMN13153350, study PRJNA577476) | soil metagenome | isolation source: 20 cm soil on Douglas fir-dominated hillslope | place: USA:California | collected 2013-09-17
AACATCTCGCCGGTCACCACGGTCACGTGCCGCGGGCGCGCCAGGCGCGCGGGCCGGCGGCTCACCGCGCGGGCGAAGGCATCCTCGAAGCGGCGCACGAGGCCGATGCCGTCCTCGGCCACCGCGAAGCCCTCGTACTCGCGCGCGCCGGGCAGCGGGATGCCCGCCTGGAGGTACAGCTCGTCGGCCGCCCATACGAAGCGGGTGCCGAGCGTGTCGCGGAACTCGCGCTGCCAGGCTTCGATGGCGCGCACGAGCGCGCCGGCCTCGGCGGGCGTCACCGCCCGCAGATCGGGGAGCCGCTCGCGGTGACGGGTGAGGCCGACCGGTACCACCGCGGTGGTGGGCACCGCGGGATGGAGCCGGGCCAGCTCGTGCACGGTGCGGTCGAGGTGCGCGCCGTCGTTCCAGTCCGGGCACAGCACGATCTGCGCGTGCATCGCGATGCCCGCCTTGGCGAGCCGCTCCATCACCGGCAGCAGCTCACGGCGCACCCGCGGCCTCCCCAGGAGGGCGTGGCGGAGCTCCGGGTCGGTGGCGTGCACCGAGACGTAGAGCGGCGACAGGCGCTGCGCCTCGATGCGCGCCAGCTCGGCCTCCTCCAGATCCGTCAGCGTGATGTAGTTGCCGTGGAGGAACGAGAGCCGGAAGTCGTCGTCCTTCACGTACAGGCTCTTGCGCATCCCCTTGGGCAGCTGGTGGATGAAGCAGAACACACACTTGTTGGCGCAGGTGGCGATCTCGGCGGGACGCGGGGCCTCGAGCTGCAGGCCGAGCCCCGAGGCGCCACGGCGAAGCCGCGCGGTCTGCGCCTGCCCCTCCCGCTCGATCGAGAGGCGGAGATGCTCCTCGCCCGCGTGGAAGTGGAAGTCGATCACGTCGCGCAGGGCGGCCCCGTTGATGGCGAGGATGCGGTCACCGGGGCGCAGGCCGGCGCGGGCCGCCGGCGTCCGCGGAGTCACTGCGGCCACCACCACGCCCTCTTCCGTCGCGGCCGGCCGGCGGGGCATGTCAGACGCGCCCGCCCACGGAGGTGGGCGCGTCGAGCTGCTTGAGCCCGCGGATGATGTACTGCAGCCCCGAGGTGATCGTGAACGCGGCAGTGACCCAGGCCAGGAGCGTGGTGACGAATGGGGGCAGGAGCTGGAAGTAGACCGCGGCCATGGCCGCGAGCACGGTGAGCATCTGGAACACGGTGGACATCTTGCCGATCCAGGTCGGCGCCGGATGCACCGTGCCGCCCGCCACGTGGATGACCAGCACGCCGATGCTCAGCACCACGTCACGGCTCACGACGACCGCGGTGATCCAGAACGGGATCACCTTGAGCCACGTCAGGGTCACGAAGCCCGAGGTGAGCAGGAGCTTGTCGGCCATCGGATCGAGGAAGGCGCCGAGCCGTGTCTGGCGACCCTGGCTGCGGGCGATGTAACCGTCCAGCATGTCGGTGAGGCTGGCCAGGCAGAACACGAGCAGCGCCAGCCCCGCCCGCCGGTAGACGAGCAGGGTCACGAAGACCGGGATCAGCAGGATGCGCAGTATCGTGAGCCAGTTGGGAAGTCCCATGGAACGGTCCGCGAGGGCCGAGGCCCGATTGTAGCACCGCTTTCAGGCGGTGATCCGGTACCCCTCGAGCGAGGGCAGCACCCGCCTCGGGAGCTCGACTTCCAGACGAATTCCTTCCGGCTCGTCCTGGCGCGAGAGGACGCGGCCGCGCTCGTAGCAGGCGGCCAGCGCGGGCCCGTCCGCGTACGGGATGCGCAGGGTGAGGCGCGCCACCCGCGGCCGGAGCGCCTCGTCGAGCCGCGTCAGCAGCGTGTCCACGCCCTGGCCGGTGCGGGCCGAGATCGCGACGCCGTCGAAGCGGGCGAGCAGCGCCCGGGCCGCCGCCGGCTCGAGCCGGTCCATCTTGTTGAGCGCCACCACCATGGGCCGCCCCATGAGCTCGAGCTCGCCCAGGAGCGCCTCGACTGCCTGGACCTGGTCGTCGAGCCCGGGATGGCTCGCGTCCACCACGTGCACCAGCACGTCGGCCTCGGTCAGCTCCTCCAGCGTGGCCTTGAACGCGGCCACGAGCTGGGTCGGCAGCTTGCGGATGAAGCCCACCGTGTCGGTCAGGATGAAGGAGGCGTGGGCCGGGCTCGACACCAGGCGCGCGGTCGGATCGAGCGTGACGAAGAGCTGGTCGGCCGCGACGCGGTCGGCACCGGTGAGGCGATTGAGCAAGGTGGTCTTGCCCGCGTTGGTGTACCCGACGAGGGCGACCACCGGCACGTCCGCCGCCTTCCGCCGCTCGCGCAGCAACCGCCGGTGCACGCGCACCCGCTGCAGCGCGTCGCGGATCTTCTGGATGCGGTGCCGGATGATGCGCCGGTCGGACTCGATCTGCATCTCGCCCGGCCCCCGCGTGCCGATGCCGCCGCCGGTGCGCTCCAGGTGTTTCCATTGCCCCACGAGGCGGGGCAGCAGGTAGGAGAGCTGGGCCAGCTCCACCTGGAGCTTGCCCTCCATGGTGCGGGCCCGCTGGGCGAAGATGTCGAGGATGAGCGCGGTGCGGTCGATCACCCGCACGCCGAGCGAGCCGCCGAGGTTGCGCTCCTGGATGGGCGAGAGCGAGTCGTCGGAGATCATGAGGTCGGCGCCCTCGCGCTTCGAGAGCGTCTTGATCTCCTCGACCTTCCCCTTGCCGAAGTAGAGGCCGGGGGTGGGGGCCCGTCGGTCCTGGGTCGCCCGCCCCACCACGAGGGCGCCGGCCGACTCGGCGAGCCGCCCGAGCTCGTCGAGACTCTCCTCCACCACCACCCGCGGCTGCGTCGGGAGCCGCAGGGCCGCCAGCACCGCCTTCTCGCGTGACCTCACTCGATCAGCCCCTCCCCTGTGATGACCTTGTGCACCGCCTCGGCCGTACCCTCCACCCCGCCCGCCTCGTCCACGTCGAGCCAGCGGATCTCCGGCTCGCGCTGGAACCACGTCACCTGGCGCTTCGCGTAGCGGGTGGTGTCGCGGATCATGAGCCGCAGCGCTTCGTCCTCCGTGATCCGCCCGTCCCGCGCGAGCGCGAGCTGCCGGTAGCCGATGCCGTCCATCGGCGGGCGCGCCGCTTCGTGGCCGGCCTCGAGGAGGCGCCGGACCTCGTCCATCATGCCACGGGCCAGCATGGCGCGCGCGCGCGCCGCCAGCGCCGCGTTGAGCGCGGGGCGCGCGCGGCCGAGCCCGATCATGACGAGGCGCCAGGCGCCCTCGGCCGCGGCCCAGTCGCCCGCTCCGGTGTCTCGCGTGACCGTGCCGGTTCCGGCGTGGACCTCGAGGGCGCGCACGACGCGGACCCGATCGTTGGGGTGCAGGCGGCGCGCCGCCTCGGGCGCCACCACCGCGAGCCGGGCGTGCAGGGCGGGCGCGCCGTGCTCGGCCGCGAAGCCCTCCAGCGTGGCCCGCAGGCCGGGATCGGCGGGCGGCGCGGGGGCGAGGCCCCGGAGCAGCGCGCGCACGTAGAGCCCGGTCCCGCCGACCACGACCGGCAGGCGCCCGCGCCCCTGCACCGCCGCGATGGCGGCGAGCGCGTCGGCGCGGAAGCGGGCGGCGTGGTACCCCTCGTCGGGATCCACCACGTCGATCAGGTGATGGGGCACCGCCGCGCGCTCCTCCGCGGTGGGCTTGCCGGTGCCGATGTCCATGCCGCGGTAGACCTGGCGGGAGTCCGCGCCGACGACTTCCATCGCGATCTGCCGCGCCAGCCGCACCGCGACCGCGGTCTTGCCGACTCCCGTCGGCCCCACCAGGACGAGCAGCGGGGGCCGGTTCACCACGTGCGGCCCAGCTCCCGCTTGATATCCCTCAGAGACAGGCGGCTGACGATGGGGCGGCCGTGGGGGCAGAAGTACGGCGTCTTCGTGATCGCCAGGTCCGCGATGAGCCGGGCCATCTCCTCGCGCTGCAGCGGGGCGTGGGCCTTGATGGCCGCGTGGCAGGCCACGAAGGACAGGGCGCGGTGCAGGAGCGGCTGAGGCTCGCCCTTGCGCGGGCGATCGACGTCCTCCACGAGCGCCTCGATCAGGCGCCGCGGCTCCTGCCCGCGGAGCAGCGCGGGGACCGCGCGCAGCACGACCGTGGAGCCGCTCCAGCCCTCGAGCCGGAAGCCCAACCCCTCGAGCGTCTCGGTCCACTCCTGGACCAGCGCGGCCTGGCCCGCCCCCAGCTCCAGCGGCTGCGGGAAGAGCAGCTCCTGCGAGGCCAGCGGCCCCGCGTCCAGCTCGGCCAGCAGCCGCTCGAACAGCACGCGCTCGTGGGCCACGTGCTGGTCCAGGAAGAAGATCTCGTCGTCACTCGCGGTCACTATGAACGTGTCCTGGAGCTGGCCGATCACCGCGCCGAAGTTGGCCGTCGTGAACTGTGCCGGGGGCTCGTGGAACAGGCTGGTCTGAGCGTCCGGCGAGGGCATGTCAGCCGTAGGCCCATCTATTGAATGCGGGGGCCCAGAAATGGCCCCCGCACTCCCCCAGTCCGCGGACTCTCGTTCCGGCGCTGTCAACCCGTCCGGCGCTATCGCACCCGCGAGGCCCCGTTGCGACTGGACGACCTGGGCTTGGCGGAGGGCGTCCTGCACGGCGCGGTAGAGGATCTCCTGGATCTGGCGCGGGGAGCGGAAGCGGACCCAGGCCTTGGTCGGGTGGACGTTGACATCCACTTCCTGGGGCGGCAGCTCGAGGTGCAGCACCGCGATCGGGAACTGGTCGCGCGCCAGCAGCGGCCGGTAGGCCTCGATCAGGGTCTGGCTGAGCTGGGTGTCGCGCACGGGCCGCCCGTTGACGATGAGCACGATCTCGTCGCGGTTGCCGCGGGCGAGCTGGGGCGGCGCGATCAGGCCCGAGATCGCGAGCGGGCCGTCCTTGCGCTCCACCTCCAGCAGCTTGCCCGCGCGCTCGAAGCCCCACAGCGCCCCGATGCGGTCGCGCAGGCTCCGCGCCCGCGGCGCGCCGAGGGCGGGCCGGCCGTTGTGCGAGACGCGGAAGTGCACGTCCTGGTGCGCGAGCGCGATGGCCTCGAGCAGCCGCAGAGCCGCCGCCACCTCGCTCTGCGCGCTCTTCATGAACTTCAGCCGCGCCGGCGTGTTGAAGAAGAGATCCTGGGCCTCCACCGTCGTGCCCGCGGGCGCGGCCACCAGCAGTTTCTCGCTCACGGTGCCGCCCTCGCCACGCACCAGGGTACCGGTGTCGGCGCCGCGCGGGCACGAGAGGACCGAGAAGCGGGTGACCGCGCAGATCGCGGGCAGCGCCTCGCCCCGGAAGCCCAGGGTGGTGATGGCGTCGAGGTCGGCGTCGGTGGCGAGCTTGGAGGTGGCGTGCCGCAGCAGGGCCAGGTCGACCTCGTCGCTCGACATGCCGACGCCGTCGTCGGTCACGCGGATCAGGGCGCGGCCCGCGTCGCGCAGGTCCACCGTCACCTGAGTGCACAGCGCGTCGAGCGCGTTCTCCACCAGCTCCTTCACTACCGACGCGGGCCGCTCCACCACCTCGCCCGCCGCGATCTTGTTGACGAGATGATCGGGCAGCCGCCGGATCCGCGAGCCGCTCACGGGCGCGCCTTGAGCCGCTGCTGCCAATCCGCGAGGAGGTTCAGGGCCTGCAGCGGGGTCATCGCGCCCAGGTCCAGCGCGCCCAGCTCCCGCAGGAGCGGATCGTGGGCGGGCGGGAAGAGCCCGAGCTGGGCGGGCCCGGTCGCGGGGACCTCCGGCGCCACCGCGGCCTGCAGCTCGCTGCGCTCGCGCTCGAGCTCGCCCAGGATGGCCTTGGCCCGCGCGATCACGGCCGGGGGCAGTCCGGCCAGGCGCGCCACCTGGATGCCGTAGGAGCGGTCGGTGCCGCCCGGCCGCACCTTGTGCAGGAAGATGATCTCGTCGTTCCACTCGCGGACCGCCACGTGGAAAGCGAACAGCACCTTGGCCCCGCGCCCGCGCTCGTGCAGCTCCTCGGTCACCGCCCACGCGATCGCGAGGCCGTCGAAGGTGGAGGTGCCGCGCCCGACCTCGTCCAGGAGAATCAGGCTGCGCTCGGTCGCGTGGTGCAGGATGCTGGCCGTCTCCACCATCTCCACCAGGAACGTGCTCTGCCCGCGCGCCATGTTGTCCTGCGCGCCCACGCGCGTGAGGATGCGGTCCACCAGGCCGAGCCGGGCCGAGCGGGCCGGGACGAAGCTCCCCATCTGGGCCATCAGGGCGAGCAGGGCGACCTGGCGCATGAACACGCTCTTGCCGCTCATGTTCGGGCCGGTGAGGATCATGATCTGGCCGCCCGCCGGATCGAGGCTCACGTCGTTGGGCGTGAACGGGGTGCCCGCCGCCTCCAGCACCGGATGGCGGCCGTCCACGATCTCGAGCGCGAAGCCGTCGTCCACCTCGGGCCGGACGTAGCCGCGCTGGTGGGCCACCTCCGCGAGCGACGTGAGCGCGTCGAGGCTGCCCACCGCCCGGGCGGTGCGCAGCAGCGGACCGGCCTGCGCCGCGACCTCCGCCCGCACCTGGCCGAACAGCTCGAACTCGAGCCGCCCGATGCGCTCCTCGGCCCCGAGGACCCGGCTCTCGTACTCCTTGAGCTCGGTGGTGACGTAACGCTCCGCGCCGACCAGGGTCTGCCGGCGGAGGTAGTCGGCCGGCACCTTGGCGCCGTGCGCGTTGCTCACCTCGATCGCGTAGCCGAAGACGCGGTTGAAGCGGACTTTCAAGGAGGCGATGCCGGTTCGCGCGCGCTCCCGCTGCTCGAGCGAGGCGATCCACGCCTTGCCCTGCCGCGCCGCCTGCTTCAGCTCCCGCAGCTCCGCGTTCCAACCCTCCCGGATCAGGCCGCCTTCCTTCAGGGCGAGCGGCGGCTCGTCCTCCAGCGCCTCTTCAAGGAGTTTCTGAAGGTCGGGCAGCGGAGTGATCTCCTCGGCGAGGGTGCCCAGGAGAGCGCCGTCGAGGGCGCCGAGGGCCTCGGCGAGCCCCGGCAGGCGGCCCAGGAAGCCCCGGAGCGCGATGAGGTCGCGGGCGTGGGCCACGCCCAGGGCCGCGCGGCTGGTGAGCCGCTCCAGGTCCCCCACGCCCTCCAGGCGCCTCCGCAGGGCGTCCCGGGCCGCCGGGTCGTCCACCAGCGCGGCCACCGCCTCCTGCCGGCGGACGATGGCCTCCCGGTCGAGGAGCGGGCGCAGCATCCACTGCCGCAGCAGCCGGGCCCCCATCGGGGTGCCGGTGGCGTCGAGTGTGGCGAAGAGCGAGCCGCGGGTCGTGCGCTCCTGGGCGGTCTCGAAGAGCTCGAGGGTGGCCACCGCGGTCGGGTCCAGCAGCATCGCCTCGCCGGTCACCAGGCGCTGGAGCCGCGTGAGATGCGCCAGGGACTCGCCCTGGGTCTCGCGCAGGTAGGCGAGCGCGGCGCCGGCGGCCTGAAGCCCGGCGGTGAGCGCGCCCACGCCCAGGGCGTCGAGGCCGGCTCCGCGGAAGTGCGACTCGAGCATCTCGCGTGCCGCCCGGGCCCCGAAGGCCCCCCCATCCACGCGGGTGACCGGCACGCCGGCGGGCACCCAGCGCGCGATCCACGCCGCGTCCGCGCTCTGGGCCAGCAGGACCTCGGCGGGGCGGCGCAGGAGCGCGACCTCGAGGAGCGCGTCCCCCGCCCCCGGCTCCTCGCCCACCCAGAAGTCGCCGGTGGACACGTCGACGAGGGCGACCCCGACCGCGGAGGCGGTCGCGTGCGCGGCGAGGAGGAAGTTGTTGCGGGCCCCGTCGAGGAACTGGGTGTCGGTGATCGTCCCCGGGGTGATGACCCGCACCACGTCACGGCGGACGATCTTGCGGCCCTTGGCGGGCTCCTCGAGTTGCTCGCAGACCGCCACCTTCTGGCCCGCGCGAATGAGACGGGCGATGTAGCCGTCGGCGGCGTGATGCGGGATGCCCGCCATCGGGATCGCGCCTTCGCCCTTCTGCCGGGACGTCAGCGTGAGCTGGAGCAGGCGCGAGGCGGTCTGCGCGTCCTGGAAGAAGAGCTCGTAGAAGTCGCCGAGGCGGAACAGCAGCAGGTAGTCCGGGAAGCGGCGCTTCAGCTCCCCGTACTGCCGCATCATCGGCGTCAGCTCGGCGGGGCTTTCCCTCACGTGGAGGCGAGCGCGGCGGCCAGCCGATCGTACGTGGTCTCGAGGGCTTCGGGCAGCACCTTCGTCTCGCCGATGACCGGCATGAAGTTGTGGTCGCCGTTCCAGCGCGGCACCAGGTGGATGTGCAGGTGCCCGAGCACGCCCGCGCCGGCCACGCGCCCCTGGTTGAGGCCCACGTTGAAGCCGTCGGGATGATACGCCGCGTCTACCGCGCGCGTGGCCCGCTGGATCAGGGCCATCGTCTCGCCGAGCTCGTCGGTGGTGGCCGTCTCGATCGTGCCGACGTGACGCGTGACGACCGCCATGAGGTGCGCGGAGGCATATGGGAAGGCGTTCAGGATGAGGAAGGCCCGCGTGCCGCGGTGGAGGATCAGCGACCGGCGGTCGTCACCGGCGGCCAGGGCCGAGCAGAAGACGCACGCGGCCTCGGGGCTCCCGGCGGTCGCGACATAGGACATCCGCCAGGGCGCCCAGAGCCGCTCCACGCGGTCTACGTGTTGACGAGCTCGCGGAGGCGCTTGCCGACCTTGAAGAACGGCACCCGCTTCTCGGGCACGCTGACGCTGTCGCCGGTCTTCGGATTGCGTCCCTTGCGGGAGTTCCGGTGGCGGATGCGGAAGCTGCCGAAGCCGCGCAGCTCGACCTTATCCCCCTTGCCCAGCGCATCCGTGATGTTGTCGAAGACAGTGTTGACGATGAGCTCGGTTTCCTTCTTGGTCAAGCTCGCCACCTTGGCCACTTCTTCGATCAGTTCCGCTTTCGTCATGGGCGACTCCCTTTAGAGGGCCGGCGCTGACAGGCTATCGACGTCGAGACCGTACCACGGCAGGCGAAAGTTTGTCAAGCAACCTGGGTAGTTAGCGGGCACCCCGCGGGGGCCGTGCCGCTAGGGCATCAGGTACAGCGGCTGGCCGAGGGTCTGCATCGAGGGCAGCATGCGTGAGACCGGCCCCAGACCCCATTCGTTGCGCAGCAGCTCGCGCAGCGAGAAGCGCCGCCGCGGATAGATCACCTTCGGCTTCGGCGGCAGCCCCGCCATCTTCGCGGCGGCCTCGATGGCGTCCTCGAGCCCGCCCATCTCGTCCACCATCTTGAGGCCGTGCGCCTGCCGCCCCGAGTAGATCCGCCCCTCCGCGAACGCGCGCACCGCCTGCGGCTCGAGCCCGCGCCCTTCCGCGACCGCGGTGATGAACTGATCGTAGACGTCGTCGAGCAAGGACTGGAGGATGCGCCGCTCCTCCGGGGTCATGGCGCGCGCGAAGTTGCCCACGTCCTTGTAGGCGCCCGCCTTGACCACCACGTACTCCACGCCCACCTTCTTGAGGAGCCCCTCCACGTTGGCGAGCTGCATGACCACGCCGATCGAGCCGGTGAGCGTGCCCGGGCTCGCGAAGATGCGGTCGGCCGACACCGCCACGTAGTAGCCGCCGGAGGCGGCGATCGAGCCCAGCGAGGCGACCACCGGCTTCTTGGCCTCGCGCAGCCGGCGCACCGCGGTGAAGATCTCCTGGGTCGGCGCGACCACCCCGCCGGGGCTGTCGATGCGGAGCACCACCGCGCGCACCGCGGGGTCGTCGCGGTACTCGGCCAGCGTGCGGATGATGGATTCGGTGTCGAGGCCCCGCTCGGCCCCGACCCCGATGACGCCCTCGACCTCCACGACGGCCACCTTGGCGCCGCCGGGCAGGCCGTCGTCAGAAACCGCGAGGATCAGCCAGACCGTGAAGACGAACAGTACGAGGACTCCCGCCCCCGCCCCGAGAGCGATGAGGGCGACCCGGCCGCGTGAGGCCACCCGGGCCTACTCCTCGTCGTCGTAGTCGTCGCCGCCGCGACGCTTGCGGCCCTTGTGACCTCGGCCTCGCCCGGCGTCCGTCTGCGCCGGCTCCTCGATGACCGCGGCCAGCTCCTTCAGGGAGAGCCCGATCCGCCGCTCGTTGGGATCCACCCGGATCACCATGAGGGTCAGCTCGTCGCCCACGTTGAGGATGTCGGCGGGCGTGGCGATGGGACGGCTCGACATCTGCGAGATGTGGAGCAGGCCGTCCACCCCGGGCTCCAGCTCCACGAAGGCGCCGAAGTCGGTGAGGCGCACGACC
>WNFK01006219.1_pt1 | contig 10216 bp, 11 predicted proteins | sample 5400281 | NCBI WGS metagenome assembly WNFK01 (sample SAMN13153350, study PRJNA577476) | soil metagenome | isolation source: 20 cm soil on Douglas fir-dominated hillslope | place: USA:California | collected 2013-09-17
CGTAAATGCCCTCCTGGGGCGGGGGGGCACTCTTTCGACCGAGGGGCAGCCGGAGCGGGCCGGCATGGTGCACCGCCTGGACAAGGAGACCTCCGGCCTCTTGATAGTGGCCAAAACCGACCGGTCGCACCGGCTTCTGAGTGCGGCGATCGCCGCCCGCCGTGTGGTCCGCCGCTACGCAGTCATGACCTGGGGTCATCTCTCCGCCGATACTCTCACGATCGACAAGCCGATCGCCCGCGACCCGCGAGACCGGAAGCGCATGGCAATCGTCAATAAGGGTCGGCCGGCCAAGACCGACCTCATACGCCTTGCTCGGTTCGATGCGGGGGAACTTCTTCGTGCCCATCTCCATTCCGGACGGACTCACCAAATCCGCGTTCATCTCGCGTCTATCGGCCATCCTGTCATGGGCGACGACGTGTATGGCGGGGGCGGAGGACGTCGTGTGGCCGGACTTCCTCCCAAGCGGCATTTCCTCCACGCGGCCTGGCTCGCGTTCAACCACCCAATGACGGGGAAGCCGCTCGACTTCCGCTCTCCTCTTCCTGAAGATCTGAGGCACTCTCTCTCCGTAATCGCGGGCGAGCACTCGCTTCCGGAAGGCGTTGACGCACTATCAGCGTTCCATTTTTATGAGTGAGACGGTAACGCTTCCACCCGAGCAGATCGCCGAGGAGGAACCGCGAGTTCCTACGCGGCGCCTTCTCGTGTTCGAGGTCGGAGGAAGCGTCTTCGCCTGCGAGATGGAGTCGTTTCGAGAGATCGTTACGCCGCAGCCAATGACGAGGTTGCCCGGTGCGCCACCGTCGGTGTGCGGGCTCATCAATCTGCGCGGAACGATCGTCACCGTCGTTGATGGAGGGATGGTCCTTGGCATGTCCGCGTATGTTCGGGAGCGCGGACTGATACTGCTGGTGGACTACGCCGAGCGGTGGATCGGTGTCGGAGTAGACGATGTGCGCGACATTCAGGACGTGCCAATCGATCAGTTTTCGGCAGCCGACGCGACAGAAGCGTCACGGCCGGGGATCACTGGCGCGGTGGAGATCGAGGGGCAGCGCGTTCTGGTACTCGACATCAAAACGGTAGTCGAGCAAGTCATCGGACAAGGGAGGTAAGGTGAGCAGCAGTACCGTACTGGTTTGTGACGACGCCGTCTTCATGCGGACAATGGTCAGCGACATCCTGTCGCAAGCAGGGTTCACGGTTGTGGGTGAAGCCGAAAACGGGAAGCAAGCTGTCGAGAAGTATCAGCAGCTGAAACCCGACCTGGTGACGATGGACATCATCATGCCGGAGATGGGTGGCATCGAAGCGGTCAAGAAGATTACGCAGCTGGATCCCTCCGCCCGCATTCTCATGTGCAGCGCGATGGGTCAGCAGGCGCTGGTGCAGGAAGCGCTGCAAGCGGGTGCCCGCGACTTCGTCGTCAAGCCGTTCCAGCCGAGCCGCGTGCTCGAGGCAGTACAGCGGGTGCTGGCCTAAGTGGACACAGGTCGCTACGCCAAGCTCTTTCTCTCCGAGAGTCGGGAATACCTCTCGGAGATCAACACCGCGCTGCTCGAGTTGGAGCGTGGCGGTGGCGACGCGGCTGTGGCGAGACTGTTTCGCGCGGTGCACACGATGAAGGGAATGGGCGCCGCGATGGGATACACCTCCGTTGCTGAGCTCTCCCACGAGCTCGAAACCCTGCTCGACAAGGTGAGAAGCGGCAGCCTCGCCGTCACGCCGGTAATCATCGATACGCTGTTCGCGGCTGTGGATGCGCTGGAGCAGACCGTCGACCTCGCGACGGGGACGACTCCGCAACAGCTCGACGTGGGCGCGATAACGGCGCGCGTTCGGCAGGCCGCGGAGGAGGCCCCGCAGACTTTCACCGCGGAATTCGCAATCCCGAAAAGGGAAAAAAGCGAGTCAACCGCTCCCGCGCAGAAGCCGCCGCGACACATCCGCATCGATTCACGACGCCTCGACACGCTAATGAACGTGGCGGGCGAGCTCGTAATTGCGCGCGACCGCATCGCGCAGATCTCGGAACGGCTCGGCGACGAAGAGCTCGTCGAGGCAACCCGGCACGCGTCCCAGATCGTGTCCTCACTCCAGAACGAGATCATGACCAGCCGCATGGTGCCGGTGTGGCAGATCTTCGAGCGCTTTCCCCGCGTCGTGCGCGACACTGCGCGGGCGCTCGGCAAGGAAGTGGAGTTCAAGATCGAGGGAAAGGAGATCGAGCTCGACCGCTCGATGCTGGATGAGATGGGCGAGCCGGTGCTCCACCTCCTCCGCAACTCACTGGACCATGGAATCGAGCCGCCTGCCGACCGGGTAAAAGCGGGCAAGCCGAGAGTTGCCACGCTCATTCTGACGGCGGAGCGCGATCGCGCCACCGTTCTGATCCGCGTGACGGATGACGGGCGTGGCATCGACCAGAACCGCGTTCTTCCGCGCGCCAAGGCGCTCGGCATCGTCGAATCGACCACCACCAAGTTGTCCGAGCAGGAGCTCGTCGCGATCATTTCCCGCCCGGGCTTCTCGACGGCGGAGAAGGTGACCGACCTGTCAGGCCGCGGAGTCGGATTCGACATCGTCGCCAACAAAGTGCGCACCCTCGGCGGATCGCTGGAGGTGCACACCGACCAGGGACTCGGCACCAGCGTCAGCATGCGTCTTCCCCTGACGCTCGCGATTTCGCGCGCGTTGCTTGCGCGCGTCGAGAAAGAGATCTACGCGATTCCACTTACCCATGTGCTGGAGACGTTCGCGCTTTCGCAGCCGATGCTGCTCGAAGTGAAAGGCAAAGAGGTCGTTGCCATTCGAGAAGACGTATTTCCCGCGATCAGGCTGCGCGAGCGCGTCGGGCTTCCGGACGGGCCCCGCACCGGTGGCCAGGTGGTGCTGGTGGAGCTGGCTGAGCGTCGCGCCGCCCTCATCGTGGACGAGTTCGTCGGCCAGCAGGAAATCGTGATGAAACAGTTCGACGGTGTCAACGGCAGCAGAACACTCTTCAGCGGCGCCACGATTCTTGGCGATGGCGCACCCGCGCTCATTATCGACGCCTCCACACTCCTCTGACATGACTATTCCCCGCGACACCCCTTCAGGCCAAGCCGGAACTACCCTGCTCAGCACCGCGCGCCTCGACGCGCTGCGCGAGGTTGCCAACATTGGCGCCGGGCATGCCGCGACCGCGCTTTCCACGCTCACGGCCACGCGCATCATGATCAGCGTGCCGATGGTAAACATCGTACCGCCTGGGGATTTCGTCCCGGAGGTCGCGCCGGACGTCGAGATCGTCGCGGTGCACATGGACATGAGCGGCGATATCAGCGGCCGGACGATTTTTCTTCTTGCCGTCAACGCTGGACTCCGGCTGGCCGAGCGGATGCTGCGGCGCGGTCGAGAGACTTCCAAGAACCTGGGCAGGCTGGAGCAGTCGGCGCTCAACGAAGCGGGGAATATTCTGGCGGGAGCTTATCTCACCGCGCTCAGTGAGTTCCTCGACATGAGGTTGATGCTGTCTCCACCGTCGCTCAAGACCGGCTCGACCGCTGAAGCTCTCGATGCGCTTGGCGACCACGCGCCACGCGCCGAGTCCCCAATTCTGTGTGTCGAGACGGAGTTCTTTCTGGAAGAGCCGGCGGAGAGCCTTCATGGCTTCTTCCTGCTCGTCCCCGACCCCAACGCATTCGACGCCATCTTTCGCGCGGTGCGCGTAGACTGACACCATGAGCCCAGCGGCAACTGCCCGCCCACAGGCAGCCGCGCATGGCGGTGAGATCGACATCCTCAGATCGTTCGCTCGCCGAATCGATCCGTCGGATGCGGGCGCGTTCAACAACCTCGGTGTCCTCTATTTCCGGAAGGGACTGACCGAGGAGGCGATCGCCTCGTTCGCGAAAGCGCTCGCGCTCGACGAGCGCATGGGCGTTGCGCGCCGGAATCTGGAGATTGCCTACGGCGAAAGTGGAATCCTCGAGCAGCGGCTGCACGAGCTCGAGGAACGGCTGCGCGCCAACCCGCAGGATCTCGAGGCGCTCGTCCAGAGCGGTATCGGAGAGAAGACCGCCGGTCGCCTCGAGCGCGCCCACACGTTGTTTCAGCGGGCGATCGAGCTGGATCCGGACAGCTCGGTGGTCCATTTCCTTTTCGCTGAAACGCTCTATAACCGCGGCCTCCACGAGGACGCGATGCGGTCGGTTCGCCGCTCCATCGAGCTGAATCCGGAAAACCCGGACGCGCTCTACCTCATCGGCTTCATCCTCGGTGATCTTGGCCGCGGCGAGGAAGCGGCCGAGGCGAATCGACGCGCGGTGATGCTGAACCCGACGCTCATTCGTGCGCACGCAAACCTGTCGCTCCAGACATACCGACACGAAGTAACTCCCAGCCACCAGCAGAAGACCCCCGCCGGCGCGCACATCACGCTTGGCCGCGCGCTCCGCCAAAAGGGCTACTTCCAGGAAGCGCTGCGCGAGTACGAGAAGGCAATCGAGGGTGGAGAAGCCAACGCCGAAGTGCTGCAGGCGATGCTCGAGCTGTATCTGCTGCAGCGGGACACTGGAGCAGCGATCGCAACGGCTGATCGATTCGCGCGCGAATTCTCGCCCACCGCCAAGACGTGGAACGGACGCGGTGTCGCTCTCCAGCTCGAAGGTCGCCACGCCGAAGCAGAGGACAGCTACAATCGCGCGCTCGAGGTCGACTCCAGCTACGCGTTCGCCGAGAACAACCTCGGCGTGCTGCGTTGGCACAAGGGCGACACAAAGGGGGCGATAAACTCGTTCCGGCGCGCTCTGCAGGCGGCGACGCCGCCGGTCGAAGCGCGCCTCAACCTCGCGCTGGGTTTGTTCAAGAGAAAGCACACCGAGCTCGCGCTCGAGGCCTACCGTCAGGTGCTGAGCGCCGCACCCGAGCATCCCGTCGCGTGGAATGGCGTCGGCCTCATACTCGTCGAGCTCAACAAGTATGCTGATGCGCGGAACGCCTTTGCGCGCGCGATCCAGGCCAATCCCGATTTCGCCGAGGCTCATTACAACCTGAGCTTCACGCTTTCGAATCTCGGCGACTTCAGCAGCGCGCTGCGCGAGACCAAGCGCGCTCTCTCGCTCGATCCGATGTACACGCCCCAGAAGCTCGAGCTCGCGATCGAGCTTCCGCACGAAGAAATCAGGCTCACCGTCGCACCGCCCATCACCGAGTCGGACGAGGCGGTCGAGCGCGTCGACGACTTCCATTTCGATCCGGCGATCATCGAGCAGCTCTTCGCCGAGAAACCGGTACGAGCCGAAAAACCGTCCGCGGAAGACCCGATGGCGGGCTTCTCACTCGCGCGGGACTTCATCACTAAGGGGCTGTACGACCGCGCCCAGGCCGAGATCGCGCGCGTGCTCGCACGCGGCGGGGACAAAATTCTCGGACTGGTGCTGGCCGGCGATGCGTTCGCGGCACAGGGACTCCACGGCGAAGCGCTCGAGCGGTACCGGCGCGCGCTCGACATGGAGGATGCCAATACCTACGCACGTCAGGGAATAGCGCGGTCGCTCCTCGCGCTCGGGAGAGCCGAAGAGGCGAGACCGTTTGCTGAAGCCCTCGTCGAAGCAGGCAGCACTGACGTCAATCTGCTGCTGTTGGCAGCAGAGGCACGGGTTGCCTCGCTCGACAATCCGAAAGCGAGGGAAATCCTCGTGGCGCTCGAGAAGAACGAATCGCGCAACGCGAACGTCATGAAGCGCGTGGGCGATCTCTACGCCGCGCTGGGAGACGCGAACGCGGCGATATCGGCGTATCGAGCCAGCCTCGCCGTCGACGAGCGACAGGTCGAGACCCGCGTCTCGCTCGGCCGGTTGCTCGCGCGAGCGGGTGACGATAGCGGTTCCATCAGGGAGCTGGAGACCGTGCTGGTGACAGCACCGAACCACGACGCCGCGGTCGTCGAGCTGGTCGGGCCATATCGCCGAACGGGGCGCTCGCGCAGCGCTTTGCCGAGAGTGGTCGCTCTCATCAGACGCGACGTCTATCACTTCCCGGCGCTGATCGCTCTTGGCGAGATCCTGATCGACCTCGCGCGCGAGGGCGACGCCATGAACGCGTTCGAGCGCGTGCTGCGCTTCGATCCGAATCACTCCGAGGCGCTGCGTTACCATCGCCTGCTTCAGAGAGGGAGGCGCTAATGGCGATCGAAGGACCCCTACGCGAGCTCGGGATCCACGATGTTTTCCAGCTGCTCGATCTGAGCCGGAAGACCGGAACGCTGCGCGTGCACTCTCCCGAGCGGAATAACGAGGGGAGCGTCTACTTCGACGCGGGCACGATCGTCGCCGCGACGATGAAGAGCAACCCGCACCTGCTTGGCACCATCCTCGAGCGGTCAGGCAAGGCGACCCCCGCCGACCTCGCGCGCGCGACCGCGATGCAGCGCGCGGGCGACAAACGACGCGTCGGCGAGATCCTGGTCGCGCATGGAATCGTCACGCCAAGGGACATCGACCGCTTCATGCGGCAGCAGATCGAGACAGTCGTGTTCGATCTCATGTCGTGGTCGGAAGGATTCTTCTCGTTTACGGAAGAGCCACCGCGCCCGATCAGAAAGGACATCGCCGTTCGCGTCAGCACCGAATCTCTCCTCATGGAAGGCGCTCGCCGCATCGACGAATGGTCGCGCATGGCCGACAAGATTCCCGACGCGCGCGTCATCCCCAGGCTCGCTCCGCTCGGTGACGGTCCCGAATCGTTCATCGACTTGCTTCCCCGCGAGTGGGAGGTGCTGTCGATCATTGATGGAGAGAGGAATCTGCACGAGATCGGCAAGCGACTCGTTCTCCCCGAGTTCGAGGTGGCCAAGATCATTTACGGAATGCTGAGCACCGGACTCATCGAGATAATGCCCCAGGAAAGCGGGATGACGAATGTCTGAGTCGGCCCGCACGCTCTTCGCCACTGCCATCGGTGAGGCTGAGCAGACCGCATTGCTGCTCGATTCATCGGGGGCGCCGCTGGCCGGAAGCTACGTCGATCAGAACGGCCGCGACATCTCGGACGAGATCGGCGCGGCACTGAGTGGCGTCAGTAAGGAAGTGTCGCGGTCGATGCGACTACTCTCGCTCGGAGGCTGGACGGCGGTAGTAATAGAGACCGAAGCCGCCACGATCGCGCTGGCTCCGGCTACGCGAGACGCGGTGGTTCTGCTCGCGTCGTCTTCCACGGTGCCGCTCGGTCTGGTGCGACGGGTTCTCACGCGGTCGGTCGCTCTCGCGATCAACTGGATGAGTGGGCGAGCATGAGAGTCCTTAGCGAGGTCGTCGCTACGTTGTCGCACCTTCCGGGCGTAGTCGTCGCCATGGTAGTTGGCGCAAACGACGGCCTCATCGTCGAGACCACGGGCATCAAGGGTGCAAACGGCGGTCCGGATCCGCGCAAGCACACCGCTGCGCTCGCAGCCTATCTTTATTCGAAAGCCACTCGAGCCGCGGATGCTGCCAGGCTCGGAACCCCCGCGTTCATGCGGCTGGAGGCAGACCAGGGGCACATCTGCGTCGTCGGTGCAGGCGAGGTCGTGCTAGTCACGATCGTCACTCCCGACGCCAACCTGGGACGAGTGAGACTGGACATGATGAATGCAGCCCGAGGCGATCTGTGACGGATCCAACAGTGGCCGAGGCGTGGGTCAAGGCACCGCTGCAGCGGTTGATGGAAGACGCGCGTCTGATCTCCGGTGTCCTGCTCTATCCAAGCGGGCGGGCCGTAGGTCAATTCGGCTTCTCAAACGCCGCCGACGTGATGTCCATCTGCGCGCTCACGTCTGCCATCAACGCATCGTCACGCGAGCTCGGGCGGCAGCTCGACGGAAAGCCATTTTACGAGACCCACCACGCAGGGGTAGACCGGCAGGTGTTCATGGCTCGCTGCGTGGCCCGCGCGCAGGAATTCCTGTTCGTTGGTGTGTTCGATCGTGAAAGCTCGGTCGGGGTAGTCGAGATCTATTTCGCAGAGTTCCAGAAAGCACTCGAGCATCTGCAGCCCGAAGTCCCGGTAAAGGGCAAGGGACCATCCGGTGACTTCGAGGGAGAGCTGAACCGAAGTCTCGACGCGCTATTCGGCCCGATAGGGAAGCGCTAGATGTCCGTCGTCAACTACTCAACGCGCGAGATCACCTGCAAGATCGTCTACTACGGCCCGGGCCGGTCGGGCAAGACGACCAACCTGCAGCACATCTACTCCCAGCTGCCGGAGGAACGAAAGGGGAAGATGGTCTCACTGGCGACTGAGACGGATCGAACTCTGTTCTTTGATTTCCTTCCGCTCGACCTCGGGACAATCTCCGGCTTCGCCACGCGCTTTCAGCTTTACACCGTTCCCGGGCAGGTCTATTACGCCGCGACGCGAAAGCTGGTGCTTCAGGGCGTGGATGGCGTAGTGTTCGTCGCCGATAGCCAGTCCAGGCAGCTCGCCGAGAACATCGAGAGCCTGCAGGATCTGCACGCCAACCTCGCCGACGAAGGCCTGGATCCGCGCACCATCCCGCTCGCGATGCAATACAACAAGCGCGACCTGCCGGCGAGCGAAATCAGTCCGATCGAGGAGCTCGACGAGACCCTCAACTTCCGCGCCGTGCCCCACTTCGCCGCCAGCGCGATCAACGGTGGCGGCGTGTTCGAGACGCTTCGGAGCATCGCGTCCATGGTCCTTGGGCGCCTGAGCGCGCCCGCCACCAAAGAGTCCTGATCGATGGCGGCGAACTCCAAGAAGAGCGCGGAAGACGACAGCGGCGAGTTCGCCGAGTTCATGGCCGACATTAGCGAGGAGATTGCCCAGCGCGTCGAATCGCTCGAGGCCCCGCCAAAACCGCCGCCGGAGCCAAAAAAAGCGACGCCGCTTCAGCGTGATGCGAACCTGATTCTCGAGTGGGAGAGCCTGGCAGATCGCATGATCGAGGAAATGCGCTGATGGCAATCAAGGGTAGCCTCAAGGAAGCAAGCCTCCCCGACGTTCTGCAGCTGCTCTCGATGGGCAAGAAATCGGGATGCCTCGGGCTATCGTTCCACGACAGCTTCGGCTCGATCTACTTCGATGGTGGGCGCATCTGCCACGCGGCGATCGTCAACCGCCCACTCGATACCGAGAACGCCGTCTACACGCTGTTCACGTGGACCAGCGGCACGTTCAACTTCGAGCCGGGGGTAGAGCCGGAGGACGGCGCAGAACGCGTTTCGGTGGATCCGCAGTCGCTGCTGCTGGAGGGAGCGCGTCGAGTCGACGAGTGGTCGCTGATCGAGAAAAAGATTCCGAGCTTCGACGTCGTATTCAGCATCGACCGTCCGAAGCTGCTCATGAACAGGGACTCTCTCTCCCCAGAACAGGAAGCGCTGCTGCCACTGATAGATGGGCACCGCGATATCAACGGGTTGATTCGCGACTCCGGCCTCGGCGAGTTCGAGGTTGGGAAAGCGCTGTACGGACTTCTCAACGCATCGTTTCTGCTCCCTGTCGGGCGGAAGCGGACCACCCCAACCCTACCCCGCAATGCGAGCCCCCTCGAGCGCCGCGAGCTCGCGAGTGCGTTGTATCGCGCGGGAATGCACGACGAAGCGCTTCGTGAATTCCGCGCGCTGGTCGAGGAAGCCGCCGATCCCGTCGCCTCGTTTCATCTTGGCCTCATCGCACTGAGGCGCAAGGAGTGGGCGGCAGCCGTCAACGCCTTCATGACGGCAGCGCCCAACGCGCCGAGCAAGACATCGCTGCTGCACAATCTCGCGATCGCATACGAGCATCTGAAGCAGCTGGAGAAGGCGAAGCTGGTCATCGACCGTGCGATCTCCGCCGGCGGAGGCGCGGAGCCCCTGATTCAACTCGAGGCCGCCGTCATTTCCATCCATCTCGGCGATCTGCAGTCTGCAAAGGTGGCTTTGAGCGAAGCCAGAAGCCTCTGGACATCGAGTCCGCCGCCACCGGTGTGGTTCCACTATGCGGCCCAGGTTGCGGCGCTTACCGACGATCCTGATCGTGAGATGCTGCTCCTCTCGGCCGCGACCGAGACACACCCAGAATCTCCGGTCCTCCTGAACAACCTCGCCGCCGCGTACCTCAAGCGGGAGGACTTCGCGCACGCGCGCGACATCGCCGAGAAGGGGCTGGCGCTCGCGCCGGAGCTCCCGCAGCTGCGACGCAATCTGTCGGCTGCTCTCGAGGGACTCTCGCGTGCCGACAGAAAGGTCGC
>WNFK01085300.1_pt1 | contig 10209 bp, 9 predicted proteins | sample 5400281 | NCBI WGS metagenome assembly WNFK01 (sample SAMN13153350, study PRJNA577476) | soil metagenome | isolation source: 20 cm soil on Douglas fir-dominated hillslope | place: USA:California | collected 2013-09-17
CTGGTTCGATTCGTCGCGGCAGCGCTACTCTCATCCACGGCATTACGCCAAGCGGGCAGCGCCAAACGCACAACGCGCCACTTGGATCCGCTCTCCCTGCCGGGATCTGGACAGGGAGTATCAGCAGACACGGCGCATCGCACGTTCATTCTTGACCTGACTTCCGATTGCCGCTCGGTCATCCCCCTCCCCGATCCGACCAATGGCTCAACCCCCGACTGCTCGCACGCTGGATCGTACGCTCGGCTTCACTGATCTCGTCCTGATCGTGATCGGCACGGTCATCGGGTCGGGAATCTTCATCGTCCCGGCCACCGTGCTCGCGCAGTCCGACGGCGCCGTCGGCACCGCGATGCTGGTGTGGCTCGTGGCGGGCATCCTCTCGCTGCTCGGCGCTCTCACCTACGGTGAGCTCGGCGCGGCGAATCCCGACGCCGGCGGATTGTACGTCTACATCCGCGATTCATTCGGCCCGCTGCCCGCCTTCCTGTATGGCTGGACCACCTTCTTCGTGATCAGCAGCGGCTCCGTCGCGACGCTGGCGGTGGCGTTCACGGGGTACCTCGGGCAGTTCATGACCGTGACCCCGACGATGTCGAAGGTGATCGCGGTGCTGGTGATCGTCGTGATCGCCGCGGTGAACGTGCGCGGCACCCGGCAAGGGTCGAGCGTGCAGAACTGGAGCACCGGCGTGAAGACCGCCGCCATCCTCGTCATGAGCGTCGCGCTCCTGTTGCGGGGGAACGGGATGACAGCCGACGTACGGGTGTGGCCCGCGTCGTTCGCGCCGGGCCTCCTCTCCGGCGTCGGACTCGCGATGATCGGCGTGCTCTGGGCGTACGAGGGCTGGCAGTACGTCACGTTCTCGGCGGGCGAGGCGCGCGATCCGCAGCGGACCTTCCCGCGCGCGATCGTCGTCGGCACCGCCGTCCTCATCGCCATCTACCTCCTCGCCGCCGATTCGGTGACGGCGCTGTTCGGGCCCGCCGCGGGCAAGCTGATCGCGGCCGTGATCCTCGTCTCGATGTTCAGCGCGGCGAACGGCCTGACTCTCACCTCGCCGCGACTCTACTACGCGATGTCGCGCGACGGCGTGTTCTTCCGGAAGCTCGCCGAGGTGCATCCGCGATTCCGTACGCCGGCCTTCGCCATCATCGCCGGCTCGGCGTGGTCGGCACTGCTCGCCGCCACCGGCACCTTCGAGCAGTTGCTCACCTACGTCGTCTTCTCCGGCTGGATCTTCTACGGGCTGGGCGCGCTGAGCATCTTCGTCTACCGGCGACGGGCGCCGGACATGCCGCGACCCTTCCGTGTGCCGGGCTATCCGGTCACGCCCGTGCTCTTCGTTGCCGCCTCGGCGGCGATCGTCCTCAACACCCTCTTCACCCAGCCGGGACGGGCGCTGGTCGGGCTCGCGGTGGTGCTGGCCGGGGTGCCCGCCTATCTCGTCTGGAAGAAGCGCCTCCAGCGCCTGCAACTAGGAGTAGTGTCGTGAGAGCTGAATCATTGCTGTTCGCCGCCCTCGTCGCCGCCGCGGGCTGCGCCGCTGCTCCCTCACCCGTCGTCGGTCCGAGCGTCGTGCCGGTGGCCGCCGCCACCGCGCGAGGCGACTCCCTCTACGATGTGGTGATTCGACAGGGCCGCGTGCTCGACGGCGCGGGCAATCCCTGGATCCTCGCCGACGTGGGAATTCGCGACGGCCGCTTCGCGAAGATCGGCGTCGTGCACGGACGCGGCCGCACCGAAATCGACGCGCGCGGCCGGTACGTCTCGCCCGGATGGATCGACATGATGGACCAGTCGGGCAGTGTGCTGCCGAAGAATCCGCTGGCCGAGAACAAGCTTCGCATGGGCGTCACGACGGCGATCGGCGGCGAGGGGGGCACGCCCGTGCCCGCGACGCGGATCCCGGAGTACTTCCGCGGATTGGAGCAGCAGGGCATCAGCATCAACTTCGGCACCTACTTCAGCGAGACCCAGACGCGCGTGCCCGTGCTCGGCATGTCGGCGCGGGCCCCGACGGCGGCGGAGCTCGACCGGATGCGCGCGATCATGGATACGGCCATGCGAGCGGGCGCGATGGGGATGACGACGGCGCTCATCTACCCGCCGAGCAGCTACGCGACCACCAACGAGCTGGCGGAGGTCGCGAAGGCGGTTGCGCCGTACGGCGGCTTCTACGCCAGCCACATCCGCGGCGAGGGCGCCGAGGTGGTGGCATCGGTGCGTGAGGCGATCGAGGTCGGCGAGCGCGCCGGCATTCCAGTCGAGGTGTTCCACCTCAAGGTCGCATACCGCGTGGACGTCGCGGCCGACATGTACGTGTACACCGCCGGCGGCACGGGACTGGAAGCGACGATTCCAAGCTGGGCGCACGAGGGCGGCGGCGATTCGCTGCGGAAGCGTCTCGCCGATCCCGCCGTCCGCGCGCGGTTGAAGCGGGAGCTCGAGACCGGCTCGCCCGGCTGGTGGAACATCGTCGAAGCGGCCGGGGGCTGGGACGGCGTGGTGCTCGTGAATGCGCGCAATCCGGCGAACGCGCAGTATGAGCGCAAGTCGATCGCCCAGATCGCGCGCGAATCGAACCGCAGCCCCGCCGACGCGGCGTGGGACATCGTTGCGGCGGGAAGCGGCCGGGTGATGGCGATCTACCACATGATGGGCGAGCCCGACATCGAGACGGCGCTGCGCTTCCCCTGGACGAGCATCGGCAGCGATGCGGGGGCGTCGCTCGCCGCCGGCACCCCGGACGCGTTGGGGCTGCCGCATCCGTGCGCAAGATGACGTCGTGGCCGGCGACGCGAATGCGGCTTGCCAACCGCGGTGTCATCAAGGAAGGCAACTGGGCCGACGTGACGATCTTCGACCTCGCCACGCTCGCGGACAACGCGACCTACGACGAGCCGACGCGCTCACCCTCGGGGATCGACTGGGTGCTCGTGAACGGCGTCGTCGTCATCGATCATGGGAAGCATACAGGGGCAAAGCCGGGCCAGGTGCTAAGAGGCCCCGGATACGGCATGGCGAACGGGCAGCCCTGACCCGCCACGCGAGCTCCGGCGCGGCAACTTGGATCCCGCCTCCCGGCATCGAGTCCTGCCGTCTACCAGAGCAGATACTGCTCGAGGATCCCATCCGGTCTCCGGTACATCAGCGTTCTCACCGATCGCCCGCCCATCATCAGGCGCACACTTGCCACCTGCATGCCGCCGCGCTCGGAGATGCCGAGCAGCTCGGCGCCGGTGACCTCGCCGAGTGGGGCCAGCGTGCGTGACGCCTGCCGCACGCGCTCCGGCGTGAGAAACGCCGTGTAGTCCGCCGACAGGGTGCGCCGGTCCACCTGTCCGCGTTGGAGGTCGTTGAAGAATCGGGTTGCCGTCGCCACCGCGCCCGAGCCGCGCGGCGTCGGAGGAGTCATCGGTGTCTGCGTGCGTCGGGGCGGAGCGGCGGCGGTCGTGCGCGGCGGTGACACCAGGCGCGTGAACGGTGCGGTGGAGATGTTCTGATCGGTGTTCGAGAGGATCACCACCGCCGCGGTGTCGAGGGGAACGAACACGTTGCTCGCCGAGAAGCCGGACGTCGCGCCGCCGTGCGAGAACACCGTGCGCCCGCCGCCCTGTCCCACGCTCAGACCGCCGGCGTAGCTGGTCGGCGTCCCATCGCGGAGAGTGCGCTCGCCGAACAGCACGTCGCGCGACGCCGGCGTGAGGAATCCTGGCTGCATCAGCGCGATGTCCCACCGCGCGATGTCGGCGGCGGTGGACCAGATACCGCCGGGCGCGCCGATCCAGCCCGCGCCCTCCAGCTGCGCCGGCTCCATCTCGCCGAGCGCCCACGACACGTAGCCGTTCGCGCGTCGCTCCGGCCGCGTCGGCTCGTACATCGTCTGGCGCATGCCGAGTGGACGAAAGATGCGCTCCTCGAGCAGCGTGCCGAGTGGCTTGCCGCCGGCTCGCTCGAGCACCCGGCCGAGGATGGTGTAGCCCGTATTGCTGTACGACCACCGCGTGCCCGGCGCGAAGTCCAGCGGCATCGAGCCGTACTCCGTCATGATGTGCTCGGCCGTCGTCGGCCTGGCCATCTCGCGGTCCACGTAGTCGAGCGGGTAGTAGTCGCGATAGCCGCTCACGTGGTGGATGAGGTCGAGCAGGGTGATCTCGTTCGCGCGCGTGAGCTTCGGATACCACCGGGACAAGGTGTCGTGCACCGAGAGCTTGCCGTCCTCCTGGAGGAGGAGCGCCAGTGCGGCGACGAACTCCTTCGTCACCGAGCCGATGGAGAAGCGGGTGCCGGTGTCGACGGGCACCGGCGGCCGGAGCGACGCCGAGCCGTACCCCTTCACCAGCTCGATGCGTCCACCGCGCACGAGCGCCACGGACACGCCGACGAGCCGCTGCTGCCGCATCCCGGCTTCGACGAGGCTGTCCACCACGCGCTCGTCGAGGCGGGGCGACTGTGCGGAGAGAGCGAGCGGCGTCGCGGCGACGGACAGGACGAGGGGGGGAAGGTACGACGTCGCCAGCGTGGAGACCATCGGCGATCGTCGCCGTTCACTGCCTTCGAGAGGCGCTCTCCACTCCCGTGGCCTGACCGGCCCTCCTTGCCCTGCGCAACCCGGACACGGATATTGGCACCCCGAACTGGTATACCACATTTTCGCCGGGCCGCCGATGCGTGCACGCCGCTCCATCCCCGCCGCTGCCATCGCGGCACTTCTCGTCACCGCGACAGCCGTGAGCGCCCAGACGCCGGCGGGCGCCCCACAGCCGCCGCGCGACTACTCCGCACCCGCCGACGCGCCCTACACCGCGGAGAACGTCACGGTGCCTACGCCGGCCGGGCACACGCTCGCCGGGACGCTGACTCTGCCGCGGGGGGCCTCGGCGTCGCGCCGAGTGGCCGCCGTGGTGACGGTCACCGGCTCCGGCCCGCAGGATCGCGACGAGAACATCGGGCTCGAGGGCTATCGGCCCTTCCGCCAGCTCGCCGACTCGCTCGGCCGCCGCGGCATCGCGGTGCTGCGGATGGATGATCGCGGGACCGGCGCATCGACCGGCGCGTTCAAGGGCGCCACCAGCGCCGACTTCGCCGAGGACGTGCGCGCCGGCCTCGCCTATCTGCGCACCCGTCCGGAGATCGACGCCGGCCGACTGGCCGTGATGGGCCACAGCGAGGGAGCGCTCATCGCGCCGATGGTCGCCGACCGCGAGCCGACGCTGAAGGCCATCGTCCTGCTCGCCGGCATTGCCCGCCCCGGCATGGGGACGCTCAAGTACCAGATGACGAACCTGCTCCAGCACGACACCTCGCTGACGACCACCCGGCGGGACTCGGCGATCGCCGCCATCCCGGCGCGCATCGACATCATGATGGCGCGCGATCCGTGGATGAAGTACTTCCTGCTCTACGATCCGTCGCAGACGGCGCGGCGCGTCACCACGCCGGTGCTCATCCTCACCGGCGACCACGATCAGCAGGCGGTTCCCGAGCAGGTGCCGGAGCAGGAGGCGGCGTTCAAGGCCGCCGGCAACCGCGACGTCACGGCGCGCGTGGTGCCCGGGGTGAATCACCTGTTCGTGGCGGACACGGACGGCTTTCCGGGGAACTACACAAAGCTGCCGCCGCCCGTGCGGATCCGGACGGACGTTGTGGGGACGGTGGTGGACTGGTTGGACAGTCGACTGCGGTAGCGGGGCGGTGCCGTCACTCGGAACCCGTCACTCGCAACCCCTCACGCCGGCCCGGCCGGCTCCCACGACGTCCACGCCCCCCGCTCCCCGTGCGCGGCGATGATGTGCGTGAGTCGCTCGGCGGCATTGCGCCAGTTGGTCTCGACCGCGCGCTGTGCCGCGTCCGGGTCACCGCGGGCGATGCTGGCGGCGATCTTCTCGTGCTCGCGCACCGAGGTCACGATCTGGTCCGTCAGCACGCTGACGTACAGCCGGATGTAGCGCTCACTCTGCGGCTTGATCGCGCGGTGCAGCGTCGTCAGGCGCGGGCCCACGACCTCCTCGACGTAGAGGCGGTGGAACTCGATGTCGAGCTCGAAGTAGCGGGTGGCGCTGCCCTTCTTGCTGGACTGGCTGGCGAGGGCGTCGTTGACGGCGCGGAGCTGGAGCACGAGCGCCTTGCGACGGGGGGCCGGGAGCTCGGCGGCGCTGCGCGCCGCGAGCCCCTCGAGGTGTCCGACGATCGTGAACACTTCCTGGCTGTCGTGCATGGTGAGGGGCGCGACGATCAGCCGCCGCTCGCGGCCCACACCGTAGGACGCGACGAAGCCCTCCTGCTCGAGCCGGTGCAGCGCGCTGCGGACCGGGGTCCGGCTCAGCTTGAGCCGGTCGGCGATGATCCGCTCGGAGATGCGGGAGCCGGGCGGGAGCTGGCCCCACACGATGATGCGGCGGAGCTCCTCGTAGGCGCGTGACACGTGGTCCTGCCGCGGCGATTCGTCGAGGCGATCGGCGGCGGCGGTCCGGCCGGCGGAGCGCGGTGCGGGGCGGGGCGGGGGTGAGCGTCGGGCGGCCATGGCGCAGAAGCATAGGGTCGCCCCCGGAGCACAGCAAGCGTGCCACCAGGGACCAGTCATGTAGACCATTGTGGTATACCGGATGCCGCCGTATGTTCGGCCCGCGTCCTCCGCGAGCTCCCCTCCCGCGCTCCCCCTCCTGTCGATGGCCGCTGCACCACCCAACACCCCACTCTCGTCAGCCACCGTCGCCGCGCTCGACGTGCGGCCTGTCGCCTCGCTCGCCGAGTATGCCGCCTGCGTCACCCTCCAGGAGGAGGTCTGGGGCAGGGAGTTCGAGAGCGTGCCGGCCTCGCTGCTCCAGGTGGCGACGTACGTCGGCGGGCTCTGTATCGGCATGGGCGACCGACGCATTGGTCCCACCTGCTCGGTGTGCGGGAGTCGGCGCGCAACCTCGGCGTCGGCCGCCTGCTCAAGGAGCACCAGCGCGACCTCCTGAGGGACCGAGGCATTCCGGAGATGTGCTGGACTTTCGATCCGCTCATCGCCAAGAACGCGCACCTGAACCTGAACCTGCTCGGCGCGCGCGTCGTCCGGTACGTGCCCGATATGTACGGCACCACGGAGAGTCCGCTGCACCACGGCCTCGCCACCGACCGCCTGCTCGTCTCCTGCCTCCCCTCGCCCGGTCCCGCGCGCCGCGCGGCGCCGGGCCGCGCCGGCGCGCCGCTGCTCACCCTCACCCCGCAGGCCGGCGACGACCTCCTCGACCCGGACGACGACAATCCGACGTCGCTCCGCATCGAGGTGCCCACCGACTTCCGGCAGCTCCTCGCGCGCTCGCCGACGAGAGCCACGGCATGGCACGCCGCGCTCCGCCGCCACTTCCTCTGGGCGCTCGATGCCGGGTACGTCGTGACCGGCCTGCACCGCGATCCCCTCAGCTCCCGCTCCTTCTACACGCTCGCCGCCGAATGACCTCCTCCATGCTTCACATCGACCGCATCACGCTGCGCGAGATCCGGCTCGCCCTCAAGGAGCCGTTCCGCATCTCGTCGGGCATCATGCACGACCGCCGCATCGCGCTGCTGGAGCTCACCGACCGCGACGGCGCCAGCGTGTTCTCGGAGTGCGTGGCGTTCCAGCTGCCCATCTACAGCCCGGAGACGATCGACACCGCCTGGCTCGCCCTGCGCGAATGGCTCGCGCCGCGCGTGCTCGGCCGCGATGTCGCCGGTCCGGCGGCGGTGCACGCGCTCCTCAACGAGAACATCCGCGGACACAACATGGCGAAGGCGGCGCTCGAGATGGGGTGCTGGCGGCTGGCGGCCGTGTCGGACGGCGTGCCCCTCTCCACCCTGCTCGGCGGTACGCGCGACCGCGTGCCCACCGGTATCTCGCTCGGGATCCAGAGCGAGCCGGCGGCGCTCGTCGCCCGCGCGGAGGCCGCCGTCGCCGCGGGCTATCGCAAGATCAAGGTGAAGATCCGTCCCGGACAGGACGTCGCTTACGTGCGTGCGGTCCGCCGGGCGCTCGGCTCCGGCATCGGCCTCATGGCCGACGCCAACTCCGCCTACACCCTCGCCGACATCGAGCATCTCGCGCAGCTCGACGCATTCGGCCTCATCATGCTCGAGCAGCCGCTCGGCGACGACGATCTCGTGCGGCACGCCACGCTCCAGCGCCGGATGTCGACGCCGATCTGCCTCGACGAGTCCATCACGAGCGTGGAGCGGGCCGAGGACATGCTCGCGCTGGGCAGCGGCCGGATCGTGAACATCAAGCCGGGCCGCGTGGGCGGCTTCACCGCGTCGCGGGCCATCCACGACACGTGCGAGCGCGCCGGCGTCCCCGTGTGGTGCGGCGGCATGCTCGAGAGCGGGATCGGCCGCGCGTACAACGTGGCGCTGGCGTCGCTGTCGAACTTCTCCCTGCCGGGCGATCTGAGCCCGAGTGCGCGCTACTGGAACCGCGACGTCGTGACACCGGAGTGGACGATGGACGGCGACGGCATGGTCCGCGTGCCGAACGACCGGCCTGGCCTCGGCGTGACCGTCGATCGTGATTTCCTCGACTCGCTCACCGTTCGCTCGGAGGAGCTCATGGCGCAGCGCACGATGGTGGCGGTCGGATGAGCGCGTACCGAGTGCAGGCGCACCGCCTGCTCGCCGCCGCCGCTCTGCTGGCGGGAAGCGCCTGCGCCGGCGCCCGATCGACGCCGTCCGGTACGGTGCCCGGTACGGCGACGGAGGGTTACGACGTCCTCATCACCGGCGGCCGCATCGTGGATGGCTCGGGTGCTCCCTGGTTCTACGGCGACGTCGGCATCCGGGGCGATCGCATCGCCGCGATCGGACGGCGCGGCTCGCTCGACGCGCGGTCGGCGCGCCGCCGCATCGACGCGACGGGGATGGTGGTCGCGCCGGGCTTCATCGACATCCAGAGCGGCGGCGGCGGATTCCTCGGCGGCGACGGACGCAGCGTCGGCAAGCTCACCCAGGGCGTGACGACGGAGATCCTGGGCGAGGCGTACACCGCCGCACCGGTGAGCGAGCAGACGATCGGCGGTCGTACCGGCGACCGGCCCGCCGCCGCGGCGGCGCGCCGGTTCATCGGGCCGCGCGGCTTCGACACCTGGCTGCGCGCGATGGAGGCGAACGGCATCTCGCCGAACGTGGGCTCGTTCGTCGGCGCGAGCACGCTGCGCGAGTACGGCATGGGCCTGCGCATGGGCGCGGCGACCGGGGCCCCTCTCGACTCCATGCGCGCCGCGATGCGCCGCGCGATGGAGGACGGTGCGTTCGGACTCGGCACGGCGCTCATCTATCCGCCGGGAAACTATGCGAGCACGGACGAGCTGATCGAGATCGCGAAGGCGATGGCGCCATACGGAGGGTTGTACATCACGCACATGCGCTCCGAGGCGGACCAGGTGCTCGAGGCGATGGACGAGGCCTTCCGCATCGGGCAGCAGGGCGGCGTGCCCGTGGAGATCTACCACCTGAAGGCTGCCGGCACGGCCAACTGGGGCAAGATGCCGGCGATGATCGCGAAGATCGATTCAGCTCGGGCGGCCGGGCTGGATGTGCAGGCGAACATGTACCCGTACACGGCCGGCGGAACGGGACTGGCGGCCTGCTTCCCTCCGCGCTTCGACGCCGACGGACAGCTCAAGGAGCGGCTGGCGGATCCGGCGATGCGGGTACAGATCCGCGCCGAGTTCGCGAAGCCCACGAGCTACTGGGAGAGCCTGTGCGAGCAGGCCACGCCGCAGGGCGTGCTGCTCACGACGCTCCGCGCTCCTCAGAACGCGCGGTGGTCCGGGCATCGGCTGTCCGAGGTGGCCGCGGGCACGGGCAAGGACTGGCTCGAGACGCTGATGGACCTCGTGGCCTCGGAACCGGGAGGCATCGGGACGATCTACTTCCTGATGAGCGAGGACAACGTGAAGCTGGCACTCCGCCAGCCGTGGATGAAGATCGGCACCGACGCGAGCGGTCAGGATCCGGACAGCGCGCGCGGGATGACGCATCCGCGCGCCTACGGCACCTACGCGCGCATCCTCGGCCGCTACGTGCGGGACGAGCATGTGATCCCGCTCGAGGACGCGGTGCGGAAGATGACGGGCGCCGTGGCCGAGCGGCTGCTGATCGGTGACCGAGGGCTGTTGAGGCCTGGTCTGTACGCCGACGTCGTGGTGTTCGATCCGGCGACGATCCAGGAGCGCACCACGTACGAGAAGC
>WNFK01213029.1_pt1 | contig 10206 bp, 7 predicted proteins | sample 5400281 | NCBI WGS metagenome assembly WNFK01 (sample SAMN13153350, study PRJNA577476) | soil metagenome | isolation source: 20 cm soil on Douglas fir-dominated hillslope | place: USA:California | collected 2013-09-17
CGTCGGAGAACAGCAGCGACTCGCGCACCACGGCCCCGGAGATGATGCAGCCGCCCGACACCATGGAGTTGACGGCCATACCGCGGCGACCGTCTTCGTCCAGGATGAACTTCGCGGGCGGCTGCTGCACCTGGTAGGTCCAGATGGGCCAGTCCTGGTCGTAGATGTTGAGCTCCGGCCGCACGTGCACCAGCTCGAGGTTGGCGTCGTAGTAGGCATCGATGGTGCCGACGTCGCGCCAGTAGCTTTGCGCCCGGGTTTTCACGTCCTGGAACGGATAGGCAAACACCTGGCGATTGCCGTCGATGGCCTCGGGCAGGACGTCCCTGCCGAAATCATGGGTGGAGGACTCCTTGCTGGCGTCCGCGGCGAGCAGGGTCTCGAGCAGCCGGGTGTTGAAAACGTAGATGCCCATGGAGGCGAGTATGGTGTCGGGGCGGCCCGGCAGCGTGTCGGGCTCGGCCGGTTTCTCCGCGAACTTCGTGACCCGATTCCATTCGGTAGCGGTCAGCACCCCGAAATGCTGCGAGTCCTGCGCCGGCACCTCGACCACTCCCACGGTGATGTCGGCACCCTTCTCCACGTGGTAGGCGATCATCGGACCGTAGTCCATCTTGTAGATGTGGTCCCCGGCGAGTACCAGCACGTGCTTGGGCCGGTGCGAGACGATCAGATCGATGTTCTGGTGCACGGCGTCCGCCGTGCCGCGGTACCACACCGGGCCAAGCTGCTGCTGGGCCGGAACCACCTCGACGAACTCGCCGAACTCCCCGCGCAGGTAGCTCCAGCCGTGCTGCACGTGCTGGATCAGCGACTGCGCCTTGTACTGCGTGAGAATGGATATCTGGCGGATCCCCGAGTTCACGCAGTTCGACAGCACGAAGTCGATGATGCGGAACTTGCCGCCGAAGGGCGTCGCTGGTTTGCAACGATGCGCGGTCAGATCACGCAGCCGCTCGCCGCGCCCGCCGGCCATGATGATGGCGAGCGTGCCGCCCGTCAGGCGGCTCACATAACGTCCGGAAGAAGCGCGTGCGGGCTGGCGGGGCATGAGACGTACTACACCGCAAGGCGCGCCGTCAGCGCAACCCTAAAGTAACTTGCCTCACAGCCATTTCATCAGTCCGAGCTCATAGGGGTGCGAGAGCAACTCGTGCCACGGATAGATGCGGACCTCGGTGCGGAACTGCCCGCATTCCTGTGGCTCGACGTCGAGCGCGAATATCACCGCCCCGTCGGTGTCCTGCTCGTCGGTGGCGCTGAACGCGGCGTGCCACACGCCGGCGCGCGGCGGCTGCCCGTACGAGGACAGGGCCGGCGGCGCAAGCTCCGCCTCCGGCAACAGGCGCCGTGCGACGAACTCCACCCGCACGTCCGCGGGCGCGAGTCCGTTCAGCCCGGCCGCAACCCGCAGGCGCAGCCGCTCGCCTCGCGGCAGATCGCGGGCCACATCGGTGAGCTGCTTCAGGCTCACCTTCGACCAGGCCTGCCGCGCGCGCGTCTTCCAGTCCGCGAGCGTGCGCGCGCCGCTGAAGGCGTTCTCGGCGAGGCGCCGGTACTGCGCTACCGCCGGCTGGTACAACCCCTGGGTGTAGTCGAACAGCACGCGGCGCATGTTGAAACCGGGAATCACTGTCATCATGGCCCGCTTACTGCGCTTCACCCAGGCGCCGGGGTAGCCGCTCTCGTCGCGCGCGTAGTACAGGGGCAGCACCTCCTCTTCGAGCGTACCGAGTATCAGCTCCGCCTCGAGCGCATCGCGCCGCTCCGGATCCTGCACGTTCGCCGGCGGTATGCCCCAGCCGTTGTCCTGCATCCAGCCCTCCGCCCACCAGCCATCGAGAATGCTCAGGTTGAGGCGGCCGTTGATGGCCGCCTTGATGCCGGAGGTGCCGCTCGCCTCGAGCGGCGCGATCGGGTTGTTGAGCCACACGTCGACGCCCGAGACCAGGCTGCGGGCAAGCTGCAGGTCGTAGTCTTCCAGGAAGATGATGCGCCCCATGAACTCCTGGCTCATCATGAGCTGGCGGATCTCGCGCAGCACATGCTTGCCGGGCTCATCCGCAGGGTGCGCCTTGCCGGCGTACAGCAGCACCACGGGGCGCTCGGGATTGTTGACCAGCCGCGCGAGGCGCGCGCGGTCGCGCAGCAGCAGCGTCGCGCGCTTGTAGGTGGCGAAGCGCCGCGCGAACCCCAGGGTGAGCACGCCGGGACGCTGCGGATCGAGGAAGCGCGTCACGTGGCGCAGCTGCGCGGGACTTAAGCCCTTGCGCTCGTACTCGCGCTGCAGCCGCTCGCGCACGCTCGCCAGCATGCGCGCCTTGACTTCCTGCGCCGTCGCCCAGTAACGCTCGTCCGGCACACGCTCCAGCGCGCTCCAGAATTCCGGATCGCGCAGGCGCTCGCGCCATTCCCGTCCCAGCTCGCGGTCGAAGAAGTCCATCCACGTCTGATGCAGGAAGGTGGGCACATGCACGCCGTTGGTCACGAACCCGACGGGGTTGTCCTCGGGGCGAACCTCCGGCCACTGGTCCGAGCACAGGCGCGCCGAGACCGCGCCATGGATGCGGCTCACGCCGTTGACGTGGCGCGTGCCATTCAGTGCCAGGCGCGTCATGTTGAAAAGGCCCGGGGCAGAAGGGGAACGCGCCAGCTCCAGGACGCGCTCGACCGGCACCCCCAGCTCGCGCACGAAATCCCCGAAGTGCGCGACCATCAGCTCGAGGCCAAAGGCGTCGTGGCCGGCCGCCACCGGGGTATGCGTGGTGAACACGCAGCCCGCCGCCACCGCTTCGAGCGCGGCGTTGAACGGCAGGCCCTGCGCCAGGTGTTCGCGCAGCAGCTCCAGGATCAGGAACGCCGCGTGCCCTTCGTTCAGGTGCCACACTCCGGGCTGCACGCCGAGCGCGCGCAGCGCGCGTAAACCGCCGATGCCGAGGATCATTTCCTGGCGCACCCGCGTCGACTCATCCCCGCCGTACAGGCGATGGGTGATGTCGCGATCGGAGGGGATGTTCTCCGCGCAATTGGTGTCGAGCAGATAGACCGGTACGCGGCCCACCTGCGCCTTCCACAGTCGCGCGATCACCTCGCGCCCGGCGATGCGCACCGCGACCTTGAGCCATTCCCCGCTCTTGCGTACCGGTTCAACCGGCAGATCGCGCGGGTCGCGCTCGCGATACTCGGCGTGTTGCACGCCGTCGTTATCGACGGTCTGAGTGAAATACCCCTGCTCGTACAGCAGTCCCACTGCCACGAAGTTGGCGCGCCCGTCGCTCGCCGCCTTGCAGTAGTCCCCGGCGAGCACCCCCAGACCGCCGGAGTAGATGGGGAAGCTCTCGTGAAAACCGTACTCGGCGCAGAAGTACGCCACCAGCGGCTCGTCCCCGGTGGGCGCGCCGACCCGCAGGTACGCTTCGAGTGTTTCGAGCGCGAGATGGTAGCGAGCGAGGTACAGCTCGTCGCGCGCGCAGCGCTCGAGCGTGCCCTGGTTGACGCAGCGAAGCACCAGACGGGGATTGCCGCTGGTCTGCTTCCACAGCTCCGGATCCAGGTCCTCGAACAACGCCCGGGTGGGACGGTGCCAGCTGAAGAACAGGTTGGCGGCCAGCTCCGGGAGGCGCGAGAGGCTCACCGGTCCCGGGAAAAGCGCGAAGTCTAGCAGTACGGCGCGGGACACCTGCTCAGCGCACGCGCGCCTTACGCCCGTTCCGGCACCGCTTGTCCAAGGGGCGGCCTCTCGTGGGCACGGGTAGTCGTCAATCGTTAATACTAGTTGACAGCTAATACTATATGCTTAATAGTACTGGCGGATGGATGATAGCCAGGCACGTAAGTTCCAGAAAGACCTCAACGGGGGCCTCGTGGCCCTGGTGCTGCTGGCTGTGCTGGAGCGCACCACCGAGGACCTGTACGGATACGAGATCGCCAAGCGCCTGCAAAAGGCCAACGAAGGCGAGGCCCTGTTCAAGGAAGGCACCGTGTACCCGGTGCTGCGCGCCCTCGCCGCCGGGGGCTTGCTCACCAGCCGCGTCGTCCCCTCCTACGCCGGGCCTGCGCGGCGCTACTACCGCATCACCGCAGACGGCCGCGCGATGCTGCGCCAGTGGAGTGACATCTGGCGGCAGACGCGCGGCTTTGTCGATCGCTTCATCGAAGGAACCGACTCATGAGTGTCAACGCTCCCCGCTCGATCGATGAGTACCTGAAGCAGCTGCGCCAGGCGCTCGAGGGACAGGATCCCGCACTCATCCAGGACGCGCTGTACGACGCCGAAGAGTATCTGCGCGCGGAGGTCGCGGCGCACCCGGACAAATCGGAGAGCGACGTGCTGGAGCTCATCGCGAGCACCTACGGTGCTCCGGACGAAGTCGCGGCGGCGTACCGGGACACGGAAGCGAAGGTGAAGGCCGCCCTCAAGACCCCGGCTCCCAGGGCGGCCGCTCACCGCTCGGGCGTGGCGCGCTTTTTCGGCGTGTACCAGGACCCGCGGGCCTACACCTCTCTCTTCTATATGTTGCTCACGCTGGCCACCGGCATCGTGTACTTCACGTTCGTGGTCACCGGGCTGTCGCTGTCGGCCGGGTTCGCGGTCCTCATCATCGGCGTGCCGTTCTTCCTGGCATTCATTGGTATCGCACGCGTGCTCGCCCTCGGCGAGGGTAGATTGCTCGAGGCGATGACCGGCGAGCGCATGCCGCGCCGTCCGCTGCACCCCGGGCCGCCGGCGAGCTGGTGGAGACGTATCGCCGACATGCTCACGGACGTGCGCACCTGGACGACGCTGCTGTACCTGCTCATCATGCTGCCGCTCGGCGTCATCTACTTCACCCTCGCCATCACCGGACTTGCGGTTGGCCTGCGCCTGGCGCTCGCGCCTTTCGTGGTGCTGAGCCGGGATTTTGGCTGGTTGCCGCCCGGTGTCTCGCTGGACATGATCCAGATCGACGGCTGGCACGCCGCCTCACCCCACACGCTGCTGGGATCGCTCTTCTACATGGTGTTCGGCGTCGTGATCCTGACGGCGCTCATGCACGCCGCGCGCTGGATTGCTCGCGGCCACGCGCGCCTCGCCAAGGCGCTGCTCGTCGTACCGGGCGCGTGAGGGCGGCACCTGACGGGCGGCGCGGTACACTGCTGCGCATGCGACGCCTGCGTCTCCTGCTGTGCGCCTGCAGCCTGGTCAGCGCGCCTCCGGGCGCCGCGAGCGCCGACGCGAGCCCCGCGGCCAGGCAGGGCTGCCTGCCGGCCGGCAACGGTTATCTGCGCGCCCGCATCCGCGGCGCGATGAACCTCGACATCGACTGGCACAACGGCGAGATCGAGTGCGACGGCGGTCCGCGTCCGGACGGCAGCGGGTTGCGCGTGAGCTTCGCCGGCCCGCGGCACGCGGATGGGCGGCGCCTGCGCCTGGTGTTTGGCGTGGCATCGGTGCACGAAGGGCGCACCGGCCGCGCCCTGCCGACCAACCTCACCGTGATCTTCGAGGGCGAGGAACGGCTGTTTGCCACGCGCGGCGAGGATCACTGCACGGTGGACGAACTGAAACAGGAACGGCTCGGCGCACTCGGCGGACCGCAGCGCTCCTGGCGCATCGTCGCCCGCGGCTTCTGCACCTCTCCGGCCAGCACGCTCAACAGCGATGCGCGGATTCTCGTTACCCGCTTCGATTTCGCGGGCAGCGCCGTGTTCGAGGACGAGCCGCGCGACCGGCCGCCCCCGCCCAAAACGTAGCAACGTGGAAAAACATGTCACAGGGAAATCCTTCGGAACGACGGATGGTGGGGATGGGCGGTACGCTCATGCTCGCCGCGTGGCTGGCGTTCGCGGCGGGCGCAGCCGCGCCGGCACTGGCGCAGGACTCCCGTGCGCCGCTGGAGCTGGCGACATTTCCGCGCACCTCGCTCGAAATCACCCGCCTTGGTGAGCACCATGCCGCCCGCAAGTACGCGTTCGAAGTGTGGGTTGCCGATACACCCGAGCGCGCCGAGCAGGGTCTGATGTTCGTCAGCGACCTGCCCGACACCATGGGGATGGTGTTCCCGCTGCCGACTCCACGCGTCGAAACCATGTGGATGAGGAACACCTACATCGAGCTGGACATGCTGTTCATCCGCGCCGATGGGCGCGTGGCGAAGATCATCGAGCGCGCACACCCCCTGTCGGAGGCTTTGCTCAGCTCCGATACGCCGGTCAGCGCGGTGCTGGAATTAAAGGGCGGTGAGGCCTCGAAGCTGGGACTGCGCGCAGGCGATACGGTCACCTGGAAGAAGCCCGTGCAGTAAAAGCGCAGGCGCGCAGGCCTGCCCCTGACGCCAAGGCCGGCGGGCGCGCCGGTGAGCGCGCAGCCATGGGCTTCCGCGGGCGGCTATTTGGGCGGCGAATTGCCCGCGTGACGCGGGCGGCGCGGGTGCTTCGAGACGATCGGCCGCGGGATCGGCGCCCCGTAGGCACGCTTGCGCGAGCGAGGATGAGGGGCCAGGGCGCTCGGCTTCGCATGCCCGTCCGGGACCGTCCGGGTGGTGGCCCCGGGGGCGGGCGGCGCGGTGCAGAGGGCGGGGTCCGGGCGCGCCACCACGGCAGATGGCGCCAGTCCCGCGAGCGCCAACACACACAGCACGGCTGCTTTCACGCGTCTTCTTCGGCGCGCGGCCGCCGGGCCTGTGCGAGCTCCTGCTGCTTGCGCGCCGGCACCGGATCGTAGTGACTCAACTCCATGGTGTAGGCGCCCTGCCCCCCGGTCAGCGCCTTGAGGCGCGACTGGTACTCCGCAACTTCCGCGAGCGGCACGAAGGCCATGAGCACGGAGCGCTGTCCGGGCAATGAGCTGTTGCCGTTGATGCGCGCCCGCTTGGTGGCGAGGTCGCCGGTGATGTCGCCGATGGCGCTCGCGGGCGCGGTGATCTCCAGGCGCATGATCGGCTCGAGCACGATCGGCGTGGCTTTCTGCAAGGCGTCGAGAAACGCCTTGCGGCCTGCAGAGACGAACGCCACCTCCTTCGAGTCCACCGAGTGATGCTTGCCGTCGTACACCGTGACGCGCACGTCCTGGATCGGAAAGCCGGCGAGCGCGCCTTCGACGAGCACCTGGCGCACGCCTTTCTCCACCGCCGGGATGTACTGCCCGGGGATCGCGCCGCCCACGACGTCGTCCACGAACTCAAAGCCCGCGCCGCGCTCCAGCGCCTCGATACGCAGGTACACCTCGCCGAACTGCCCGGCGCCGCCGGTCTGCTTCTTGTGCCGGCAGTGTCCTTCGGCGGGTCGCGTGATGGTCTCGCGGTACGGGATGCTCGGCGGGTGGGTCTTCACGTGTACGCCGTAGCGCTCGCTCATGCGCTCGAGCAGCACGCGCAGGTGAAATTCGCCCATGCCGTAGAGGACGGATTCGTTGACCGCGGCGTGATGCTCGATGCGCACACACGGGTCCTCGGCGGTGAGCTTGTGCAGGGTGTCGGCGAGACGCTGCTCATCACCGCGCCGCTCGGGCTCGATGGCGACGCCGAGCATCGGCGGCGGAAACGCCACCGGCTTCAGGTGGTACTGGTCCTCCTCGTGCGAGTCGTGCAGCACCGCGTCCAGGTGCAGCTCGTCCACCTTGGCGATGGCGCAGATGTCGCCGGGCACCGCCTCGGTAACCTCGGTGGACTCCTTGCCCAGCAGGCGGAACAAGTGCGCGATCTTGATGGGTTTGCGCGCGTCGCCGACGAACAGCTGGCTGCCCTGGCGTACGGTGCCCTGGTGCACGCGCAGCACCCCGAGCTTGCCGACGTAAGGGTCGATGCTCACCTTGAACACATGCGCGATCACGTGCTTGGCGGGATCCGGCGTCACCGGCACGCGCTCGGCACTCTCTCCGTTCCCCTTCAGGAACGGCGGCGGATTGCCTTCAGCCGGGTTTGGCATGAGCCGCTCGAACACCTGCAGCAGCTCGGGGATTCCCGCCCCGCTCTCGGCGGAAGCGAAGCACACCGGCACCAGATGCCCCTCGCGCAGCGCCTGCTCGAAAGGATCGTGAAGCTGCTCGGGGGAGATCTCCTCGCCCTGCTCGAGGTACAGGGCCATGAGCTTTTCGTCGAGCTCGACGACCTGATCGATGATCTGCGTATGCGCCGCTTCCACCGAGGAGAAATCCGCCGCGCGGCCGTGGGGCTGAAAAAAGCAGTCCACCACGGCGTCGCCGCCGCCGCTGGGCAGATTCAGCGGCAGGCATTCGCGGCCACAGGCCTCGCGCAGCTGCTGCAGCACATCGCTGCAATGGGCATCGCGGCTGTCGATCTTGTTGACGATGATGATCCGGCACAGCTCGCGCTCGCGCGCGAACTCCATGAGGCGCTGCGTGAGCGAGTCGACGCCGTTTACGGCACTGACGACGATGGCGACCGCCTCCACCGCCTCGAGCACCGACAGCGCCTTGCCGAGGAAGTCCGCATAGCCGGGCGTGTCGATGAGGTTGACGTGGATGCCGTTGATGTCGAAGCTGCAGATCGTGGTGTCGAGCGAGTGCTGCAGGCGCCTCTCCTGCGGGTCGAAGTCCGACACCGTGGTGCCGCGGGCGAGGCTCCCGCGAGCGCGGATCGCGCCCGCCTGCAGCAGCAACGTCTCCAGGAGTGAGGTCTTGCCCGCGCCGGCCTGGCCGACCAGCGCGATGTTACGGATGCCCGCAGTCGTGTACCCCATGGCGGATGCTCCCCGGCAAGATGGACCGGCGCCACACGAGCATCACCGGCAGAGCAAAAGCCTACTCCGCCAGGGCTGCCTGCCGCTACTCGGTGCGGGTACCATGCGGGGCAACGAGCCCATTTGGCCAGGCAGGCCGGGGCGAGCGAGGTTCAAATGAGCGACTCCCCGCCCGACAGCTCGATGAGGCGCTCGACGCCAGTTTTCCGGCGAGCGATCCGGTCTCCATCGTGACCTCGCACGAGGAGGAGGACTGGGGCATGGAGCCGGTGGTACCCGATCCGCCCGCCAAGCCGCTGTCGCCCCGCAATCCGTGAAGGGAGTCGAGCGCCGCCCTCACGGCGCGGTGAGCTCCAGCGTGGAACCCGCCTGGTTCACGGTGGTGAGCACCAGCGGTCGTCGCCAAACGCGCTGCAGGTAATCGAGCACCTTGCGGCTACGCTCCAGGTCAAGACCGCGGCCGTCGACGCTGCTGTCGTGCGTGAGCTCGAGGGTGCCGTCGTTGCGCACGTGCGAGGCGCACACGATCGGTGCGCCGAAGTTGTACTTGGGCGCGAGCACCGCCTCGTGCAGGGCCGTCAGGTCATGCTCGAGCACCTTGATCTGGCCGTCGCTGCGTGCGCTGTAGCGAAACAGACCCAGCTCGTCGGCGAGCTCGCGCGTGAGGTGATTGCGCACGAAGCTGAAGTCATCGTCCTGCTGCATGATGGCGCGCGCCGCGGGCAGGCCGTTCTTCTCGACGATCTTCTCCCACATCGCAAAACCCAGGTGATAGGGGTTGATGCTGAGCGCGACCTTGTCTTCGGCGGCGATCGGCCGCACCACGTCCGAGTGGCACTTGATGGCATCCAGGTAAGCCTGCTGCGGAATGAAGTCCGCCTCGCGCAGCAGCCGCGCGTGCCAGTAGGAGGCCCAGCCCTCGTTCATGATCTGGCTGGCGAACACCGGATAGAAATAGAAAGACTCCTCGCGCACCGCGAGAAAGATGTCGCGCTCCCAGCTCTCCATCTCCGGTGCGTAGTTGGCGACGAACCACAGCAGGTCGCGCTCCGGATGCGGCGGCAGCGGCGCGCGTTTCTTCACCTCGATGGCGCTGGCGCCGGCGAGCGGCAGCGGCTGATCGACGTCGACGTGCTGCTCCAGTGGCAGCGCCGCATCGAGCGCGGCCTCGACGCGTTGCGCGCCGTGAGTCTCGATGGCCTGCTGGATCTGGCGCGCGTGATTGGCGGCGTGCTCGACGATGTGCTCGCTCACCTGCTCCTGGCAGCGGCGGAACAGCAGGTTGTTGCGCGCGAAATCCGCGTGCCCGAGCACGTGCGCGGTCACCAGGATATTTTCCGCGAGCCCGTTGCTCTCGGCGAGGTAGGCATGGCCCGGGTTGCCGGGGAACACCACCTCGAACAGCCGTGAGTGCCCCATGTGTCGCTGGATCAGCTGATAGATATAGCGCACGCCGAATGACCAGTGCGGCATGCGCACCGGCAGACCGTAGACGGCGATCTCCATCATGAAGCTGTCGGGAACCGC
>WNFK01199296.1_pt1 | contig 10205 bp, 9 predicted proteins | sample 5400281 | NCBI WGS metagenome assembly WNFK01 (sample SAMN13153350, study PRJNA577476) | soil metagenome | isolation source: 20 cm soil on Douglas fir-dominated hillslope | place: USA:California | collected 2013-09-17
TTTTCAACACGTCGAAACGGGCCCATTTCCAGAGGGAAATGGGCCCGTTTCACCATCCATCGGTGCCTAGCGTCACACCGCCATCATGTTTGTGAGAGCGCCTACCAGATCTGGGCCCGGACCTCGTCAGGACGGACCATCGGCTCACCCGGCTTGCAGCTGAACGCCCGGGCGAATTCCGGCATGTTCGAAAGAGGCCCGTTCACGCGCCACTGCGCCGGCGCGTGCGGGTTGGTGTTGACCTGCATCCGGACCGCCTCGGGCCGGCTGCTCTCGCGCCACACCTGCGCCCACGAGAGGAAGAAGCGCTGCTCCGGCGTGAAGCCGTCGATGTTGGCCGGGCGCGGCTTGCCGGCCATGGATTTCTGAAAGGCGGCAAAGGCCACGGTGAGTCCGCCCAGATCGGCGATGTTCTCGCCGAGCGTGAGCTTGCCGTTCACGTGCAAGCCCTGTAGCGGAGTGTAGGCGTCGTACTGCTTGGCCAGCGCGGCCGTTCGCGCCTCGAAGTTCTTCCGGTCCGACGGCGTCCACCAGTCCTTAAGAACGCCGAAGGCATCATACTTGCTTCCCTGGTCGTCGAAGCCGTGGCTGATCTCGTGGCCGATGACCGCGCCGATGCCGCCGTAATTGACGGCGTCTCGTTGAGCGTCGGAGCGTAGTACGCATTCACCGTCGGCGGCGTCATCCCCCACTCGGTGCGGTCGACCGGCTTGCCCAGCTTGTTCCACTCGCGGGCGTTGGCGAAGCGGCTGGCCGCCTGGAGGTTCTCGGCAAAGGCGCCCGGCTTGACCTCGAGCGCCGAGTAGTCGCGCCACTTGTCCGGATACCCGATCTTCCGCGTGAAGGCATCGAGCTTCACGAGCGCCCGCTGTTTCGTCGTGTCGGACATCCACCCGAGCTGACCGATCCGCTCACGCAGCGCGTCGCGCAGGTTGTTGACCATCCCGAGCGCGCGCGCCTTCGCGGCCGGCGTGAAGGTGCGGCGCACGTATTCCTCGCCCACCGCCTCACCGAGCGCGGCATTCGTCGCGCCGGCGCAGCGCTTCCAGCGCGGACGAAGCTCCTTTGCGCCGCTCAGATTCTGCTGCCACGAGAAGCTCTGGTTCACGAAAGCCGAGCTCAGGGCGGGCGACGCGGCGTTCGCGGCGCGCCAGCGCAGATACGCCTTCCAGTCTTCCAGGGGCACGGTGGTGACCAGCGTGTCCAGCGTGCGGAAGAAGTCGGGTTGCCGCACGTTGACGACCGCCGCGTTCTTCGCGCCGACCTGGTCGAGATACCGCTTCAGGTCGACGTGCGGCGTCGTCGCCTGAAACTCGGCGAGCGACATCTTGTGGTACGTCGCGTTCGGGTCGCGCATCGCCACGCGGGGCATGCTGGCTCCGGCCAGCCGCGTCTCGAGCGCGAGCACGCGAGCGGCGTCCAGCGTTGCCTGCTCCTCGCTCTCGCCGAGCAGCACGAAGGTCTTCGTGACGTGCTCCACGTACTTGTCCCGCAGCGCCTTCGACTTCTCGTCCGAGCGCAGGTAATAGTCGCGCTCCGGCATGCCCAGCCCGCCCTGCGCCGCGTGCGCGATCACCTCCGCGCTGCGCTTCGGGTCCTGTCCGGCGCCGATGCTGAACGGCGCGATGCCGGCACGTTGGTCGAGATCCCCGAACGCGCTGGCCAGCTGCGCGCTCGTCGTGATCGCGGCGATGGCGTCCAGGGTCGGCTGAAGTGGTGTCCGACCGAGGGACTCGACGCGCGCCGAGTCGATGCACGCGCCGTAGAAGGTGCCGATCTTCCAGGCGTTGCTGCCGACCTTCGCGGAGGGCACGCCCTTCGCTGCGTCGTCGAGGATGTCGTGGACCACGGCCTCGTTCTTGTCACTCAGCTGCTGGAAGCTCCCCCAGACGGCGTAGGCGGCGGGAATGGTCGCGCGGCTCTTCCAGCCGCCGTTGGCGTACTGGTAGAAGTCCTGGCACGCCGCGCACGTCGTGTCCATGTTCGCGCGGTCGATCGCAGGAGCCACGCTGGACGACTGGGCATTCGCTGTCACCGCCACGAGCGCCACGAGCGCAGCGAGCGCCGCCGAGGCGAAGCGTCGAAGGAAAGTCTGCATCATGTGTGGGAAGCGGTTGTGGGGCCGAAATGTCGTACTACCCCGCGATACGAAATCGTGCGCCAATCGTCAGCGGCGACGCGACGCACCGATACACGACGCGCCGGGCATGTGCCCGGCGCGTCGACTCCACCGCCCCATGGCGCTATCGACCCTGGTCGTAGACGATGTCGACGGGGATTCCCTTCGTGCGCAGGCGCTCGAGATCCCCCTGAAGCGTGGCGCCGATCGCACCGCGCTCCGTGTAGAGTCGGGCGACGCCGTCATAGTCACCGTTGCCCTGAAGCACGAGAATGTCCCGTGACAGCGCATCGGTCGCCGACCGCATCCGCGCGAAATCGACGCGGTACCTGCCATTCGGCTCGCGGGTGAACGCGCCGGCGTTCTGGAGGTAGTTGAACGCGACGACGTTCGCCCGGCCGTGCGCGTCGCCGGCGCCAAACCGCACGGAGCGGAACAGGCTGGCGAGAAAGGTGACGTAGTTGTCCTCGATCGACTCGCGTCCCATCTCGCCCTGCGCATTGAGCTGGCGCACCATGTACAGGCCGAGGATGTCGGCCTTTCCTTCGTCCAGCGCCCCGGCCTTCTCCTTCAGCGCGGCCCGTACCGTGCCCTTCCCATCGATCGTGTTCTTGATGCCGAGACCGTGCGCCACTTCGTGGAACATCACGTTCTCGAAGAAGGCATCGAACGTCACGCGCGGGAGCTGCTCCTCCACGATCAGCTCCTGGGCGATCGGCAGCAGGATCCGATCGAACTTCGCCCGCATCGCGTTCTTGAGCTGCAGCCGGCGCGTTCCCTTTCGCAGCTGCACGGTCTCGTCGTTCGGGAGGTTGATCGCGATCGTCTTCGCGCCGACGTTCGCCTGGCCGGCCACGTACACCACATCGTATGCGTTCAGCTCGGCGTCGGTGCCGGGCCGCTCTCGCTTGTACGCCGCCGGCGCCGGGATGCCGCGCTGCAGCGCGGGCAGCATGCGGGCGTACTTCGCGAGCCGCTTGCTCCACGCCTGGTCCTTCACCAGCACGAATGCCTCGTTCGCCGCCTTGTAGCCGAACAGCTCGTCCTCGTACGTCTCGATGGGACCGAGCACGAGCTCCAGCGTGTTTCGCTTCATGTCCATCCACGCCAGATCGCTCGACTGATATCGGTCGGTGGTGAGGGCCGTCGCCAGCAGGGTGAGATAGCGGCGCAGGCCCGGGTCCTCGGCCAGGGTCGCCGCCTGGCGCAGCTTCGCCGCGGCGCGCGCGTTCGCCGCGGCGAAGTACTGCGCGTACGGGATGGCGACCAGCTTCCCCGACGCGTCGCGGCGGACCATCGTGTAGAGCGACTTGAGGCTGTCGGCCCGTGTGCCGCCCGCGGCGACGGCCCGTTCGAACTCCTCCTTCGTCATGTCGCGAGGGTAGAAGTTCGCGCCGTGCGGCTTGGGGCCCGCGCCGGGAATGAACGGGGCGTTGTCGTCGAGTCGATCCCAGGGGCCGACGTTGATCTCGGCCAGCCGGCGCAGATCGGCCTGCGGGATGTTGCGCAGAAGCGAGTCCCGACTGCCGAAGGCCTGCATCCAGTAGATGCCATGCATCTCGCGCGCGGCGTCCACCAGCACGGGCAGCATCTGCCGCTCCCACCGCGTGAGCGCGGTCGTGTCGGCCGCCAGGCGCACCGTCGTGTAGCGGCTCAGCCGCTCGGCCGGCGTCGCCGGCGGGAGCTGTGCCGGCGAGACGGGGAGGGGAGTCGGCGCTGGGCGCGTGGGCGAAAGCTGCGCGACCGGCTGCCCCCCGGGATTCCATTGCGGCGCCGGTCCGTCGGCCAGCAGGCGCGTCGCCGCGGCGGCGGCACGGATGACCGACGTCATGTGCGCGACGTCCACGCGCGACGCGTCGTCGCTCGGGTGGTGATAGTCCTCGTGCATGTTGTACGACGACAGCGTGTGGGCCGGAATTCCCATCCGCGCGAAGGCGATGTTGTCGCTGCGCGTGAAGAACTGCTGGTCGAGTCGACGATCGGCGACGATCGGCAGCCCGGCCGCGGCGAACATCGGGCCCATCGTCGAGCGCTCGTATCCCGTGAGCCAGGCCCGCCCTGCTCCACCGGCCAGCGAGTCGGGGCGCCCGATCATCTCGATCTCGAGGTTCGCCGTCATTCGCGACAGCGGCACGACCGGATGCTCGATGAACCAGCGCGTACCCAGCAGCCCCACCTCTTCGCCGGTCGTGGCGGCGAACAGCACGGTACGCTTCGGCGCGGGTCCCGCCGCCAGCGCGCGCGCCGCCTCGAGCACTGCGACGACCCCCGACGCGTCGTCATCGGCGCCGTTGTAGATCGAGTCGCCGTTCACCGCGGCACCGATCCCGAGGTGATCGTAGTGCGCGTCCACCAGCACCACCGAGTCGCGCAGGATGGGATCGCTGCCACGCAGCATGCCCACGACGTTCACCGCGGTGCGCCGGCGGTCGGCCGGCACCGTGTCGAGCGCGGCGAAGCTCGGGTACAGCTGCGGTACTTGGCGTACCATGGTCGTTCCGTTCGGCATCTGACGGGTCCGACTGACCATCGCCACCGGCACCCGTTGGAAGTATCCGCTGTCGCCCGCCGGAACGAGGCCGATGCGTCGCATCTCCTCGGCGATGAGGGCAGCGGCCTTCGCCGAGCCGCGCGTGCCCGTCGCGCGTCCTTCCAGCGAGTCGTCGGCGAGCGCCGTGAGCAGACGCCGGACATCGTGCTCGGAGACCACGCCGGTACGGCGGCCGATCTGCGCCGAGGCCGAGTGCCCGGAGACTGAGACGAGGAGGGTCGCGATGAGGGCAACAGCGGCGATGCGCCACGCACGAGCGAGCGGGTTCATCAGGAGAGGTGGAGAGAGGTGGATGGCAGCGCGAGGTCCGGCCGGTGCGAGAATATCGCACATCGGCAGCGGACGCCACGGCTCCGGCACGCTGGAATGTCTGTTGCTCATGTGTCCGTGAAACCAGCCCTCATCACTACTCGACTGGCGGCCACATGATCCAGAGACGGACTCGAAACAAAATTGCACTCCTCGCCGTCCCGCTCGCTACCGCGCTCGTGATCGGGCTCGGGGCGCTGCGCACCCCGGCGACTGATGGTACCCTGACGCTCGAAGCGAACCTGAGCGAGAAGAGGCTGACCGTGCGCAGGGACGGCGAGAACGTGAAGCAGTACGATATCGCCGTCGGCAGGGACAACTATCCCACGCCGACGGGGCAGTTCAGTGTCCAGAAGATCGTCTGGAACCCGGCGTGGGTGCCGCCCGACTCGAAGTGGGCGGCGGGCAAGAGCGCGAAGGCGCCCGGTCAATCGAGCAATCCCATGCAGCTCGTGAAGATCTTCTTCAGGGAGCCGGCCTACTACATCCACGGCACGAACGACGTCGAGTCCCTCGGCTCGGCCGCGTCGCACGGATGCCTGCGGATGGATCCGGACGACGCGGGGGAGCTTGCGCTCATGGTGATGGAGAATGCCGGGCAGTTTCGCGACTGGGATTGGGTGAAGGGGATCCTGCACATCGGCGAGCAGCGCACGGTACGACTGGCGACGCCGACGCCGATGACGATCAACCCGTAGTCGAGCGCCGCCAGAACAACTCTCGACCGTGGCATATGAGTTGCCGCGGTCGGAGTCGTTCATTCACCCTCGAGAGGCACGCGACATGGATCTCATCACCTGGATCATCGTCGGGCTGGTGGCTGGCGTCCTCGCTTCGCTCGTGATGGGCGGCACGGGCTACGGCCTGATCGGCGACATCATCATCGGGATCGTGGGCGCGTTCGTGGGCGGCTGGTTGTTCCGCAACCTCGGGGTAACCTCGCCGATGGGTGGTCTTGCCGGCGTCATCTTCGTCGCCTTCATCGGGGCGGTCGTGCTACTCTTCATCCTGCGACTCATTCGCGGAGGGCGAACGTCGCGGGTGTAGCACGGACGGGATGTCCGGAGGACAGTCGACAGACGGACTGTCCGACTGTCATCCCGCCACGGCGTCAGTCGACGGCAGTGGGATACGTGCCGGCGTGGAGTCGGCGCGCGAGGGCGCTGACGTCCGCGAGGTTCGACACCGTCGCCTCGAGATCGCGCAGGATCCCGTCGTGCAGTCCGTAGACGCAGCCGTGGATCGTGAGCGGCTGGTGCCGGTCCCACGCATCCTGCACTACCGTGGAGCGCGCCGTATTGAGGACCTGCTCGGCGACGTTCAGCTCGCACAGGCGGTCCACCCGCGCTTCACCGTCGAGGGCCATGAGCTCCGTCTCGTGCTGCTGCGCTACATCCTGCACGTGCCGCAGCCAGTTGTCGATCAGGCCGTAGCGGCGGTCGTCGAGCGCAGCGCGGACGCCCCCGCAGCCGTAATGGCCGGTCACGAGAATATGCTCCACCTTGAGCACGTCCACCGCGTACTGCATCACCGTGAGGCAATTGAGATCGGTGTGCACCACGACGTTGGCGACGTTGCGATGCACGAACATCTCGCCCGGGAGCAGGCCGACGATCTCGTTCGCGGGGACGCGGCTGTCGGAGCAGCCGATCCACATGTACTTCGGCGCCTGCTGCGCGCTGAGCCGCGAGAAGAACTCGGGATCCTCGCGCACCATCTCGGCCGCCCACGTCCGATTGTTGGCGAACAGCTCCGGAATGTCGGTCATGGGCAGCGGCCGGCGACCCGTACGGCGGCGATCAATCGGCCGACGTGAAGGTGATGTCGGTATCGATCGGCTTGCCGTGCCGCCACACGCCGGCGCCGCTGCGAGGCGCGGTCACGACCTCGAACCGCACCTCGAGATCCTGCGGCGCGTCGGCGAATGTGGGCCGGAGGTCGTGCAGCACGGCGGTATACGCCGCCTCGTGGTCGCTGGCGGAGACGAGGCCGACATGGATGGGATGAGCGAAGCGCTGCATCTCCATCGCGCCCGGAACCTTCTCGGCGATGTAATAGACGTAGGTGTACACGGTCACTCGGTTGGAAGGTCGAGGTAGATCGGAGTGATATAGCCCGTCGGCGGCACGGAGGCCAGCCGACGGGCCCGGCGCCGGCTACTGGGCGCTCACCACGTCGACCGTGAACACCAGGACCGAGTTCCCCGGAATGGTCCTGTAGTCATACGGCCCGTACCCCAGCGCGGGCGGGATGATGAGCTGTCGGCGGCCGCCGACCTTCATCCCGACCAGTCCCACGTCCCACCCCTCGATGACCCGGCCGGAGCCGAGCGGGAAGGAGAATACATCCTCGGGCGCAGGATTCGAGTCGAATTCGTTGCCGTTCGCGAAGCTTCCCACGTAGCGCACCCCGACGGTCTGGCCCGCTGCCAGGATGGTGCCTGTGCCCGGTGTGATGTCACGGTAGTACAACCCGGACGGGAGCTTGGTGGACGCGGCGAGATCCACGCCCAGTGCGGGGGCGAAGGTGGTCTCTTCGATTGGCACGGCGGGACGGGGCGTGGGCTCGGTGGACGTGCCCAGGCAGCCCGCGAAGAGCGCGAGGGCGCACAACGTTGAAAGAAGACGGAAACGCATCGAGGACCAGTCGAGGTGAAGGTGATGAAGACGAACGTGCACCGCCGGCGGGCTAACCTGCGCCGCCCTGCTCGCGATCGCGCCGCACCGGGACGCGCTTTCCCTTGATCGTGGCACCGCGGAGGGTGTCGATGATCCCGTCGGCGATCTCGTCGGGTACCTCGATTCACGATCGCGCCGACGAGATCGGCCGGGCGCACCTTGGCCTGGCGGCCCGCGCCGATGTAGAGGCGGGCCACGTCCCACTCGGGGGTGATGCGCTCGCGCTTGCCGGCGGCGCCGCGTGCGCCGGCCTTCGCCGCTTCGTGCCGCCGCGACCCCGCCTTGGCGGTCGGTGCGCGCTCGCGGTCGTTCCGGCTCGGTCGGTCCGTCCGGATGGTGACCGTCGGAATCTCCTCGGGATCGCCGCCGCTCTCCTTGGCGTCCGCCTGCTTCACGGCCGCGGCGGCGACGTCCATGATGTCGAACTCCTGGGCGAGCGAGTCCACGAGGACGCGGAACTGATCCAGGCCGCCGGCGATGATGGTCTCGCGCAGCGAGGCGCGTGTCATCTCGAGCCGGCGGGCGCGCAGGTCCGCGACGGTGGGCACTGCCGCGATCTCGATCTTCTGCTTGGTCTGGTACTCGATGTTGCGGAGCAGCCGATGCTCGCGAGGCTCGGCGAGCGTGATGGCGACGCCCTCGCGGCCCGCCCGCCCGGTGCGGCCGATCCGGTGGACGTACGCCTCGGCGGCACTCGGCACGTCGTAGTTCACCACGTGCGAGACGTGCTGCACGTCGAGCCCTCGCGCCGCGACGTCGGTGGCGACGAGCAGGTCGGTCGTGTTGGCGCGGAACTTCTTCATCACGCGATCGCGCTGCTCCTGCGACAGGCCGCCGTGCAGCGCCTCGGCGCGATAGCCGCGCCCGTTCAGCGTCTCGGTGACCTCGTCCACCTCCGTGCGGGTGCGGCAGAACACGATCGCCGACGTCGGGTTCTCGACGTCGAGCACGCGGCCGAGCGTTGCCATCTTGTGGGCGCGCGACACGATGTACGCGACCTGCCGGACGCGCGGCGCGCTGCCCGCGGGCACCACCTCGCGGTCGATGCGCACCCGCACCGGGTCCTTGAGGTGCTTGTTGGCGATGTCGGCGATGCGGGGGGGGAGCGTGGCGCTGAACAGCGCCGTCTGTCGCTCCGCCGGCATGGCGTCGAGAATCGCCTCGAGGTCTTCGGCGAAGCCCATGTCGAGCATCTCGTCGGCCTCGTCGAGGATCACCGTCTTCACGCCCTCGAGGCGGAGCGTCTTGCGGCGGATGTGATCGAGCGCGCGGCCCGGCGTCGCGACCACGACGTCGACGCCGCGCTTGAGCGACCGGATCTGCGTCTCCATGCTCGCGCCGCCATAGATGGGAATGGCGACTACTCCCATGGCCTTGCCGTACTTGTGCACGGCCTCCGCCACCTGCATCGCGAGCTCGCGCGTAGGGACGAGGATGAAGGCGCGCGTACGCTCGCGCGCGTCGGCCGTGGGGGTCAGGATGTGGAGCAGCGGCAGCGCGAAGGCGGCAGTCTTGCCCGTGCCGGTGGCGGCCTGTCCGAGCACGTCACGGCCGGCGAGGAGTGGCGGAATGGCCTCGCGCTGCACGGGCGTGGGCTCCTCGTAACCGAGCGCGGCGAGCGCCTCGATCACGCGGGGATCGAGACCGAGACCGGAGAAGCCGGCGGCGGAAGGAGAGCCGTCAGGGCTCGCGGTACGGGGTGTCATCGACGGAAGATACACCCGAGGCACCCGGGACGCGGACTTCGGCCTCGCCGAGCGAATAACTTGCGCCGATGCCACGACGCGCCGCTCGCCCGCCCTTCGAGATCCGCCCCTCCGACATGCAGGGGCTGGGTGCGTTCGCCATCCGGCGCATCCCCGCGAGCACCCGGCTCATCGAGTATGCCGGCGAACGGCTCACGCCCGCCCAGGCCGACGAGCGCTATCCCGACGTGGCCGGCGAGCGGCATCACACCTTCCTCTTCGCGATCGACGACGACGTCGTCATCGATGCGGCGGTGAACGGCAACGCCGCGCGGTTCATCAACCACTCCTGCGACCCCAACTGCGACGCGGTGATCGACGACGGGCGCATCTGGATCGAGACGATTCGCGACGTCGCGCCGGGCGAGGAGCTGGCGTACGACTACGCCTACGTGCTGGAGGAGCGGCACTCCCCGGCCGCCAAGCGGCGGTTCCCCTGCCACTGCGGCGCGGCGACGTGCCGCGGAACCATCCTGGCGAAGAAGCGATGACTATGGCTTGCAGAGATGTCTGAGGGCCACGTCACCGAGTGAGCCGCCGAGCGCAGGGCCGAAGCCAGGCATCTTGTTCACCGAGCGATCGACGACTTTCGTTCCCTTCGCATCGGCGTAGTAGACGTTCTCCTTCGCGGCGAGCGACTTCTTGGCGCAGTCGAAGGTCGCGGTGGTGCGGTAGCTCGCGAAGGTGCCATTCCGGCCCTTCACCGGCTCAGTGAAGACCACCCGCACGTTCGCCGCCACGAGGCCGCCCGCCCGCTTCACGCTTCGGGTGTCCACGTAGACCGTGTTCCCGGCCGCCGTGGT
>WNFK01006664.1_pt1 | contig 10202 bp, 9 predicted proteins | sample 5400281 | NCBI WGS metagenome assembly WNFK01 (sample SAMN13153350, study PRJNA577476) | soil metagenome | isolation source: 20 cm soil on Douglas fir-dominated hillslope | place: USA:California | collected 2013-09-17
GCCACTGGCGAACTGCTCGACCGTTTCGGGCTCTCCGCTCGCACGGTCGCCATCGGGATCGGTGCGCTTTTCGTGCTTCCTGGTGTCGCTTGGTTTGTTACGGAGAGGTGGTGGGATAAGGACGAGTTTGCTGACGGGACGGGTACCCGAACGAGTTCCCTTGATACCACTGTGCTAAATAGGAGCTAACTCATGGAACCGCCAATTGAACCAACTGCGAATGTCGCACGTCCCAAAGAAACAACGTTAGCAGTACAGTTTCTTTACGCTTCTCTGGCGATCGGATTGTTAAGGGCCGTTTTCGGTCTGACCCAAAGAACGTCCGGAGCTCCGTTGGTCCTGGCCGCGCTGATAGTTGTCTCGGTTTTTGCTTTAGGTTTCTTCCTGGTATGGAAAATCTCAGCAGGAAGAAATTGGGCGCGAATCATCCTGCTGGTACTGGTTCTCATCAACCTTCCTTTCGCGGTGTTGGGAAATATCTCGGAGCTCAGACGAAGCGTTTTGTCCGGGGCTTTCAGCATCTTGATTGAAGTAATTCTGTGGATTGGAACCTACTTACTCTTTACCAAAGACTCTAATCTTTGGTTTCGAGGGCGCAAATGAACGTTAAGGTCGGCGTGATGGGTTCAGCCGGTGATACGCCCGGCGTGAGTGATAAAGAAGCGCTCGCGGAAAAGGCGAACGCTCTGGCGCTGGCTCTGGCAGAGCGTCCCATGCTGCTCCTGACTGGCGCCACCACCGGAATCGTCTACGTTGTAGGCAAGGCCGCTCATGAAGCGGGAATTCTGCATGTGGGAATTTCACCGGCGAATGATAGCGCCGAACATGTCGATCGGTACAAATTGCCAATCGACGCCTGCAACCTGATCGTTTACACCGGCTTTGGATTGAAAGGGCGTAACGTGATTCTGGTGCGGTCCTGCGATATCGTTTTGTTCATCGCTGGAGCGATGGGCTCGCTCAACGAGTTCACAATCGCGCATGATGAAGGAAAAGTCATCGGTTGTTTGACGGGCACCGGTGGGGTCGCCGACGAAGTCGATTATCTCCTCAAGAAATTCTCGAAGGCTACAAACGCGCGTGTGTTCCAGGACGAGGATCCAGGGAGACTGCTTGACACTTGTCTTCGTGAACTACGGAACCGATAGACCCGGTGAGAGTGATGGCGGACGTATGCTGAGTTTTTCAATGACCAGTCAACCAACAATCGGAGCCCCATATGCTGAGATCGGCTTGAACGCGATTGCGTTGGATCATCCTAATTGGAAGCGAGCCCATCCGATTCAGATCATTCGTAAGTGGTCGGGAGCAGACACTCCTGCCTTTCGTCATGCCGAGGCACGAATTATCTGGACAAACGATTCTCTGCTGGTGCGCTTCGTCTGCCGGCAAGAAGAGCCATTAATAGTTAACTCCACTCCGCTACTCACTGAAAAGACACTTAGGTTATGGGACGGAGATGTCTGTGAGATCTTCATCGCGCCCGATCCAAAAACACCAGAACGTTATTTCGAGTTTGAAGCTTCGCCTCTTGGTGAGTGGGTTGATCTTGCGATCAGCTTAAAACCGTCAGGACGAGAAACCGATTTCGAGTTTCAATCAGGGATGAGCGCGGCCGCGAGTATCGATGAAAGTCAGATCACGATCGCTATGCAAATGCCCTGGAGCAGCTTTCTTCCGAAACCGCAAAAGGGCGACGTATGGCGCGTCAATCTATTTCGTTGCGTTGGGGTGGGAGACGATCGTTATTTGGCGTGGCAGCCGACGTATTCAACTGAGCCTAATTTTCATGTACCGGAAGTTTTCGGTTGGCTCGAGTTTCTTTAGATCAGTTTAAGCTCGTTGGTTTGCTTTCGCGTAAGGTTGCAACGTAGGCCGAGTACCTCGCGCGATCATCATCAGACATCCGTACGATCTTTAAGGCAATCAAGTATCCGGTTTCGTTCTGGTCTTCTTCAAGCCGCTCATAACGAACCGGCGTTGCCTGCATTTCAACTTGTCCTCCCGGCAACTGGAGTTTCAAGTTTAGACCGCGATTCTCGCCTACCAGATGATGTTCACCAAGAGTGATTCGAGGAACGATGAGTGCCAGTCCATTCGAACTCAGATCCTGGGTGTAGCCATCCATCCAGTTGATCCGTCGCGCTCCGTTCAGGCCTTTGGTGGCAGAAACCAGAGAAAGGCTCAGGCTCAGACGAGCGCGCTGCCGCTTTGAATGGCGGCGATCGCCGACATACTGCCTCAGGCGTGACACGATTGTTCTGGTAAATTCTGCCATGGCGCCTTTTGATACCTCGGCTTAGCCAGGGTATCTCTTGCCTAAATTGAGAGGAGGGGACGGAAGCTGCAAACCGGTCGGGACGTCGCAGTTCCATTCTAGATAGGCGGGCGCTCCGGCGCAATAGAAAGATGATGCTGCACCGCGAGAATGCGCCCCGACTTGGTTAAAGCAACGCCATTGCATCCTCAAGCTGTCGCGGGTGGGGTATGGGCATTCAGTTTTTTGCGTCAGGTGTTAGTGGTTTGCCGCCAGTGTCGCCACTTCTAACCCCGGCTGCATCCAGGAAGAAAGACAGCCGACCGGTGCTGCCATACAGGGCTGGTTCGGCACTCGCGTTCCAGATCTTCCCCCCATTTGGCGCGTTAACGTGGAAGCGATAACCGGTCGACTCGGTGCCTTCAAGGTCTTTGGGCAAGAGGCCAAGCGAAATCAAGGTAGCCAAATCGGCAAACAAGCCGTCGTGTTGCTGACTATATAGAAGCTCGGCCAGGGAAACACGTGTCAACATAGCTTGTACCTCGTCGTGGTGAGTATCGATGCGAGCGTTGAAGAAAAACCGCTTGCCCGATTTCTTAACAATCGCCTGGCTCTCTTTGTCACCGATGATCCACGCACCCTTTACGAGGATCAGCGCAACGGGTTGGAGCTCCTCCGGTTTCTCTCCTTCTTTAACTTTTACGAAGACGGTCGCAATATCGCCGCTAATCTGTTCACCGCCGAGGTCAACCTCAACAGGAATTACTGCCGCCATCTTTTCAAAGTCCGGCCGTAGTTCTTCAAACTCCTGCGGCTTCAACGGATCAATTGCCGACTTGTAAATTGACAGGTCGAATGCTTCGCGAAATTTCCTCTCGCGCATCGCTTTGTAAAACTCGCGCACTGTATCTGAAGGCGATCTAACTGCTGTTGGCGCCGTCGGTTTTGAAGTCGTTTGGGCCTCCAATGGCGCGGTAGACAACGCAACAAGGCAAGAGAGTAGCCCGACGAAAAGAACGAGACCCAAAAATCGCGACTGTGAATTTGAAACTCGCATTAAAACTTGTCCTCTGTATTCATAAATACGAGGCGCGCTCCTGACTAAGCAGCGCGCCTCGATGGTCCTGAATGAAAAAGTCAGGTAATCATTAACGACGTTGACGATGATCTCGCTCAAGCATCAGCGCCGGTTCACCGCTTCGGGTTTACTGGTAAGTAGAACCTCGCGCCCTACTAAGTATAGCAAGAGCATGAGGATTAGGAATGGGATCATTGACAGCATGTCTGAATTGTCGCCATAAAACAGCGGGTTGTGAGCAATAGCCCAATCCTCAACGCTTTTGTTGAAAGCTGCCAGGGCCGGTTTGGGCACGCCCTGCAGAATGGCAATTACAATTGCCGCCAGCGCACCCCCGGCAATATACCCGGAAGCCATCAGCACACCCGGACTCTTGTCTGTTTCAGCGACCAATTCATCTTCGCTAAGTTTCTTGTGCTTTAGCTTCTTGCGCAGGTAACGATCTACTCCCCAGCGAATCATGCCGCCGATGAAGATCGGACTTGACGATGAAAGCGGCAGGTAAACTCCAACCGCAAACGCGAGCGAAGGGATTCCGCTCATCTCCAGCACGATAGCGATCATCACACCCAATAGCACCAGGCCCCAGGGCAGCTGGCGGTTGAGAATGCCCTTGATGATGTAAGACATCAGCGTGGCCTTGGGCGCGTCATACTTCGTTACTGCCGAGCCGTCGGGTCTCGTCTTGTGGATGCCGTTGATGCCAGGGTCAGACAAGTAAACAACCGCGCCCTGATCGTTTACCAGGTATCGACCAGCCGGGCCACCCTCGGTGTTTGTCTTGTGCCAGGGCCGGTAGCTCCCTGTGTCCGTGTTGGCCTGCGGTCCTTTCAATTTCTCTGGCGCGCCTGCCAGTGAGGGATCTACCTTTAGAGTTGCCGGAAAATTCTCCTCCATCTTGTAAGCGACTTTGCCGGAACTATCTATCAAATACTCACCGGGATCGAGGCCCGCGACGGCGCCAGCTCCCGCTTCGTTCTTCAGCACCCGGTAGTCGCCCGCTACTAAGGGCTTGACCGGATCTGTGTAGGCCGGCAATGAAGCGGTCTTCGTCGAATCCAGCGTCAGGCTCTGTTTTGCCGCTTCAAAACTAACGCGCGGCACATAAACCGTAGCCGAGTCGTTCAGCACGAGAAGAATCGGTCCGAGTATAAGGGCGGATGCAAAGGCGCCTACCAGAATGGCAATCTGCTGATACTTCGGAGTGGCGCCGACGAGGAAGCCCGTCTTCAAATCCTGCGAAGTGGTGCCGCCGTTGGAGGAAGCGATGCAAACAATGCCGCCAATCGAAAGCGCCGTTATGTAGTAGGCGGGACCAGTCCAACCGACGATTAGGAATATCAAACAGGTGAGCAGCAGGGTGGCCACCGTCATACCGGAAATCGGGTTTGACGAGGAACCAATCTCGCCAGTCAGACGCGATGACACCGTCACGAAGAGGAAACCAAAAGCTATGATCAGGATGGCTCCCATGAACGCTACAACAACATTTATTTGTAGTCCCAACTGAGGGAATGCCATGATCATTCCGATTAGAGCCACGATGCCGCCGATCACAAACTTCATTGAAAGATCTTGATCGGTGCGTGGCGCGTTGGCAGTTGCAGCCGGGCCGCCTCGAAGATCAGCCAGGCCTCCCTTGAGGCCACTCCAGATCGTCGGCAACGAACGAAAGAGACTGATGATGCCGCCGGCAGCCACGGCGCCGGCACCGATGTAGAGGATGTAAGCTCCGCGAATCTGCGACGGGCCCATCTCGCTGATCGGAATAGCACCTGGAGGAAGAATGGCGGTCGAGCCTTCGCCGAAGAATTTTATTGCGGGTATTAATACCAAATACGCCAGGACACCGCCGGCACACATGATAGATGCTATGCGCGGGCCGATGATGTATCCGACGCCCAGCAGGGCCGGTGAGATTTCTGCTGAGATCGATCCCGCCTTGAACGGAGAGCCAAAAACCTTTTCAGGCGTATCCTTCCAGCCCTTAAGTCCAGTCATCAAAACCTGATAAAGGAAGCCAATCCCCAGTCCACCAAATATCGTTTTGGCTCCCGTTTGCGCGCCTTCGTCTGCAGCGGCCGCGTGTTGCGCCGATCCCGCTGCCGCTGCCTTGCGCGATTCTTCAGAAGCGCCAGCCTTCAAAACTTCCGCGCACGCCGTACCTTCCGGATACTTCAGATAACCGTGCTGGGCAACTATCAGGGCCCGACGCAGCGGAATCATCATTAGAATTCCCAGCAGTCCGCCGAGCATGGCCACCAGCATGACTCGCGTGAACTCGAGATCCATGCCCAGAATCATGATCGCCGGCATAGTTACACCCACGCCGAAGGCTATCGACTCACCGGCGGAACCGGCTGTTTGCACAATGTTGTTTTCGAGAATGGTCGCATCACGCAAACCAAACTTCGAGAACAGCCGGAAGACTGTGATGGAGATAACCGCGACCGGAATAGAGGCGCTGACGGTCAAACCAACTTTGAGAACGAGATAGAGCGACGATGCTCCGAAAACCATTCCAAGTAGAGTGCCGATGATCAGTGGCAATGCCGTCAGTTCCGGCAGTCGCACCCCGGCCGGAATGTAAGGCTTAAAGGTCGCCAGGTACGGGTTGTCGGGCACGAAACCGATTCTGTCCGGATACTCGTTCGCAGGAATGCTTTCAGAAGACATTCAGTTTTCCTCCAAATTTGCTAACGGGGAGTGCGTAGGGGTTAGTTCGCCGTTACTTTACACGGGCCACCTGCGCTTGGGCAAGCTGATTGCCGAACAAAGCCGGACTCCAAACTTTGAGCCTCAGCCAACTATTCGAGTTGCCCTGTGCCGTTGAGCCCACCCAAAATTAAACTTCAACCCGCCACTAACTTTCGATTACACTCTTCGCTCCCGAAAAATAATCAGACAACACTATGCGCACACGCATACATCTCGGCTTCCTATTATTAGCGCTCGCCTTGCCGCTGCTCTCGAGTTCGACCAACGCCCGGCTCACCCACCCAACGAACGCGCCAGTATCACTGCCGGCACACATCCCGTCACCGAAAGAAATTCTCGGCTTCGTCCCCGGCGACGATCGCAAGCTCGCCAGTTGGAGCCAGGTGATTCATTACTTTGAAGAACTGGAGAAGGCGAGCGATCGCGTGAAGTTTGAAACGCTCGGCAAGTCGACGATGGGCCAGCCATTTGTAATGGCAACCATTAGCGCTCCCGAAAACCTCGCACGGCTGGATGAATACAGGAAAATCCAGGAACTGCTGGCGGATCCGCGCAAACTCAGCGCCCCGGGTGGACGCGACCGCAAAGCCGCGGAACTAATGAACCGCGGCAAGACAATTGTACTTATTACCTGCGGAATACATTCAACCGAGGTCGGTTCCTATCTCTCGAGCATGCTCATCGCTCACCGTTTGGCTTCCTCAAATGAGCCGGAGATTCAGAACATCCTGCACAACACGATCGTCCTGTTAGTGCCGTCGCTGAATCCTGACGGCGTCGACATCGTAAAAAACTGGTACGACAAAACGCTGGGCACACCTTACGAAGGAACCGACCCGCCCGAGCTTTATCACAAATACGTGGGCCACGATAACAATCGTGACTGGTATGCGTTTACACAAGTCGAGACGCAGATCACAGTCGACAAGATTCATAACGTCTGGCATCCGCAGATTGTCCACGACATCCATCAGCAGGGTGAGTACGGCGCCAGGCTTTTCCTGCCGCCTTACATGCCGCCCGTTGAACCAAATGTGCCCAAACAAATAGTCGCCGGCTACACGGAACTGGGGAACTACATGGCGCGTGAGATGCGAGCCGCTGGCTTCACTGGTCTCACTACGAATTCGACTTACGACGCCTGGACTCCCGCGCGCGCCTACTCGCACTATCACGGCGGCGTGCGAATTCTTTCGGAAACTGCCTCCTGCAAAATCGCCACGCCGATCACTGTCAAGTTTAATGAGTTGAAGAAGGACGAGGGCTACGATCCGAAAAAGGAATCAGCCACCTACGGACCACTCTGGCACGGCGGCGAATGGCATCTGCGCGACATTACGAATTACATGACTAGCGCGGCTTTTCTGTTGTTGCGACATGCTTCCGATAATCGCAATGAATGGTTGAGCAGGTTTTATGAGATCGGGAAGGAAGCGGTGCGTCCGCGTAAGACTGGAGAACTATTTGGTTTTGTAATTTTGCCTTCCGGTCTTTATTCGCAAAACAGCTCAAAACTCGTCAACCTTCTCGCGGAGGCGGAGGTTGAGGTCGAATGGGCACGAGCACAAAAGGCCTTCCGGTCCAATGGCACTACCTATCCCGCTCACTCATGGATTGTACGAATGGCGCAGCCGTACGGAGGATTTGCGAAGGCGCTGTTGGAAACTCAAAGCTACCCTAACCTGAGAGACACAATGGGGCATCCAATACCTCCTTACGACGTTACCGCTCACACCTTGCCCTTGTTAATGAACGTGGAAGTGAAACCGGTGCCTGCGCCCTTCAAATATCCATTAGGGAAAGGGGAAACGGTTTCAACGAGCCTTGTTGGAATCGCGCTCGCTCCGGCGCCCGGTGTCGCAATTTATCGATCTAATGAGCCTTCCATCGATGAGGGTTGGACTCGCTGGGTCGTCAACAACGAGATGAAGGCTAACGGCTTCGAGGCGTTGGCCACTTTAAACGACAAACAGACCCGCGCCGGCAGCCTGGCAGAAAAACTTAGGGCGATCATCATTCCGGATCAGGATCCGAAAACAATTCTCAACGGCTACAAAGCCGGCGAGATGCCACCCGAATACACCGGCGGACTGGGACAGGCCGGTGTGAAGGCGCTGCGTGAGTTTGTCCAGCAGGGCGGCACGCTTGTCTGTCTGAATCGTGCTTCAAGTTTTGCCATCGAACAATTCAAACTTCCGTTGCACGACGTGGTCGCAAAAGTCTCTGAAAAAGAATTCTATGTGCCGGGCTCGATACTGCGCATCGAACTGGATACCAGTAATCCGATTGCGCGAGGAATGCCGAAGGAGTCGATTGCCTGGGTTGAGGATTCGCCGGTGTTTGAAATTATCCGCGATAACCGGGGCAGTAGCCCGACTGTAAAAGAGGGCTCGGCAAGCGAGATGTCAGCTGCGAATGTGACTGTCATCGCGCGTTACCCTGCCGACAGGAATCCGCTGCTTTCAGGTTGGCTGCTCGGGGAGAATCGAATCAGAGGAAAGGCTGCACTGGTTGAAGTCAGCCTCGGCAAAGGCCGTATTATTCTTTTCGGCTTTCGACCGCAATACCGGGGCCAGTCGCTGGCCACTTATCCCTTGTTTTTCAATGCGATTTCGGGTGTTAACCAATAGTGAAGTCAGCGCGTCATGCGGGCAAAGAAGCTACGAATTACTTTCATTAGCACCGCGGCTTTAGCCCGGTGGCCAGGTAGGTGAAAGGAAAATGAAACCGTTTAAACGGTTTCCCGTTTCGGAGGGCATCAGATCACCGGGCTAAAGCCGCGGTGTTAATGAGAACAAAACAGAAAACGCAGCACTACCCGGTGTCCGGATCCTTGAAACTTCCCGGTCTCGTTAGCGTATAATGAATTACACGGCGCACGGAGAAAAATTGGCAGTAACCGCCGCCGAGGCCTAAATGGTCGCACTTCTTTTCACCGCAATTTTCATCATTGGACTCATTGCTATTCCTCTTTTTTTCTGGGCACTGCGTGCCAGAGACTCCGGAGAAAATTTACTGCCTCCACCGGAACCGCCACGCGGCTTATTTAGTGATAAAGATGGTTTCGAGTCTGCGGTACTGCCTCCGGCCGAGCCGGATGAGCGCGAAAATCAGCGCCACTTATTAAGCGAACGAGCCAGGTCGGGCGACCAGAGCGCGCTCGTCGAAGCGCAAGCCCTTGGCGATCGGAAGTTCTACGACGAAGTGTTAGATCAACTGACTCTTAACGCCGATCGCGAGCCAACACTTCTCGCGCTGGCATCTTACGTCACTCGAAACGAATTGCCTGTCAACCGCAAACTGGCTGAGGCGCTTATCAGTTTCTGGAAGGGTTCACCGGGCCGCAGTTCTACCGCCACTACGTTGCATCTCACCGCCCTGGCAGACGATGCCGAGCTATACCAAACTACGGTTGAGGCTACGTTACAGTTTTGGCGGCAGGGATTAATTGCAGATATTTCAGCAGCGGAATTAAGAGCTTTGTTTGATGGTGAGTTCTGGGTGCTGTCTGCCCGCACCAGAGGCTCCGGCGCCGGCTTCATTTTGAAACGCAAACTTGCAAGCGTTCGTCGCGAATTGGAAACCGCGATGCGCGTTAACTGAAAACATTGTTTCCCCCCGTTCGGAAAGGTAGATCGACAAAATCATGGAAAATTTTGACTTCGTTTCCCCGCCGGTTCTGCTGGTCGGCTTGATTGTCCTGGCGGTGATCGCGCTTATTATTTTGAGGCGTTTCTTCGTAAACGTGGGCGCGCGTGAAATCGCCATCAAGGAACGACGCTACGTGGGCAAGAGAATGCCGCCCGGAAGAGTCGTCGCAACTGAAGGCGAGGTTGGCATCCAGGCCGATGTGCTTAAACCTGGCTTGCATTTCATCAAGTTCCCTTTTGAGAAAGTCGTACGCAAGGTGCCGTTGATCGAAATTGGCGCCGACGAATTGGGCGTGGTTGAAGCGATCGATGGCGAGCCAATGCTGCCGGGAAGAATCTTCGCGCTTGACCGCGCGCAGAATGCCCACAACAACTTTCAGGATCCGATCGCGTTCATCAAACAAGGTGGCGTCAAGGGTATTCAATTACGAACGTTGCCACCCGGCTTGTGGCCTATTCACCCTTATTTGTTTCGCATTTCAGTCGCCAAGACGACAGT
>WNFK01037641.1_pt1 | contig 10196 bp, 9 predicted proteins | sample 5400281 | NCBI WGS metagenome assembly WNFK01 (sample SAMN13153350, study PRJNA577476) | soil metagenome | isolation source: 20 cm soil on Douglas fir-dominated hillslope | place: USA:California | collected 2013-09-17
CCCACGAAGGAGCGAGCATGGCGCTTGAGCGGTGTGAGCGTGCACCAGTCACCGCTTGCCCGCTGTGCCGGTCGGAGGGCGCGACCAAGCTCTATCGCACTCGCGACGCTCTCTACGCCGGGGCGGACGCGTTCGACGTCGTGCGCTGCAAGGCGTGCGGTTTGGTATACGTGGAAGACCGGCCAAGCGACGCCGCCCTCCGCAGCTTCTATCCCAGCGACAGTTACTACGCCTATAAACCCCCCGTTCCATACGCGCTTTTTGAAAGCAGGGCGCTCCCGGCACGGCTTTGGTACCCGCTCAAGCGCAGCGTGCTCGCCTGGGACTTCGGCTACGAGCACCTCGGGGGTCATCGCTCGCTCGCGGTGTGCTTGCGCCTGCCGTTCCTACATTGGTTGCGCCGGCGCGCGACCTTTCGGCTCGACGTCCTTCTCCCCCGCTACGTCAAAAACGGCAGCTTGCTCGAGGTCGGCTGCGGCTCGGGGATGTACCTCGCGCTCATGAAAGCGCTCGGCTGGAAACGCGTGGTCGGAGTCGACATCAATCAGGAGGCGCTCGAGCGCGCGAGGCAGGTGTTGGATGTCGAGGTTCACTGTGGCAGCTTGCCGGCGCTGAAGCTTGCCGCGGGCAGCTTCGACGCCGTCTCCTTGTCGCACACGCTCGAGCACGTCGGCGATCCGGTGGCGCTGCTCACGGAGATCCATCGCCTCCTCAAACCGGGCGGTCAGCTGGCTATCGTCGTGCCCAATATCGACAGCGTGTCGTCGCACGCCTACGGCGTGGATTGGTTCCACCTCGATGCGCCGCGCCATCTCGTGAGCTTCAATCGGCGCACGTTGGCCGCGGCGGTTACCCAGACTGGGTTCACCGTCGAGTCTCTCGGCTCCTCTCCCCAATCGAGTTACCTCCTGGCTCTCTTGAGCCTCAACAGGCGGGCCCGCATTCCCCACAGCGATCGCGTGGAGCCGCGCTTTCCGGCGACCTTTCACGCGCGCGCAAGAGCTTCTGCTTTCGGCCGTAAAGCGGTTACCGGAGATGGCAAAAGGCCCCGCATGAGCGAACGCCGGGTTTCGCGCGCCGGCGCGGTACTGAACGCGGCTGCGGCGTCCTCGGCGTTCGAGCAGGCAGAGAATTTTTTCGAAGCGCAAGACATCGTTGCTACCGAAAAACAACCCCTAAACACTGCTGATACATGCGGCAACTTGACATTTATCGAGGCGAGCCGCCACGTGCGGTTCGAGATTCGGCGCGTTTACTACCATCGTCGCAATGTCGGGAAGTTCTGACATCACGGTCGACGACAGGAAAATGTGCGAGACATTTCACCTGAAGTGTTCATACTACGGCCTGGGGGATCCGAAAATGGTCTGGCGTGAGATTGCGCCCGTGGGCACATAGTTGGAGGTCGCCTTTCTCCGTCTCGCGAAAGCCCATGCCGAGCCCAAGAAGCAACTCGACGCTACGTACGCACGTCTGGCCGAGAGCAGGATCTACCTCCACGCCGGGCTAGACGCAGCTCGCGAGATTACGGTTCCAGTCGTACCAGGTCGGGCCGATCCCGTCTGGCAACTCTTCGCGGCAAGATTCAGCCTCGGCTCGTTCCCCCAACCGGAGAAAGTGGCAGTCAGCGCCCCGAGCTTGCCTGTGGGCCCGCACCTTACCGCCCTCGAGTTGAGCCATACAACTGCCCGCCTGAGGGAGTTCGTCTGAAGAAGAATGAGGCGCGGCAGTCGCACCGCATCATCAGGAATTCATTCTACAACCTCGTCCCGCAGGTCTGGATGCTTGGTCTCACGGTGTTCACAATGCCCTACGTGCTGCACCAACTCGGCGTGGATGCCTACGGGATTCTCTCGCTCGTGTCCATCCTCGTTGGGTACCTGGCTTTCTTGGACCTCGGTCTGAACACCGCCGTTATCCGGTTCATTACCATGCATAACGCCAAAGGCGAACCAACCGAGATTGTCCGCGTCATCGAGTCGGCCTTGTTCGTCTTCCTGTGTCTCGGCTGCTTCGCCTGCGGCGCCTTGCTTTTACTTTCACATCCGTTGGCTAAATTGCTCGACGTGCCTGCGCCCTTGTTCGAAGAGACCGTATTCGCCTTTCGCCTGGGCGCCGTCGGTTTCGGAGTGAATCTCGTCCTGGGAATATTCGCCGCAATCCCCCGGGCACTCCGACGCTTTGACGTCGTCAATCTCCTGCAACTGGTCCTCGGTACAACCCAGCTCGCCGGCACTGTTACTCTATTGAAGCTCGGCTTTCGGTTGCGCGAGCTGGTCGTCTGGGGTGTATGTGTCTCGTGCGTGAGTCTCGTGCTGCACGCGTTCGTCGCCAAGAAACTCATGCCGGAGGTTCGTTTCACGCCACGGCTCCACCGGCCCAAGTTGAAGGACATGCTCTCCTTTAGCAGCTACGTGATGCTGAGCAACATCACCGCAACTGGCGCCGCCAATTCCGAGAGGGTCTTGCTGGGGTACCTGGCCCCAATCGCCGAGACGACCTACTATGCAATCGCCTCGAACCTGGCGTCGCGAATTCTGCTCCTGATCCCCGGCAACCTCTCGCACGCATTGTTCCCGGAGTTGACGGCACTCAGTGCCACGGCCCCGTTTGCCATGATTCAGTCGGCCTATAGACGAGTCTTCAAGTTCATCTTCATGGCGGTGTTGCCCATCTCGGTGTTGCTCGCGATTTTCGGTAAGCATCTGCTGACTCTCTGGCTCGGCGCCGAGGTTTCTCTGCATGCCGCGCCGGTGCTCGCTGTCTTGGCAGCCGCCATTCTCGTCAATGCGCCGGCATGGGTATCCGTAATAACAGCCCAGAGCCTGGGTTTCTCCGCACTCGTTGCGCGTGCGCAGCTCGTTCACTTCGCGGCCCTGATCGTCGCCGGGCTCGCCCTCATCCCTGCTCACGGCGCGCTTGGTGCCGCCTACGCCTGGCTCGCTGGCAACTTAGTGGGCATCGGCTCGCTTGTCTATCTCATTACGACGGTGGCGGTCCGGGTTCGCCTTCGCGAATTTCTCATGGACACTCTGCCGAAACCGTTGCTTGTAGGCATACTCAGCGTGGTTGTCGCGGTGGCACTTGATCCCTTGGTGTCGTCGTGGTCATCCCTTGCCATATGCAGCATGGTCGTCCTCGGCACGAACGGTATCCTCGCCTATTTCGTGGCATTCGATCTTGAAGAACGCAGTCTGGCCAAGAGCTTTCTGTCATCTCAATGTCGACGCCGCTCGCGCGCGCCCGCCAAAGACCTGTAGGTGAGCCGATCACGGACAAGAACCCGACTCTCTTAAGTGGTCCCCGCACCAGTCCCAAAGAACACCGCTACGTGTTCTGGCTTAGGATGATATTTGCTGAGACAGCCGTGCAATTTCAGCCGCGCAGCTCAACGCCAGCTCACGTCGCGCGGGACGAGGCAAGCGCCATCCATCAATCCCGCGACGGTCGTCGGCATGACCAGGCGTAGAGCAGATCCCAAATCCCGGACACGGTGGTTTCGCCAATGATCTCCCTCGACACGTTGGGGGGCGCGAATACCGGCGTCCATCTCAATTTCCCACGGAGCCCGTTCCAGCGGTCGATCCAATGATTCCCAGTGCGAGGTATCGCACTGAGGCGCGGGACCACGCTCGCGACCCCCGCCCACCAGTACGCGCGAGGACCTGGCTCCTCATGACGATTTCGATTCAGGCATCGCGACGACCGTCCTCAGTGGGGAGATTCAGACGCCGGAGCAGGTCCATCTTTACCCAGTGCTTGATTCGCCCGATTCCGAGAGTCCATCGGATGTGAGACGACACCGCGACCGCACGGGCGAACTGAGCGACACCGAGGTCCGTGTTGACATACCAATCGTCCCATCTCACGGACGCGACACGCCGCATTCCGTGACGCCGGAGCAGGTCCTGGATTTTCGTGCGCTTCGGGTCCTCGCCGTTGTGCTCAACTGTAAGCAGCCCGATACTGCGGGTGTGGAAGGGGAACCCACGAAGGATGAAGAGTTCACTGCCCTCTGTGTCGAGGCTCACGTAATCGAGCCTCCTCGGCATGTCCTTCTTCGACAGTACGTCCTCGAGCGAGGACGTCGTTCGTTCCGTGGCCGTTCCAGGGCGGTCCTTATGCGTGCTCATACAATCGACGATGCCATTGAAGTACGAATGGTCATCGTCCTGTTTGAACAGGACTCTCTTCCCGGAGACCTCGGACAGAACCGAGTCATCCACCTTACAGGTACGTTGTCCCACGAGCACTTCGAAATCCGCGCTTGGCTCCACGCAGAGCCCTGTCCAGCCGAAGATCCGCTCTAGCACGAGCGTGTTGCTCATCAGCACGCCGTCCCCCGCACCAGCTTCGAGGAACACACCCGGTCTGACACCGAAAGTCCGCGCCACCCACTCGTCCTGACGGAGCTGCCCATGCCACTTCACATCCATCGGCCATTGCCTCTGCCCCATGGCGCCTGATCCGGACGATAAAATCGGTAGAAGAAGCAGATCCGCAACGGGGCCCCTCTCAGGTGCCGGCCCTCACCCTTCTGCGATGGGGGGAGCCCCGTGGGGAAAGAGTCTTTGCCCGGAAGCCGAAGCGCTCCCATGCGCGACCGGTGTCCAGGCAGCGGCGGGCTGGCCGGTGGGCTTCGTCGCATCCCAGGCGATCCGCAGCCGGAAGCCGGTCAGCTCGGCGATCAGGGCCGCCAGGTCGCGGATGGAGATCTCGAACCCGGCCCCGAGGTTGATCGGATCGGACCCTTCGAGCAATTCGGCCGCTGGCGCAATACCTTCGGCACAGTCCTCAACATAGAGAAACGCGGCGCAGGTCGTAGTCACGGCTCCTGGGCACGAACAGCTCTCGACAGCCCCTCCCCTCGATAGCCGCGACCACGTGAGACCTGAGGAACCCACTCCCACCGGTGATCAAGATGCGCTTGTCGCGGAGATCCACGCGGGGATTCGTCAGTTCACGATGAACTGGTGGTTGCGGTACTTCGCGGAGGACGGATCCTTGATCAGGCCACTCTCGATCGCGTCCCGGATCTCGACGATCCCGTCCTCGACGCCACGGTGAGCCCGGAACCCAAGGACGCGGCCGATCTTCTCGCAGGAGACGGCCACGTCGCGCATGTCCTCGCCGAAGCTCAGGTCGCGATACTCGATCTCGACCGCAGGCACGTTCTTCCGGATGAGCTCCACGAGCTGCAGCTTGGAATAGTTGCCGTTCGCGGCCGCGACGTTGAAGGTCTCGTTCCGGACCCGGTCCGCCGGCGCCTCCGCCATCTGGATGAGCGCATCGACCACGTCGCTCACGTGAATGAACGACCGGTTGTAGTCACCCTGATAGATGACCAGCTTCCGCTTCGTGAGCGCCTCGAGCACGAACTGGTTCACGATGAGATCGAACCGCGTACGCGGCGAGATGCCGTAGAGCGTTGCGAATCTCGGGATGACGACCGTCACCGGCGAACGGCGCCCCTGAGCGAGAAGATATTCTTCCGACGCAATCTTTGTCCGCGCGTACAGCGACTGCGGGCGTAGTGGGCTCGTCTCGGTAACTGGCGCTCCTCCCTCTGCGATGCCGTAGTTACTATAGGTCGACGCGAAAACGATGCGCGAGACCCTGGCCGCCTCGGCGGCCTGGAACACCCGCTGGGTCGCCTCTACGTTGTAGCGCCACGCGGCCTGCTCCCCGATCTGCTGGCACGCCGGGAAGCCAACGATCGCCGCCAGGTGGAAGACGACCTCGATGCCCTTCATAAGCGGCACTAGATCGTTCTTTGCGTCAGCCACGTCCACCTTGCGGAACGCGAAATCCGGGTGCGCCAGGTGCGCGAGCAACGACTCCCCTCCGAACAGGAGCGTATCTAGCACCCTCACCTGGTGGCCACGTCGGAGGAGCTCTCCGGTCAGGAGCGATCCAATATACCCGGCCCCACCGGTGATCGCGATCCGTGAGCCTGGCATCGTCTACCTGCCCAAACGCTGCTCGATCACAACGTTTTTCACTGCCCAGATGTCCATGTCCGCGGGCAGGATGCAGTCGAGCGCCTCCTCCGGCTCAATTGCGCTCCAGCCCTTCGGGTAGGTCCAACAATGGCTTACGTGAGTACAACCTTCATGGGTACATCGATGCCATCTCACCCCAAACGGCTCGACCATCGTCATGCCCGAACGGCCCAGCATGTCATCCCCGCGCCCATTCCGACAAGTTTCCCGAGCGACAATACTGCGTTGAGGCCCACATGTTCCAATGTCGAGAACCAGTCAGCCCTCGGAGGCAAGGGGATGTTCAAGCGGTATAACTCAAATTTGAGCGGATGGAACCCGGTGCGATCCAGGAGGTGGCGGAGGCTCATCGGGCAGAAGCCAACTACGTGAAAAGGTGCGAACGTCGGGCTCAGGTTGGTCGCCCAATCCCTTCCTCTCAGGCGCATGTACGCGTTCCCTGCCCGACTCAATAGGGAACACTCGTTCGGAACGTCGATAAAAACCAATCCCCCACGACGCAGAGCGCTTCCCACGCGCTCGAGCGTCTCCGCAGGTTCATAGAGGTGCTCTAGGATCGCAGCCAGAAGAACGACGTCATACGAATCGCCAAGGCTTCGCGAACGCTCGATCGAGGTGCGATCGATCTCCAAGCCGTGCTTCTCGGTCGCAATCCGCGCGAATTCTTCTGTCATCTCCACGCCGCGAACTTTCCACCCCCGATTGGCCGCGCCACGAAGGAGTTCCCCACGGCCACAACCGAGCTCCAGCATGCTGCCTGGTCGGCCGAGCATGGATTCCGCAAAAGCCGCTAACTGCTCTCCCAACGAGATCTTCTCCCGGGAACAGTGGTGATGAAAGTAACTTTCTGGCGAACATTCCGAGTAAGGATTGAATTCGGGGATAAGAGTGGGGCGTTGATACACACCGTGGCATTCCATGCAACGAACGATCCGCGTCTCGACGCCCTTCCCTTCGCGGTGAGCGCTACCACCGCGAGCACCTAAGACACGCGCTGAGGTCGCCCCACAAATTGGACAGGGCCGCTGATCAGCCCGCCATCCGTTCACGGGACCCTAGACCTTCCGCCCCTCGCCGCTGAGGTGGGCATCACGCTGTCGAGCGGAGAGCGTCGACCGCGCCTCCATGGTCCAGCCCCGCTCCAGGAGGGCTTCCGCAGGGTGCGATCCGATGAAGCCGGCCCCTTAAGAATCACGGCTATCCATCAGACCTTTCGAGCAATCGCGACGACGTTCTGCGCAAAGTATCCGAGCGACCCTAAGCGCAGCAGCCTCTCGAGGCTGGAGAGTCTGTAGAAGGCGGTCCGAACGGCTTTCCGTCCGATGTCCATGAACCATGGGGTCGGATACTGATAGTAGTGCCCGACGTATTCATGCCAGTTCGGAGTTTGTATTGGAGCTTCCGTCGAAATCTCAAGGACCCGAAACCCGCCCTCAGTCAGAATCCTTTTCAGAGTCTGATCGGTGTAGTGGACGACGTGCTCGTATGAATCCCACAATCCTTGCCGGGGAGGCTTCCCAACGAGCCCCAATATCTTCTGTTTGAAGATGTTCCAGCGCGCATTCGGAACTTTCACATACAGGAGTCCATCTGGCTTCAGCAGCCGCGTCCCTTGCCGCAAGAACAAAAGCGGCTCTGCGATATGCTCGAAGACATCGGAAAGCGCAACCACATCGAAGGATGCGTTCTCGCTCTCGGGCACTTCATGCATGAAACAATTCCAGACACGGAAGCCGTGTTTCTGCGCCAATTCGGCAAGCGCGGCTGATGGCTCCAGCCCCACGCAGTTCCATCCTCGTTTGACAGCAAGGCGAAGCAGCATGCCCATATTGCAGCCGACATCAAGGAACCGCCCAGCCTTCCTGTATCGCTCGATCGCCCTTATTTCGCTGAGATAGTTGGGATCACGGTGGTGGGCGGCTTTTCCTTCGAAGATGAGTCTGGCTTCTTCGTGATAGATGGAGGCGTCGCCCCAGTAGATTTGTTCCGGCGAGTGAATACGCGGACTTGTATAGATCAGGGAGCAGACCAAACAACGGGAGATGCCAATCGCGCCGTGCTCCATGTAGAGACGCTCGCGATCCTCGCTGGCGCACAGCGGACAGCGCACTTCCATGACTTCATCGGGACTGTAGTTATCCTTTTGCGTTCCACCGCGGACGTAGTCCTGGGATTCGGCAACAAGCCGGAGCGTTCCAGATGGGCCCATCTTCGCCTCCCCTAGTTGCTACTGACCGAACCGGACTTTCCGCGCTGATAGCGGATCACCTGGTGCCTAGCGCTCTCGCTCCCGCTCATACGCAATCACCCGCTCCAGCATCTCCGGCAGGTCCAGCACCGGCCGGTACCCAATCAACTCTTGAATCTTCGCGATATCAGGCGCCCGCCGCGCCATGTCCTCGAACCCCGCCTCGTACGCCTGCTCATACGGCACGAGCACGATCTCCGACGCGCTGCCGGTCATCTCCTTCACCAGCACCGCCAGCTCGTAGATCGAAATCTCCTTCGTGTGCCCGATGTTGAAGACCTCCCCGTGCGCCTTCGGGTGCGCGATCAGGGCCAGCATGGCCCCCACCACGTCGCCCACCCAGGTGAAGGACCGCCGCTGGGTGCCGTCGCCGTAGACCGAGATGGGCTCACCCGCCAGGGCCAGCCGCACGAAGCGCGGCACCACCATGCCGTACTGCCCGGTCTGCCGGGGCCCGATGGTGTTGAAGAGCCGCGCGACGACCGTGGGGAGCCCCTTCTCCTTGTAGTAGGCGCGCGCGAGGAACTCGTCGATCATCTTGGAGGCGGCGTAGCACCAGCGGGCCTTGGAGGTCGGCCCCAGGATCACGTCGTCGTCCTCGCTGAACTTCGGCTTGTCGAGCTTGCCGTAGACCTCCGAGGTGGAGGCCAGCAGCAGCGGCCGGTGCTTGCGGGCGGCCAGCTCCAGGATGAGCTCCGTCGCCTTGATGTTGGTCTCGATGGTGTAGACGGGCCTCTCCACGATGAGCCGGACGCCCACCGCGGCCGCCAGGTGGAAGATCACATCCGCGCGGTCCACCAGCTCCAGCATGAGCGAGCGGTTCATCACGCTGTCCAGTGTGTAGGCGAAGTGCGGGTGGCCCTTGAGATGGCTGATGTTCTCGATGCTACCGGTCGAGAGATCGTCGACCACCTCCACCGTCCACCCCCGCTCCAGGAGGGCCTCGGACAGGTGCGATCCGATGAAGCCGGCTCCGCCGGTGATTAGCGCTCTAGACATGTTGGCCCCCCTGATGCTCTCCGGTCATCGATCGATGGTCAGACGGGAAAAGAAACTCGACTGCCTCGCACTGGACTGGGTAACGGCGCTTCGGCTCAGAGGTCGAAGACGAGGAGGAAGAATTGACTCGGCCGATCTACGGGTGGGGGAAAAGTTGACGTTACCGATAACTCCCCGCACAGCTCCGCTCTCTCACTTACAGGGGCTCAAGCGCTCGCTGGAGGTGAGCAGGAAGTACAGCACAAGGTGGGTGGACATTCAAGAGAAGTTATTGTCGTTACAGGGTAAAGACGCGATACGGACTGGACGCCGCGAGGCTGGGCAGTCGGTCTTCGGGGCGCCTCGTCAGCTCGCAGAGGGCAAGGAAATTATTTTCCCACTAGAGCATCGGCCCAGGAGGCTGCCAATCCCAACGACTTGGGCCCCTTGGGGCCAGGTCGGAAAAACCTTACCCGGGACAGGTTAACCTGGCCTGCCTCGCTGACCACGGGGGCGCGGTCCAATGCCCGGGTAGCGGTTTATGGCGTCGAAGGCATCGGCCACGCAAGCGAGCCGGCTCGCCCGATGCTGGCTCCGATCCGCGCGGATGGACGGGTAACCCCGCGCGCGAACGTGGCCGGTTATTCGAGCAGGACGATGTCGTTGAGCCCCAGGCTGGTCGTGAACACGGCCACCGAGCCGTAACCCTGTCGCCGAAGCTCCTCGGGGGCCGCTTCCTCACGGAACCGCAGTGGGCCGTGCTCCACCGAACGAACACCGTGCAGGGACTTGGCCAGCGGCACTCGCACGGTGAGCCTCTCGATGGAGCGATAAGTGAAGTTGGCGAGGACCAGGGCCGTCCCGGCAGGGGCGTCGTACAAGCCCGCCTCGACCACCGGATCAGAGAGCTCGACGAGCCGGGCGACGCCGCGTGACGCCGCCAGCCCCGTCAGCAGCCGCCGCTGGAT
>WNFK01224907.1_pt1 | contig 10196 bp, 4 predicted proteins | sample 5400281 | NCBI WGS metagenome assembly WNFK01 (sample SAMN13153350, study PRJNA577476) | soil metagenome | isolation source: 20 cm soil on Douglas fir-dominated hillslope | place: USA:California | collected 2013-09-17
GAAGTTGAAGTCCGCACGGATGTGCTTCGAGCTCATGACGTCGTACGCGCCGCCGTAGGCCTTCCGGGTGATCACGGTCAGCTTCGGCACCGTCGCCTCCGCGTACGCGTAGAGCAGCTTGGCGCCGTGCCGGATGATCCCGCCCCACTCCTGCTGCGTCCCGGGCAGGAACCCGGGCACATCCACCAGCGTGACGAGCGGAATGTTGAACGCATCGCAGAAGCGGATGAAGCGTGCCGCTTTCACCGAGGAGTCGATATCCAGCACGCCGGCGAGGGAGCGAGGCTGGTTGCCGATCACCCCGACCGGATGCCCCCCGAGACGCGCGAGCCCGCAGACGATGTTCTCGGCCCAGTGCTCGTGCACCTCGAGGAAGTCGCCGTCGTCGACGACACGGCGGATGACCTCGTGCATGTCGTACGGCTTGTTCGGGTTGTCGGGGATGAGCGTGTCGAGCTCCGGCGCTTCCCGGTCACGCGGATCCGACGGCTCCGCGAACGGAGCCGGATCCAGGTTGTTCTGCGGGAGGAACGAGAGTAGGTAGCGCGCGTCCTCGAGGCAGGCCTTCTCGTCGGGAGAGATGAAGTGCGCAACCCCCGACTTCGTCGCGTGCGTCGAAGCGCCGCCGAGCTCCTCGAAGCTCACCTCCTCGCCCGTCACCGTCTTTACGACGTCGGCGAGTAGACGGCGCCACCCGCGCAGGGGCCCATCACCAGCGAGATCTGGGGGGTCACTCCCGAGCACTGGACGTTGCGCCAGAAGATCTCGGCATAACCCGCGAGTGACACCACGCCTTCCTGGATGCGCGCCCCGCCCGAGTCGTTGATTCCGATGACGGGGCACCCGAACTTCAGCGCCATGTCCATCACCTTGCAGATCTTCTCGGCGAAGACCTCGCTGAGCGAGCCGCCGAAGACCGTGAAGTCCTGTGAGAAGACGAAGACCTTCCGGCCGAAGATCGTCCCGTACCCGGTGACGACTGCGTCGCCGTACGGCCTCCGCTCGAGCATCCCGAAGTTCGGCTCGCGGTGGCGCACGTAGCGGTCGAGCTCGACGAAGGAGCCGGGATCCAGCAGCTCGACGAGGCGCTCGCGGGCAAGGAGCTTGCCCTGCTGGCGCTGGCGTTCGATCGCCTTTTCCGTTCCAGCGTGTTCGGCCTCGTCGCGCAACTGCTGAAGCTGGTCGAGCTTCGACTGCGTGGAGTCGGCGCGAGGCTCGTCCGTTGTCGCCATCGCCGGAGCGTACCGCGTGCTTGTGGCTCAGAGCCACAAGCACGGTTTCGGGTAGCCGGTACCGCTCAACGGTGTGCTTCCGCATCGGGCCGGATGACTTAGTGGCTCTGAGCCACTAAGTGCGACGGTGGACTACGCTCACATCGTGGTCGACCGATCCACGATCTGGAGGTACAAGGACGGGGAGCCGGGCGAGTTCGTCTACCAGCGCTACGGGCACCCGGTCGGCGTCGAAGCCGAGCGGCAGCTCGGCAAGCTGGACGGCGGACACGCGCTGCTCTTCGCTTCGGGCAGCGGAGCTGCGACGGCGCTCGTGCTCACCTTCCTCTCCTCTGGCGACACGATCGCCCTCGCCGAAGGGGCGTACTTCGGCACAGGAGTCCTGTTTCACGAGCTAGAGCGCTGGGGACTCCGAGTCGTCGAGTTCGATCAGACCGGCACGCCGCCTGACGGTGTCGACCTCGTCTGGCTCGAAGCGCCGTCGAATCCCTTCCTGACGATGCCCGACCTCGAGGCCGCGACGGCGCATCCGGCACCCGTTGTCGTCGACGCGACTGCCTCGACGCCGATCTACTTGCGCCCGCTCGAGCACGGCGCCGACTTCGTCTTGCACAGCGCGACGAAGTACCTCGGCGGCCACGACGACACGCTGCTCGGCGTTGTCGTCTGCAAGCACGAGGAGGAGGCCGACCGCTTGAAGGAGTTCCGGACCCGCTCGGGCATCGTCGCGGCGCCGGACCCGTGCGCCCTACTCCTCCGTGGGCTCGAGACGCTCGAGTCGCGAGTCCACCGGCAGACGGAGTCCGCGATCGAGCTGGCAGAGCGCCTCAAGGGCCATCCCGGGGTCGAGACGGTGCGCTATGCCGGGATCGGCGGGCTCCTCTCCTTCGACGTCGTAGGCGCCGACGAAGCCCGTCACGTCGAGACGTCCATCCGCCTGATCACGAACGCCACCAGCCTCGGAGGTATCCACTCACTACTGGAGGCCCGGGCCCGCTGGGAGGGCGACCGCGTCCCACCCGGCCTGCTGCGCCTGAGCGTCGGCCTGGAGCCGGTCGAGGACCTCTGGGCCGATCTGGCTCAGGCACTGGAAATTCCAGGCACTTTTCCCACGCGCGAGTAAGATTTCGGCCCCCGGCAGACGCGTCGCCCAACGGTCCTCCGGCGGACCCATCCCTCGCACAAAGGAGTCGCTGTGGCTGCACCAGACACCAAGAAACGGAGGGCGCCGAGCCGTGCGCCCGCAACGAACCGCCGCGCCACGGACAGCGTGACGGTCGAGATCAAGAAGAAGGACCTGCAGGAGCTGCTCGAGGCTCTCCGCTCAGCGAGGGACGGAGAGACGGGCGTGCGGCTGGCTGCACAGAAGAGCGGTGTCATGGGCGACGTGGCGAAGGCGTTCAACGGCTTGGCGGAACGGCGCGAGGGCCTGACCAACGAGCTGAGTCGCGTGAGCAAGGTGATCGGGCGCGAGGGCCGGATGACCGAGCGCGCACAGTTGAAGAACGCGAAGGGAACGTGGGCCGAGTCGGTCAGCTCGGTCAACTCGATGATCGACGATCTGGTGCGTCCGACCATCGAGGTCTCCCGCGTTCTCGACGCGGTCGCCGAGGGCGACCTGTCGCAGAAGATGTCCCTCAAGATCGAGGGACAGCCCGTGCGCGGAGAGTTCCTCCGCATCGGCACGACCGTGAACACGATGCTGGACCAGCTCAGCTCGTTTGCATCGGAGGTCACCCGCGTCGCGCGCGAGGTCGGCACCGAGGGCATCCTCGGCGGGCAGGCTCGCGTCAAGGACGTGTCGGGAATCTGGCGGGACCTCACGGACAACGTCAACTTCATGGCGAACAACCTCACCACGCAGGTGCGGAACATCGCCGACGTGACCACCGCCGTGGCGAACGGCGACCTGAGCAAGAAGATCACCGTCGACGTCAAGGGTGAGGTCCTCGAGCTCAAGAACACGATCAACACGATGGTCGACCAGCTACGCTCGTTCGCAGACGAGGTCACGCGCGTCGCGCGCGAGGTGGGCACTGAAGGGAAGCTCGGCGGCCAGGCGACCGTGAAAGGCGTCAGCGGCACCTGGAAGGACCTGACCGACAACGTCAACTTCATGGCGACGAACCTGACGACCCAGGTACGCGGCATTGCGAAGGTGGTCACCGCAGTTGCGGACGGCAACCTGAACCAGAAGTTCACGATCGAGGCAAAGGGCGAGGTCGCTGCGCTGGCCGACACGATCAACTCCATGATCGACACGCTGCGCGTCTTCGCGGACCAGGTGACGACAGTCGCGCGCCAGGTCGGCACCGAAGGGAAGCTCGGCGGGCAGGCCGAGGTGCCGGGAGTCGCCGGCACGTGGAAGGCACTCACCGACAGCGTGAACGGGATGGCCGCGAACCTCACGGATCAGGTTCGCAACATCGCCGAAGTCACCACCGCGGTCGCAAAGGGCGACCTCTCGCGGAAGATCACCGTGGAAGTGAAGGGCGAAGTGCTTCGCCTCAAGAACACGATCAACACGATGGTCGACCAGCTGTCGTCGTTCGCCGACGAGGTCACCCGCGTCGCCAAGGAAGTGGGGACCGAAGGCCGACTCGGCGGCCAGGCCGAGGTCAAGGGCGTCAGCGGCACCTGGCGCGAGCTGACGAACAACGTGAACCAGCTCGCCGACAACCTCACCAGCCAGGTGCGCAACATCGCAGATGTGACGACCGCCGTCGCCAAGGGCGACCTCTCGCGCAAGATCACCGTCGACGCGCGGGGCGAGATCCTGGAGCTGAAGAACACGATCAACACGATGGTCGACCAGCTCTCGTCGTTCGCGGACGAGGTCACCCGCGTCGCCAAGGAAGTGGGCACCGAGGGAATGCTCGGAGGGCAGGCTCAGGTCACGGGTGTCAGTGGCACCTGGAAGGACCTCACCGACAACGTCAACACCCTCGCCGGCAACCTCACGAGCCAGGTGCGCAACATCGCCGAAGTCACGACCGCGGTGGCGCTCGGCGACCTCTCGAAGAAGATCACGGTGGACGTCAAGGGCGAGGTGCTCGAGCTCAAGAACACCATCAACACCATGGTCGACCAGCTCTCGTCCTTCGCCGACGAGGTCACCCGCGTCGCGACCGAGGTGGGAACCGAAGGCCGACTCGGCGGCCAGGCCGAGGTCAAGGACGTCTCGGGAACCTGGCGCCAGCTCACCCAGAGTGTGAACGGGATGGCGTCGAACCTCACCGACCAGGTGCGCAACATCGCCGAGGTGACGACTGCGGTCGCCACCGGCGATCTCTCCAAGAAGATCACCGTCGAGGCCCGAGGCGAGATCCTCGAGCTCAAGAACACGATCAACACGATGGTCGATCAGCTCTCGTCGTTCGCGGACGAGGTCACGCGCGTCGCCCGCGAAGTGGGCACCGAAGGCAAGCTCGGCGGCCAGGCTCAGGTCAAGGGTGTCAGCGGCACCTGGAAGGACCTGACGGACAACGTCAACACGCTGGCCGGCAACCTCACCAGCCAGGTGCGCAACATCGCAGATGTGACGACCGCGGTCGCAACCGGTGACCTGAGCAAGAAGATCACGGTCGACGTCAAGGGCGAGATCGCGGAGCTCAAGAACACGATCAACACGATGGTCGACCAGCTCTCGTCCTTCGCGGACGAGGTCACGCGCGTCGCACGCGAGGTAGGCACTGAAGGCAAGCTCGGCGGACAGGCCAAGGTGAAGGGCATCAGCGGTACCTGGAAGGACCTCACGGACAACGTCAACAAGCTCGCCGGGCGACCTGAGCAAGAAGATCACCGTCGACGCCCGCGGCGAGGTGCTCGAGCTCAAGGAGACCATCAACACGATGGTCGACCAGCTTCGCTCGTTCGCCGCCGAGGTGACGCGCGTCGCAAAAGAAGTGGGCATCGAGGGCCGCCTCGGCGGCCAGGCCAACGTCGAAGGCGTCAGCGGCACCTGGAAGGACCTGACGGACAACGTCAACACGCTCGCCGACAACCTCACCACCCAGGTACGCAACATCGCCGAGGTGACGACCGCTGTCGCCACCGGCGATCTCTCCAAGAAGATCACCGTCAACGTCAAGGGCGAGATCCTCGAGCTCAAGAACACGATCAACACGATGGTCGACCAGCTCTCGTCGTTCGCCGACGAGGTCACCCGCGTCGCCCGCGAGGCGGCACGTGGAAGGACCTGACGGACAACGTCAACACGCTCGCCGACAACCTCACGAACCAGGTGCGCAACATCGCCGAGGTGACGACGGCAGTCGCGAAGGGCGAGCTCTCCAAGAAGATCACCGTCGACGCACGCGGCGAGATTCTCGAGCTCAAGAACACGATCAACACGATGGTCGACCAGCTCTCGACCTTCGCCGCCGAGGTGACGCGCGTCGCGAAGGAAGTGGGAACCGAAGGAAAGCTCGGCGTCCAGGCGCAGGTCGAAGGCGTCTCGGGCGTGTGGAAGGGCCTCACGGACAACGTGAACCAGCTCGCCGGCACGCTGACGACGCAGCTCCGCGCCATCTCCGAGGTCTCTCAAGCGGTGACGCAGGGCGACCTGACGCGCTCGATCGCGGTCGAGGCGGAAGGCGAGGTCGCAGAGCTGAAAAACACGATCAACCAGATGATCGACAACCTCGCCGAGACCACCCGCGTCAATACAGAGCAGGACTGGCTGAACTCGAACATGGCGCGCTTCACCGGCATGCTCCAGGGCGAGCGCGACCTCGAGACGGTCTCACGGCTGATCATGTCCGAGCTGACGCCGCTCGTCGGGGCGCAGCACGGCGCGTTCTTCATGATGGAGTCGCCGGACGGAGAGGGTGACGACTTCGAGCTCCGCCTGCTCTCCACCTACGGCTACAAGCAGCGCAAGAACGTCCCGAACAAGTTCAAGGTCGGCGAGGCTCTCGTCGGCCAGGCAGCTCTCGAGCAGAAGCCGATCCTGGTCACCCAGGCGCCGGACGACTACGTACGTATCAGCTCGGGCCTCGGCGAGGGAACACCGATCAATTTGATCGTCCTCCCCGTTCTCTTCGAAGATCAGGTGCTGGCCGTGATCGAGCTCGCCTCGTTCCAACGCTTCGCCAACGTCCAGCAAGCCTTCCTCGAGCAGCTGTCGGAGTCGATCGGCGTGGTCCTGAACACGATCCAGGCGAACATGCGGACCGAGGAGCTGCTCGCACAGTCACAGGGACTGACGCAGGAGCTGCAGAGCCAGTCCGAAGAGCTGCAGGCGCAGCAGGAGGAGCTCCAGCAGACGAACAAGGAGCTCGAGGAGCAGGCTGCCTCCCTCAAGGCCTCAGAAGAGCTGCTGCAGACGCAGCAGGAGGAGCTGCAACAGACGAACGAGGAGCTGGAAGAGAAGGCGCAGCTGCTCGAAGAGCAGAACCGTCGCATCGAGATCAAGAACCGCGAGATCGAGCTCGCCCGGGCCGCGCTCGAAGAGAAGGCAGAGCAGCTTGCGCTCTCGTCACGCTACAAGTCCGAGTTCCTCGCGAACATGTCACACGAGCTGCGGACGCCGCTGAACTCGCTGCTGATCCTCGCCAAGCTGCTTGGAGAGAACCCGGACACGAACCTGAACGAGAAGCAGATCGAGTTCGCGAACACGATCTACGGCGCGGGCTCGGACCTGCTCACGCTCATCAACGACATCCTCGACCTGTCGAAGGTCGAAGCTGGCCGGATGGACGTCAACATCAGCGACGTCAAGATGTCCGACCTGCGTGACTTCGTCGAGCGTTCGTTCAGGCCGGTCGCGGAGGACAAGACCCTCGACTTCGAGATCGAGGTGCGCGGCGCGAACGTGCCGCCGGCGATCGAGACCGACGAGCAGCGGCTGCAGCAGGTGATCAAGAACCTGCTCTCGAACGCGTTCAAGTTCACGGAGTCGGGCGGCGTCAAGCTGCGGATCGGCGTGGCCGAAGGCCACCAGTTCGCCAGCGAGGCACTGTCACGCGCCGAGGCCGTGCTCGAGTTCACCGTCGAGGACACCGGCGTCGGCATTGCGCACGACAAGCTCCGCCTGATCTTCGAGGCCTTCCAGCAGGCGGACGGGACGACGAGCCGCCGTTACGGAGGCACCGGCCTCGGGCTCTCGATCAGCCGCGAGATCGCACGCCTGCTCGGCGGCGAGATCCACGTGGAGAGTGAAGTCGGCATGGGCAGCACGTTCACGCTATTCCTGCCGTCCACGTTCCGGCCGGTCGAGCATCCGCACGCCGCCGCAGCGGTCGAGGACACCGTAGTGCTTCTGCGCGAGAGCGAGGGGAACGGCGGAGGCCCGCCCGCGATAGGCCCCGAACCGCCTGAGCTCGATCCGGCTCGCCTCTTGCCGAGCGACGTCCGAGACGATCGGGACGACATCCAGGACGGAGACCGCGTCGTGCTGATCGTCGAGGACGATCCCGATCTCGCCCGGACCGAGCTCGAAGTCGCGCGGGACCGCGGCTTCAAGGGAATCGTCGCCGTTCGGGGCGACTCGGGCCTTGCGCTCGCGCACGAGTTCAAGCCGGACGCGATCATCCTCGACATGAAGCTGCCGGTGATGGACGGCTGGACGGTGCTCGATCGCCTGAAGCATCATCCGGAGACGCGTCACATTCCAGTGCACATCGTCTCTGCGGGCGACGGGCGCCAGAACGCGCTCAAGGCCGGCGCGGTCGCGTTCCTCGAGAAGCCGATCTCGAAGGAGGGGCTCGAGGAGACCTTCGGCGAGATCCGCAAGTTCATCGATCGCGGCCTCAAGCGGCTGCTCGTGGTCGAGGACGACGAGTCGCAGCGGGCGGCGGTAGTCGAGCTGATCGGCAGCGACGAGGACGTCGAGGTGACCGCGGTCGGCTCCGGCGAAGCTGCACTCGAGGCGCTCGAACTCGAGCACTTCGACTGCATGGTGCTCGATCTCAAGCTTCCCGACATGGGCGGCTTCACCTTGCTCGAGAAGCTCAAGGAGGACGAGCGGCATTCGTCGATCCCGGTGATCGTCTACACCGGGAAAGAGCTCACTCGCAAAGAGGAGACGAAGCTGAAGAAGTTCGCGGAGTCGATCGTCGTCAAGGACGCCAGCTCGCCCGAGCGGCTTCTCGATGAAACCTCGCTCTTCCTCCACCGCGTCGAGCGGAAGCTGCCCAAGGAAAAGCGCCGGATGCTGGAACAGCTGCACTCCGCCGACGAGGTGCTCAAGCAGCGAAAGATCCTCATCGTCGACGACGACGTACGGAATGTCTTTGCGCTGACGAGCGTGCTCGAGGCCCACGGCATGGAGGTGCTCTATGCCGAGAACGGGAACGACGGTATCGAGCTACTGCGGCAGCATCCGGAGGTCGACCTCGTCCTGATGGACATCATGATGCCGGGCATGGACGGCTACGAGACGATGCGGGTCATCCGCTCCGAGGAGTCGTTCAAGCAGCTTCCGATCATCTCGCTCACGGCGAAGGCGATGAAGGGCGACCGCGAGAAGTCGATCATCTCGGGGGCCTCCGACTACATCACGAAGCCGGTCGACACCGACCAGCTTCTTTCGCTGATGCGAGTCTGGCTGTACAAGTAAGGGTATGGCTTCAGTAGGTGCCTCGCGGGAACCGGCGGGTGTGGGCAAACATCCGCCGGCCCACGACGACCTCGAAGAGATCGAGCTCTCACTACTGCTCGAGGGAGTGTTCCGCCAGTACGGCTTCGACTTCCGGGAGTACGCCCCGGCCTCGCTGAGGCGCCGTGTCTGGCGGCGCGTCTTCGCGGAAGGGCTCGAGACGATCTCGGCACTGCAGGACAAGCTCCTCCACGACCCAGCCTGCATGGAGCGCCTCTTGCTCGACCTCTCCATCAACGTGACCGCGATGTTTCGCGACCCCTCGTTCTACGTCGCATTCCGGGAGAAGGTCGTTCCAATTCTCCGCACGTATCCGTTCACCCGGATCTGGGTGGCAGGCTGCTCGACCGGCGAGGAGGTCTACTCGCTCGCGATCCTGCTCCAGGAGGAGCAGATCTACGACCGGACACGCATCTACGCGACGGACATCAACGAATCAGTCCTCGAACGTGCGCGATCGGGCGTGTTCCCACTCGACAAGATGCGCGAGTACACACAGAACTACATCAAGGCCGGCGGGACGCGGGCTTTCTCGGAGTACTACCTCGCGAAGTACGACGGCGCGCAGTTTCAGCGCTCCCTGATCGAGAACGTCGTCTTCGCCCAGCACAACCTCGTCTCGGACCGCTCGTTCAACGAGTTCAACGTGATCATCTGCCGGAACGTGATGATCTACTTCGACCGCGCGTTGCAGGACCGCGTCCACCGGCTCTTCTTCGAAAGCCTCGTCACGTTCGGCGTGATCGGGCTGGGGCACAAGGAGGCGATTCGTTTCAGCCCCCACGAAGCGGAGTTCGAGGAGCTCGACCCGAGCGAGAAGCTCTACTGGAAGGTCGGCTGATGTACGACCTCGTGTGCATCGGGGCATCGTGGGGTGGCCTGAAGGCCGTCGGCCAACTGCTCACCGACCTGCCTGAGGATTTCGACCTACCCATCGCAATCGCGCAGCACCGGCATCCCGACTCGCAGGCGGAGACGCTGGCAGAGCTGCTGCAGACAAAGACGAACCGACCCGTGTTCGATGTGGACGACAAGATGCCGATCGAGGCGCGCCACGTCTCCATCGCGCCGCCGAACTACCACCTGCTGGTCGAGCGGGGCTCGTTCGCGCTCTCGGTCGACGAGCACATCCAGTACGCGCGGCCGTCGATCGACGTCCTGTTCGAAACGGCCGCCCACGCATACGGAGCGGGCGTGATCGGGATCATCCTCACCGGCGCGAACGCCGACGGGGCTCTCGGCCTGGCCAGGATCAAGAAAGCCGGCGGCGTGGCGGTGATCCAGGACCCGCTCGGCGCCGCTCGCCGCACCATGCCGGATGCCGCCATCGCCGCGACCGTGGCCGACGCCGTTCTCCCGGTGGG
>WNFK01179563.1_pt2 | contig 10195 bp, 13 predicted proteins | sample 5400281 | NCBI WGS metagenome assembly WNFK01 (sample SAMN13153350, study PRJNA577476) | soil metagenome | isolation source: 20 cm soil on Douglas fir-dominated hillslope | place: USA:California | collected 2013-09-17
CGAGCAGCTCTACCAGGTGCACGGCCGCCGGGAAGAAGATCCCACGGATCCGCCGGCCAGCGCTCCTTACCCGCATCCTCCGGTCAGTCATGAGCCGCGGATTCAGCAGCTCAGCGACGATTTCGCCCGTCTTGGACTCAAGCCGTTTCACGTCCCGCTCGGCGTGATGCTGGACGAGCGGAACCCCCGAGCCAGCCGCTGCATTCGCTGCGAGACCTGCGACGGGCATCCCTGTCTCGTCTATGCGAAGGCGGACGCCCAGGTGCTCTGCGTCGACCCCGCCCTCGAGCATTCCAACGTGAAGCTGCTCACGCGCGCGTACGTCTCGCGTCTCGAGACCGGTCCCTCGGGCCGTGACGTGCAGCGGGTGATCGTCGAGCGTGAGGGCGCCACCGAGGCGTATTCGGCCGACGTCGTCGTCGTGTCGGCCGGCGCCATCAACTCGGCGGCGCTCCTGCTGCGCTCGGCCAACGACAAGCACCCGCGTGGCCTGGCCAACGGGTCGGACGTCGTGGGGCGCCACTACATGGGCCATGTCAACTCGGTGCTCATGGCCCTCTCCAAGTGTCCCAATCCGACGGTCTTCCAGAAGACGCTCGCGCTGAACGACTTCTACTTCGGCTCGAAGGAGTGGGAGTTCCCGATGGGCCACATTTCCTTTGTCGGCAAGCTCGATGGGGACACGCTCCGGGCCGGCGCGCCGGCGATCGCGCCGGGCTGGACGCTCGAGCTCATGGCCAGGCACTCACTGGACTTCTGGCTCACCTCCGAGGACCTCCCGGACCCGAACAACCGCGTCACCCTCGACCGGGCCGGCAACATCGTCCTCACCTACCAGCCGAACAACGAGGAGGGGCACGGGCGCCTGACCGAGAAGCTCAAGACTCTGATGAAGCAGCAGACCAAGTGCGGTGTCCATGGCCACGAGTGCCATGAAGGCCTGTTCGCGCGGAGCCTTTATCTCGGCCAGCGCATTCCGCTGGCCGGCGTCGCTCACCAGAACGGGACGATCCGGTTCGGCCACGACCCGAAGTCCTCCGCGCTGGACACGAACTGCAAGGCGCACGAAGTGGACAACCTCTACGTGGTGGACGCGAGCTTCTTCGCCTCGAGCGGAGCGGTAAACCCGGCGCTCACGGTCATGGCCAACGCGCTTCGCGTCGGGGATCACCTGCTCGAGCGCCTCAAGTAACATGAAGCCTCCAGAGGAGACTGGAGGAGTCGTGATGACGCCGAGACGAATGCTCGCCGGGGCTCTGGTGTTTCTGACTGTCTGCTTCGGCCTTCCGTTGGAACGGGCGTCGGAGGCGCAGCCCGCCGGGCTGATTCGGGCGGTCGGCGCCGTCGGGATGACGGTCGGGAACATGGAGCGTTCGACCGCGTTCTACTCGGGCGTCCTGGGGTTCGAAAAGATCTCGGATGTGGAGGTCGTGGGGGAGGATTACGAGCGCCTCCAGGGAGTCTTCGGACTTCGAATGCGCGTCGTACGGATGCGCCTCGGCGACGAAGCGATCGAGCTGACCGAGTACCTGACGCCGCGAGGACGGCCGATCCCGGTCGATTCAAGGAGCCACGACCGGTGGTTTCAACACATCGCGATCATCGTGAGCGACATGGATCGCGCCTATGCGTCACTTCGCCAGCATCGCGTCGAGCACGCCTCGCCGGCGCCTCAACGCCTCCCCGACTGGAACATAAGCGCGGGCGGGATCCGCGCGTTTTACTTCAAGGACCCGGACGGCCACCCGCTCGAGATCTTGTGGTTCCCGGCCGGCAAGGGCGATCCGAAGTGGCGCCGGAGCGATCGCCTCTTCCTTGGCATCGACCACACCGCGATCGTCGTCAGCGATACCGCGCAGAGCCTTCGATGCTATCGGGATACGCTCGGCCTTCGAGTGGCAGGCGAGAGCGAGAACTACGGGCCGGAGCAAGAGCGCCTGAACAACGTCTTTGGCGCCCGCCTCCGCATCACGGCGCTCCGGGCGCCGGCCGGTCCGGGCGTCGAGTTCCTGGAGTACCTGACCCCGCGGGACGGGCGGGCGGTACCGGCGGATACTCGCGCCAACGATCTTGCCCACTGGCAGACGACGTTGGTCAGCCAGGACGCCGAGGCGGTGGCGCGAGTGATTCGCGGTAGCCCCTGCGCGATGCTGTCGCCCGGCATTGTGGCCCCGGCCGACAGAGCACTCGGGTTCGCGAAAGGGCTTTTGATCCGGGACCCGGACGGCCACACTCTGGCCGTGGTGCAGCCCTAAGCTCGTGTAGCAGCAGAACCAACGGCGGGCATGGTACCCAAGCGAGGCGTATTGTGGCTGGTGGGATCTGATGTCACGCTCAATCATGACGAAGCAACATCGGAGGGAGGCCAATCATGGCGAAGGTGCTCAGGTGCGGTGACTTGATGCCGGGCTGCAATGCGGTCATTGAAGGAAAGGACGAGGCTGAAGTAATGGCCAAAGGGGCGGAGCATGCCAGGGCGGCGCACAAGATGACGGCGATTCCGCCCGAGATGGCAGCGAAGGTGAGGGCGGCCATCAAAGAGAAGCAGTAGCGTCCCGAATCCAGATTCAGCGCAGGCTCGTTTGGAGGCGAGCGATGCTGTCGATCCGAGGTCTCTACGAGATCGCGATTCCTGTGCGACAACTCCAGAGAGCCGAGTCGTTCTACCGAGACGTTCTCGGTCTACGAGTCGGCCTTCGGGACGAGCGCAGAAAGTGGCTGTTCCTTCGAGTCGCGGGCGCGGCCGGGATGATCGTGCTTCAGGAGCACGACGGTGAGTTCCCGAGCTACCACTTCGCCTTCACGGTGAACGAGTCTGATCTCGAACGGGCTGCTGCTGTCCTCCGCGAGTGTGGTGTGCCGACCCGAGGCCCGATCTCCCATAGCTGGATACCGGGAACGTCCGTCTCCTTCGAGGATCTCGATGGCCATGAGCTGGAGCTCTTCACGCCTTCCACGTAGCGGCAGTCGCTCGCAATGCCCGTCGGGAGCGCATCGGGCTGAGCGCTCGAGAGCACCGCAGCGCACGATGACCGATCAACCCCTGATTGCACCTACCTCACTGAGCGGGGGTGCTCGTCGATGGCGCCGGTTTCTTGAAGAGATTGGCGCCGATCCAGACGCCCCATTCGTTCTTCGCGAGAGGCTCGCCGCTCTCGTAGCCCTGGTCCGCGATGGCCATCCCGGTGATCGCCGAGCCCGAGTAGATGTAGTTCAGGAAGATGAACGAGTGGCCGAACGCCGATTTGCCGGCCTTGGCGTTCTCGAAGTCGGCCTCACTTCCCCAGACCTGGATGACCGCGCCCGGCTCGAGATCGCCGCGCCAGATACCCTGCATGTCGACCAGCGTCCCGAGTCCTTTCCAGGCCATGGCGCCGGCAGCGCCGCGGCCCTTGTACTCGTCGGGCACGTCCTCCCAGCCCCTCTGCGCGCTCAGGGTGCCCCAGATGATGCTGAACGTGCTGCCGTCGTTCCAGCCCGGGATCGTGACGCCGACGGCTCTGGCGGCCACCTTGACCCGGTTGTAACAGGTCTCGTAGCACAGCCCGCCCGGCTCCTTGTTGGTCGTGTTGTTGTAGTTCTCGACGATCTTTTCGCCGAAGCGGTTGAGGGCGTTCGACGACGTATCGCCGTGCATGGGAATGAAGATGACACCCGTGTTCTTCACGGGGTCGTAGGGCGCGCCGGCGAACTCGAAGTACCGCTGGCCGTGCTTCGGGGCGGGACAGCCGACGTAGTTGGCCAGGTACCAGTTGATCTCTCCGGAATTCTTGGTCTGAAAGTTGTATTTGACGAGGTCGGCGGCGCCGACCTTGTGCTTGCGCGCGATCGTGAAGAAGCTCTCGCCCTTGGCCCTTCCCACGGGATACGGCTTGGGATAGCGGTAGAGCGGATCGTTCTCTTCCTTCGGTGGCCAGGGAGCCCTCACCGCCGGCTCCTTCATGTCGATCGCCATCGCGCGCCTCCGTCCGTAGTTTCTTCGCGGAGCGCATTGTGCATCCGGCGGGCCAGCCGGGTCACGCCCGATTTTCGTGTGGTCGAAGGCCAGCCGGCATCGAACGCTCCGGGGCATCGGGCAGGACGCCACGGGAAGTCTGCCCGAGTCAGCCCTCGTCGGGAGGCGACCACGGCGGCGCGCTCAGGCGGCGTCGACCGTCGCTCGCGAGACTGACCGCGGGATCGGCGGGATCGAACGCCCGATCCCAGAGCTTGCACGTGACCTGCTTGTGGCGCTGGTCGAGCCCCTCGCAGTAGTTCGTGAACTCGCAGCGCCGCACCCGATCGCCGTGCCCGAGCCGGATTTTCCGGAACCAGTCGGGATCGGCGAGGGTCTGGCGGGCGGCCGCCACGCAATCAGCCTCGCCTCGCTCCAGGATGGCCTCGGCCTGATCGAAGGTCGCGATGCCGCCGCTCGTCACGACCGGCGTTTGCCGCCCAGCGTCGCGGATCGCCCGGCGGATCGCGGCGGCGAGCGGGACGTTCCGGCCGAACGGGCCGCCCGCGTCCGAGAGAACCGTCGGCATGCACTCGTAGCCCGACGGGCCGGTATAGGGATAGACGGCCTCGCCGATCTTCGGCTGCTTCGCGTCCTCGAATCGCCCGCCCTTCGAGACGGACAAATAGTCGACGCCGGCGCCGGCGAACCGCACGCCGAACCAGACCGCGTCGTCCAGGTCGCTGCCGCCCTCGATCGCCTCGTCGCCGAGATAGCGGATGCCCACGACGTAGTCCTCGCCGACGCGCGCGCGAACAGCCGCGAGCACCTCCAGCGGCAGCCGCGCGCGGTTCTCGCGCGAGCCGCCATAGCCGTCACGGCGAGTGTTCAGCCGCGAGAGGAACGACGCCATCGTGTAGGCGTGGGCGTAGTGCAGCTCGACCCCGTCGAACCCCGCCTCGCGCGCGCGCCGCGCGGCGTCCGCGAAGAGCCCGGGCAGGACCCGTGGCAGCTCCTGAATGTGCGGCAGTTGCGTGTCCCAGATGCGCTCGCGATACCCGTAGTCGAGCGCTTCGAGCTCGCGGTCGTTCAGCACGGTCTCGATGGTCACGCGGTCGGCGGCGCGGAGAAACTCACGAACGCTCTGATCGGGCGCCTCGCGCCAGCGCGGGTCGTCGAGCCAGAGGGCGAGCTGGCCGCGCAATGCATCGGTCACCTCGAGATAGCGGCCGAAGAATCGTTCCGGCTCCGGACGCCGCCGGACCGTGACGAAGTCGAGAATCTGGATGAAGAGCCGCGTCCGGCCCCGGCTGTGCTCGCGCACCGTGTCGACCAGGGCCCGCAGCCCGGGCACGAACCGATCGTTGCCGATGCGCAGCAGCGGCCCGCTCGCGATGTCGCGGATGCCGGTCGCCTCGACGACGAGGACGCCGGGTTGCCCGTCGGCGAACCGCGCGTACCAGTCGAGGACTTCCGGCGTCACGAGCCCGTCGTCGGTCGCGCGCCACGGCACCATGGCCGGTACCCAGGTGCGCTCGAGGGCGGTCAGGCTCCGCCCGATCCGGATCGGCGAGAACCAGCGCGACCCGGCGGCCGCCTCGCGCGTCGGCCAGCGGGCCGGCGGCAGCGGGTGGCGGACGCGCGGCCCCGAGAGGCTCATGTCACAGCGTCGAGGGCCGCGCTACTCGGCGAGGCAGGCGAATCCGTCGATCTCGATCAGGCAGCCCTCCGACGCATCGTAGAGATCGCGGACACCGACGAGCGTCATCGCCGGGAAGTGCTTGCCGAAGTACTCGCGGTAGACGACGCCGATCGGCTGACCCTGCCGCTTGAACTCCCCGGCGTCGAGCACGTAGATGGTGAGCTTCACGACGTCGGTGAGCTGGCCGTCGGCGGCGGTGACGAGCGTCTTCAAGTTCTCGCAGACCTGCCGGAACTGGGCGACCAGGTCGCCCTTGCCGACCACGCGGCCGTCACGGTCCTTGGCGACTTGGCCGGCGAGGAAGAGCATGCGGCCGCCGCGCGTCTCGGCGGCGTGGGAGAAGCCCACGGCCTTCATGAGCGAGGGCGGGTTGTGGAGCGCGATCTGGCGGGTCATCTGGGCCTCCTTACTGGGTACCGTCCAGCACGATCGTTTCGCCGTTGGTCGCGTCGTCGTCGAGCAGCTTGGCCGCCACCGCGGCCACCTCGGTCGGCTCGACGAGCCTCCGTCCGGGATTCAGCCGCGCCATCGCCTCGACCGCTTCCTCGAACGATCGCCCCGTCCTGGCCGCGATCTTCCGGGCGCTCTCCCACGTGAGATCGGTCGCGGCGAACCCGGGGCAGATGGCGTTGACGGTCACGCCCGTGCCGGCCACCTCGGCGGCGAGCGCCCGGGTGAGGCCGACGAGCGCGTGCTTGGAGGCGGTGTACGCGGTCACGTACGAAGCGCCGTGGAGCCCGGCGAGCGAGGCGAGCGCAGATGGCGCTCCCAGAGGTCGGGGTCGGTGCGGGCGAAGGGAGCCGATTCGGCGATGCCCGCGTTGTTGACGAGGACGGCGATGGCGCCGAGCTTCGCCCGGGCCTCGCCGACCGCCGTCGTGACGGCCGCGGCGTCGGTGACGTCGAGCACGATGGGGAGCGCGTCGACGCCGAATCGACGCGCCGCCGCGGCCGTCGCCTCGAGCGGCCCGAGCGAGCGGGCGGCGAGCACGACGTGGCAGCCTTCGCGGGCCAGCGCCAGCACGACCTCGCGTCCGATTCCTCGTCCGGCGCCGGTGACCAGCGCGACGCGTGTCGCCGGCGTGGTCAGGGACTCTCCGCGCAGAAGAGGAAGATCATCGGGCGACTGGTCGACTGGTTGTCGCGGTTGGGATCGGTCAGGCAGCGCACCGTGGGCGAGCTGGTCTGCGATGAGCCGCCGCCCGAAGAGACGGTTTCGCATCCGGTGAGCGCGACGAGGACGACCAGCGGTGCGATCGAGCGGCCGGCCCAATTCATGCGGTCATTCTAGCGCGGGATCGAGTATATATAGGCTCGCGATTCATGCCGCGCGCGTTCGCTCGCTCCTCGCTCGCCGACGCTGTCGCCCGGCTGCGGCCGGAAATGAAGGTGTTGCTGCCGCCGGGATCCGGCGAGCCCGGAGCACTCGTCGCCGAGATCTGCCGCCAGTCCGAGCGGCTCCGCGATTTGACGCTGCTGGGCGGCATCCACCTCGGCGACTATCCGTTCGCGCGGCCAGAGCACGCCGCGCTCCGCTTCGCGACCTGGCACATGTCGCCCCGCCTCGACGACGCGCACCGGAGGGGACGGGTCGAATTCGTTCCGATGCGCTACTTCGATCTCGTCGAGCATTTCGCCGCCGGCGGTGCCTGGGCGCCGGACTGCGTGCTGGTCCACTGCGCGCCGCCGGACGCGCGGGGCTACCTGAGCCTCGGCGTCTCCGTGAGCGTGGCGCTCCCGGCGGCTCGCCGCGCGCCGCTGGTGATCGCCCAGGTGAACCGATCGATTGCTTCGTCGAGGTCGACGAGCCGCTCGCGTCGTATCCGCCGCCGACGATCGGAGAGGTCGAGCGTGCCATCGGCCGTCACGTCGCCGAGCTGGTGCCGGACGGGGCGACGGTGCAGGTGGGGGTCGGCGCGATCCCCCAGGCGGTGCTGGAGGCTCTGGCGGGCCATCGCGATCTCTCGCTGCACTCCTTGCTGGTGGACGCGTCGGTGACGCTCGTGGAGCGTGGCGTCGTCACCAGCGCGGCCAAGCGCATCCATCGCGGGCGCATGGACGTCGCCGAGGGCATGGGCACGCGGCGGCTCTTCACCTTCCTGCACGAGAATCCGCTGGTGAACATGGAGCCGTCCGGCTTCGTGCACGATCCGGCCATCGTCGCGCAGATCGATCGCTTCGTGGCGATCAACTCGGCGCTCGAGATCGATCTCACCGGGCAGGTCACCGCGGAGAGCCTGGGGCCGCGCCAGGTGGCGGGAATCGGCGGCCAGTTCGATTTCGTTCTCGGCGCGTCCCGTTCGCGCGGCGGCGCCGCCATCGTCGCCCTGCCGTCGACCGGGCGCGACGGCGCCGTGTCGCGAATCGTCCCGCGGCTCTCGGCGGGCGCGGCCGTGACGAATCCGCGTGCGCTGGCCGACTGGATCGTGACCGAGCACGGCGCGGCGGGGCTGCGCGGAAAAGGGGAGCGGGGACGGGCCGAGGCGCTCATCGCGGTCGCCCATCCCCGGTTTCGGGAGGAGCTACTTCAGCGTGCTACTTCTTAGCTTCGTCGATCTTCGCGAAGATCTCCTCGTCGGTCGGGAACCGGTACGTCGTCTCGTTCGTGTAGACGACGTCGTCGTTGATCGAGACCTCGAAGATACCGCTGTGCCCTTCCTTGAGAACGGACGTGATCCCGTACTTCGTCTTGATGGCGGCCTGCAGACTGGAGGCCTGGGGGAGGTAGTTTCACTCCCCGCAATAGCGGATCTGGATGTTCATGCGCGCCTCCTCCCTGAGAAGTGACCTACATTCTAATATGATGCGCGACCATCGGGAGGAGATTCCTTGACGCCGGTCCTGATCGACACCGATCCCGGAATCGATGACGCGCTGGCGCTGCTCTTTGCCTGGAGCTCGCCCGAGATCCGGGTCGACACGATCACGACGGTCGCGGGGAACGTTCCAGTTACCGCGGCCAACACGAACGTCGCCCGCCTCCTGGCGCTTCGCCGACCGACGCCACGACCGGTCGTGGCGCCCGGTGCGGCCGGCCCCCTGGCCCGGGCGCTGACGACAGCAACGCGCTATCACGGAGAGGACGGGCTCGGCGATCTCCCGGATTGGCCGGCCGTCGCGCCTCTGAACGAGGCGCCCGGGGCCGTCAGCGTCATGATCGATGCGGCCCGGCGGCACGGGAGGGAGCTGACGCTGATCGCCCTGGGCCCCCTGACGAACGTGGCGCTGGCGCTCAAGGAGGACGCGTCGGCGATCGGGCGGGTCGGACGCGTGGTCGCCATGGGGGGCGCGGTCGACGTGCCGGGCAACGTGACCCCGACGGCCGAGTTCAACATGAACGTCGATCCCGAAGCGGCACACCGCGTCCTCGCGGCCGGCCTACCGCTCGACCTGGTCCCCCTTGACGCGACGCGCCAGGCGGTGCTGCCGCGCGCGGGCATGCGCTCCACGCTGGCGCGGACGCCGGGGCCGGTCGCGGCGCGGATCCAGGCGTTCAGCGAGCGCGGCTTCCGGATTTCCCACGCCGACGGGGAGGCGGGCATGACGCTTCACGATCCCCTGGCCGTCGCGGTCGCCGTCGATCATGCGCTGGTGAAGTGGGAGACGGTGCGTCTCGCCGTCGGCCCCGACGGCGAGACTCGGCGGACCCCCGGCGCGCCGAACTGCCGGATCGCCAAGGCCGTCGATCGCGACCGATTCATTCGCCTGTTCCTCGATCGCCTGTGTCCGCCCACGATAGAGCGCGGCGCGTCCTCGTAGTCGGCTCGGCGAACGTCGACTTCACGGTCGCCGTGCCGCGCCTGCCCGCCGTCGGCGAGACGGTGACCGGCGGCACGCTCCTCGTCAACCACGGCGGAAAGGGCGCCAACCAGGCCGTGGCGGCTCGCCGTCTGGGCGCGGAGGTGCGCTTCATCGCGTGTGTCGGCGACGATAGCTCCGGGCGGGACATCCGCGCCGCGCTGGCGGCCGAGGGCATCGGCGTCGAGGGCGTCGGCGTGACGCGCGAGGCCGCCACCGGCACGGCGCTCATCGTGGTCGACCAGGCGGGGCGCAACCAGATCGCGGTGGCGCCCGGGGCGAACTGGCGTCTCTCGCTCGATCACGTCCGCGCTCGCGCTGACGACTTCGCGTGGGCGCAGGTGGTCGTCTGCCAGCTCGAGACATCGCTCGAGACTCTCGAGTGGACGCTCGAGGAGGCGCGCCGGCGCGGTGTCGTCACCGTGCTCAATCCGGCCCCGGTCCGCGACGGCCTTCCCGACATCTGGCGGCTCGTGGACTACCTGACGCCGAACGAGGGCGAGGCTGGGCGGCTCACCGGTACGGACGTGCGCGACCTTCGGACCGCGGCCGCCGCGGCGCACGCGCTCCGCACGCGCGGTGTCGGCACGGCGATCGTGACGCTCGGGGCCGAGGGCGCGTTGGCCGGCACGGCGCAGGGAGAGATTCACGCTCGGGCCCTGTCGGTGTCCGTGGTCGACACGACGGCCGCCGGCGATGCCTTCAACGGAGCGCTGGCGGCGACGGTTGGCGGCGGCGATACACTCGAGAGCGCGCTGCGGT
>WNFK01258232.1_pt2 | contig 10193 bp, 15 predicted proteins | sample 5400281 | NCBI WGS metagenome assembly WNFK01 (sample SAMN13153350, study PRJNA577476) | soil metagenome | isolation source: 20 cm soil on Douglas fir-dominated hillslope | place: USA:California | collected 2013-09-17
CGCCGCGCATCGCTGGCATCACCAGCCAAAAATGGCCCGCGCTGCTGCCGGTCTTCGCGGACAATCTGAAGCGTTTTATCGCTGGCAAGCCGTTAAACAATTTGGTCGACAAAAACCTTGGTTACTAATTCATTCGAGATGTTGTCCAATATCACGGATCAAATAAATGCCACGGTTAGACCCCAACACTTGTTGCAGCAAAGACCTTGTTTCTTGCCGGCAGCTTTTTTTCCGATACTATTTCATAATACGCAAATCCGGTCAGTATCCTACCAACAAACCGATAGTTTGAAACCATCAGAGCTGGAGGTATATACTTCGTTTATGTCAGTAAATCTGCCTTTGAGAGAAATGTCCCTGCAGGAAAAGCTTGCTGCGATGGAATTACTTTGGGAGGACCTCGCCCGCTCTCCAGAATCCGTTGAGTCACCTACCTGGCACAAAGACGTCCTCGACGAGCGTCGCCAGAAAATCGCCGAGGGAAACGCTCAATTTGAGGATTGGGAGACCGCTAAAGCGGAGATTCGCAAAAAGCTACCGTGAGAATCGAGATCCTCGACCACGCCCAAGAGGATTTGATCGAGGGCTTCCGCTTCTATGAAAAACGGGAAATCGGAGTTGGGTCCTACTTCTTAGATTGCCTCTTCTCAGACATCGACGCGCTGGTTCTGTTCGCTGGAATTCATCAAATCGTTTACGGTTATCACCGCTGCCTGTCCAAGCGTTTTCCTTTCGCCATTTACTACGATGTGGTTGGAGACTTGGTCCGTGTATATGCCGTACTGGATTGTCGCAGAAATCCATCGTGGATAAGGAAACGGCTAACACGTGGCGACTAATCAATCGCTGGAAGACGCGTCGGCTGGGCATCAGTCGCTCCCCCAAAGATTCTGAGATATGGAACTTGCTCTAACGTGATCATCACACCGCGTATCGCCGGCATCACGAGCCAAAAATGGCCCGCGCGGTGCTGCCGGTCTGCGCGGACAATCTGAAGCGTTTTATCAACGGCGAGCCGCTCAAGAATCTAGTCGATAAAGAACTGGGCTATTGATTCATTCGTGTTCCTGGTCGATTAGAGGATCAAATGAAGATCACGGACAAGATCCAGCCTCTATTACTGGTTAGCCAGTCGGATGATTTTGTGCTAGCTTTGTCCTGTGGAGAAAAAAGAGATGTCGGTCCCTGATCCCTTGATCACGACTTCCGCCGATCGGCTGAGCGGGACTCCGGTATTTGCAGGCACCCGCGTCCCGGTGCAAACTCTTGTCGATTACCTTGAAGAGGGCGACTCTTTGGACGATTTTCTAGCAGACTTTCCTAGCGTTTCTCGTGAGCACGCCATTGCGGTCTTGGAGCTTGCGAAGTCCGCCCTTCTTGCCAAGGCCGTGGCTGCATAACTGCTCAAGTGCGAGTGCTCCTCGATGCTTGCGTGCCGAGCCGTCTAGCCGGTGAATTGCCGGATCACGAGGTTCAAACGGCGCCGAAGATGGGCTGGGCTGATCTTGACGACGGACCGCTTCTTGATGCGATGGCCGAGCGCTTTGATGTGCTCGTTACCGTGGACAAGAGTCTTCCCAAACAACAGCGTATCGACAACCGACCTTTGGCCGTAGTTGTCCTGCGAGCGAAGACGAATCGCTTAGCCGACCTGCTTCCGCATGTTCCCAGTCTCCGAGCTGTGCTCGAGAACGCCCGGCCGGGTCAGGTTTTCGAAATTTCTGGCTAACCATCGGGTTGAGAAGGACGCGATGCGCGCCTCTCACCCAAAACGTTAGCGTTAGCCGCAGAGTAGGGAAAGCAACTGTGCGAAGATTTCACATCAGGTCCTCCTAGCCCTCGTGACCGGCTGGTGCGCACTTGCACTACCGGTGCTTGCGACCGACCATACTCACTACGACGCCGCGTTCCTCCCTGTTATGCGTGACGTCGTGGAAGGCATCCGGCCTCTGTCGTTAGGACTTCTCCTTGTCGCTGGAGCATGTTTGGGGGCCTTCGCGGAAGCGCCGACTTGGGTACTGGGGCCTGGAAGCGTGGCCAGCCTTCCGGCTTGGTCCGCAATCGACATGTTCATGGGAGGAGATCACAATCTGTTTCCGATCGAGTGGACAATCTATGCCTTCTACGCCTTGCCTTCGACGGTCGGAGCCATTCTTGGCCGGGCGATCCGCAAACAGATTATTTGGTGAACGCAAGAAATCGGGAGTCGCCGCCAACAAAGGGTGTTGGGACAGACCCTCGGACCCGCTCGCAATGCTCGCGCGCCTCGGCTGTTCAGCCTTAACGTTACCCGCATTTGACTCACCAAAAAAACGCATAACAAAGTAGGCACAAAAGTTTCCCGTCGACCGCCAATAGCCTCAGATCCCGGATTGACCACTCGAACGTGTTGAACGCTTTGAACGACTTGAACAGCAGCGTTCCGTTCGCCTTGTCGCTCCAATAGTTCTGTAGTAGATATTGTTCCATTAATAACCGGGAGGAAAAGCCATGGCATCAATCCTTTACGTTGCGACGGATGAGGGCGTGGTCACGCTCAAGAGTGAAGACGGCCACAACTGGAAACAGGAACATCACGGACTCAAAGATTGGCAGATTCCCGAAGTCGTGGTTTCGCCGATAGCGCCGAATAAAGTTTTTGCCGGAACACGCGGCGACGGCGTCTGGTTCAGTGAAGATTTTGGCGCGAGCTGGAAAAAGCCCTGCTACGGCAAGCGCGGGCCTGGCAAAGTTCGTTGCCTTTCCTTCGATCCGCACGATGTCAACACTCTCTATGCGGGAACGGAGCCCATCGATGTTTTCGTCAGCCGCGATGAGGCGAAGAGCTGGGAGCGCCTCGATTCGGTTTGGAATATTCCCTGGGTTTCAACGGTCACCTATCCCGTAGCCGCCGTTGAGCCACACGTGCGCGACATCACCATCGACCCCAAGGATCCAAAAACCATGTACGTGGCACTGCAAGTAGGCTACATGCTCAAAACCACGGATGGCGGCAAAAACTGGGAGCTACTCAACAAGAACCTCGACTGCGACGTGCACACCATCGTGCTCCATCCCGAAGACAGCAACAAAATTTTCATCGCCACCGGCGGCCATGACTGCCGAGCGGGAAAAGCTCCCGGGCGCGCGCTCTATTCGAGCGGCGACGGCGGCAAAACTTGGGCGCCAATGGCGATGGAATTCAAAGAAGAGTACTCCGTGCCGCTGACGATTCATCCGAAGAAACACAACGTGCTTTATTCCGCCGTCGCCAATGGACAGCCCGGTCAATGGCGCAAGCGCAATAGCGGGGCGGAAGCCTTTCTCATTCAGTCTACTGACAGCGGCCAAAGTTGGAAGAAGCTCGACGGCGCGGTTTCTCAAGCGAACCGGAGCTTCGTCGAAAGCTTTGCCTTCGATCCGGCCAACGCCGATTGCATGTACGCGGCGCAGCAGAATGGCGATCTGTTTGGCAGTGACGACAGCGGCAGCAGCTGGTTTAAGCTAAACCTAACGGTTCCGGAACTTTCTGATATGAAAGCAGTGCACGCGTAGGAAATCGTATGGCGAACTTAGTCGGCTGCGCGGCGATGTCGCATGCGCCGCAGTTAATGCTCGATCCCGATAGCTGGCATTTGCTAAATACCCGGCAGAGCGAACGCTTGCCCGACAAGCCGGGTCTGGAGAAAGAAACTCAAGAAGTAAAATGGTCTAAATGGAACGGCTGCATGGAAGCGATCGGCAAGGTGCGTGAAAAGATCGACGCGCTCGATGCCGATGTTCTGGTCGTGGTCGGCGACGATCAACATGAAAATCTCGTCGATGACAACATGCCGCCGTTCACCATCTTCATGGGCGAGGAAGTGGAAGCGAGCGTCAGCCTGCGCTACTTAAATCAACCCAAGTCGGAAAATCGCACCAAGTATCGCGTCGCCGCGAAAATCGCCGAAGGCCTTGTTAACGGTCTCATGGAAGAAGGCTTCGATCCGTCGTATTCGAAGAAAACCCGCTACGATGGCGGGCTCGGCCACGCCTTTGCGCGCGTGCTCAAGTTTGTGAGCCCGCAGGCCAAGCACGCCATAGTTCCGGTGATGGTCAACACCTACTATCCGCCGGCGCCGTCGGCGCAGCGCTGCGTGCACTTCGGCCGCGCGCTGGCGAACGTTTTGCGTCGCATTCCCGGTGACCAGCGCGTTGTCGTCGTCGGTTCCGGCGGACTCAGCCATACCAAGATCGACGAACAACTGGACCATGAATTTATTCAGGCGCTCAAGCACAACTGGATCGTCACCGCGGCCGCCGCCGATCGGCGCGGAAACCTCGTCGACTACTTTCCGCTCTATCGCACCACCACGGGCGTCGGCTGCGCCATGGGTTTTGCCTGCTGGGAACTCAATTGATACCGCGCATTTTTCTTTCCTCGTCGCTCGACGGCTAATTCTTCGCGAATGCCAGACGATTCTTCTCCGGCTGAGCCGCAATCCCTCGGGCGGCTCGCGGCCTTCCGTTACCGCGACTTCAGGCTTTTTTGGTTCAGCGTATTTACCTCGAACGTCGGCACTTGGATGCAGATGACCGCGGTCAACTGGCTCCTCTACAAGCTGACCCAATCGCCATTGCAGCTCGGGATCAACGGGCTGTTTCGTTCCGTGCCGGCCATCGGTCTCGGCGTCTTTAGCGGCGCGCTCGCGGATCGTTATGATCGCAAGAAGGTGTTGCTCACTACGCAATCCCTTTTGGGTATTCTCGCGCTTCTGCTCGGCGTGCTCGATCACTCGGACAACATTCGTCCTTGGCATATTTACATGATCACATTTTTCAGTGCCGCCGTCGGCTCCTGCGATGGCCCAGCGCGCCAAGCGTTGTTTCCATCGCTGATCCCGCGAACCATTCTTCCCAACGCGGTGGCGCTGAATTCCATTTTATGGAAAGGCGCGGCTCTGCTCGGGCCCATGCTCGGTGGTATCGCCGTCAGTTGGATCGGCACCAGCGGCGCGTTCTACGCCAACGCGGCGAGTTTCCTCGCCGTTATCATCGCGCTCCTTTTGATGCGGAGCCATTCGATCCTGCCTAAGGAAACTCGCCACATTGTCCATGAAATGAAAGCCGGCCTGTCCTTTGTGTACTCCCACAATGTCATTCTGGGCGTGATCATCATGGAAGCAACGACGTCGATCTTCGGTCTCGACAACGCGATCCTGACGATCTTCGCGAGCGATATCTTGCGCGTCGGTGCGCAGGGTTTCGGACTTCTACAATCGGCACGCGGCCTCGGTGCGGTGATCGGTTCGATTCTCTTTATCACGGTTGGCCAGCGCCCCTATCAAGGAAAGATCCTGCTCACGTCGGCATTGCTTTACGGCGCGGGATTCGCTTTCTTCGGCTTGGCCCCGTCCTTCACTCTTGCTCTTCTGTTGCTCACTTTTGTCGGCGCCGTCGATACGATCTGGGCATCGGCGCGCAGCACGATTCTACAGTGGCTGACTCCGGACCGACTGCGCGGACGAGTCATGGGAATCTTTCAATTGAGCAACCAGGGACTCAACCCGCTCGGCCAAGTCGAAACCGGATTATTGGTTCCCGTCGTGGGCGCTCGCGCCGCCACGACACTGGGCGGGTTAATCGTTTCCGTCGTGACGCTTGCGACGGCGCTCAAGTTTTCCGAATTGCCCCGCTTTAGCCTCGACACGCCGCGCCGCGAGCCAAAACACGGCGAAGCGCTCTCCGGTGGCGTCGAATAGTGGAAAACGTTTTTCGCCTCTCTGACATTCGTCGACAACACATGCGGGAAACCTAGGCGCAGCTCGCCTCGTCGCGACGCCGCATCGGGTTTGCCATGGCGGCAAAGCCGTCACCGCCCTTTCGCCCTGTTCACCGTTCGTATACAAGATTCTGTTGATGAGCGACGCACCGAGTTCTGCAGCGACACCGCCGGGCCGCCTTGCCGCCTTTCGCTACCGCGACTTTCGCCTGTTCTGGTTCAGTTTGTTCGTCTCCAACATCGGCACATGGATGCAGATGACGGCGACCAATTGGTTGCTCTATCAACTGACCAATTCTCCCGTGCAGCTCGGTCTCAACGGCGTGTTTCGCGCGATTCCGGCGATCGCGCTCGGATTGATCAGCGGCACTTTCGCGGATCGTTACGATCGCAGATGGCTTATGCTCTGGACCCAGCTGATTCTCGGCGCGCTGAGCTTGGCGCTCGGCGTTCTTGATCATCCTTCGACGGCCCGGCCCGCCAGGCGCTGTTTCCCTCGCTGGTGCCGCGCTCGGTGCTGCCCAACGCGGTGGCGTTAAATTCTCTGCTCTGGAAAGGCGCGGCGTTACTCGGTCCGACTCTCGGAGGAATTGCGATTGCTGCTATGGGCACCGCCGGCGCGTTTTACGCCAACGCCGCGAGCTTTTTAGTCGTCGTCATCGCGTTGCTGTTGATGCGCGCATCATCCCCGCCGGCAGAAAAACGGCGTCATTTTTTTAGTGAAACCCAGGAGGGATTTTCTTACATCGCTTCGCGGCCGATTATTCTCGGGCTCACGGTCATGGAAGCCTTCGGCTCGGTTTTCGGTCTCGACCACGCGATGCTGACGATTCTCGCCAGCGACGTCTTTCGAGTCGGCGCCGAAGGTTTCGGCTTTTTGCAATCGGCGCGCGGTCTCGGTGCCGTGATCGGCTCGAGCATTTTTATCGGCATGGGGCACCGTCCGGACCAAGGCAAGATCCTTTTTGTGTCGGCGATTCTTTACGGCGCCGGCTTCGCCCTGTTCGGCCTGTCGCCGTCCTTTCCGATCGCGCTGGCGTTACTCACATTCGTCGGCGCCATGGACACCGTCTGGGGCGCCGCCCGAGGGACGATTCTGCAAATGCTCACGCCGGAAAAATTTCGCGGCCGGGTGATGGGTGTTTTTCAACTCAGCAACCGCGGCCTGCACCCGCTCGGTCAAACCGAAACGGGCCTCATCGTTCCGCTAATCGGGGCGCGCGAGGCGACGTTTGCCGGCGGCGTGATCATTTCGATCATGACCTTGCTCACCGTGTGGCGTGTGCCGGAAATCGTGAAATTCCGCTGGGATCAGGTCGGCGGTGAGGTGAAGGATGACAAAGTTGCGACTGTGGAACGAATTGCGAGCTAGCAGTTTACTGAAAAAGACTCGGAATGCTTCGAGACCCTCAGCATGAACGGAAACTCATCAACGGTTTCAAAATCTCTCCGTTCGTCCTGAGCCACGTCGAAGGACTCCGAGAGGAGCAGGCTGGCGGCTGAGTCCGCGTCGCGGCTTCGAAAACCACGCGCGCAGCGAATTGAGAGCGCAACCTGAAACGAATTACGGCAACGGTTTATTGTTATCGCTCAGCGGCTTGAAACGCTGTGAATAGCGCCGCCGCATTCCCTGCGTGCCCATCCGTCCCGTCAGAAATTTATCTCTGCTCTCCGTCGGCAAATCGATGCGGCTATTTTTCGCCGGATCGCGAAATGTATTCATCGGATCTTTGCCCGCCGCGATGAGTTTAATCTGGTTATCGAGCAGGTGGCGGTAAAGCACGATGCCGTGATCGGACTCGCCGAGCAGCTCTTTCGTGCGATCGTAAACCGCGCCCTGGGAAATAAAGATCGCGTTGTCCTGCGGATCGACGTCGTTATTTAGGAATTGAAACTGCGGCTGTCCGTGCCGGTCGAGCTCGGGCGACGGCATGTGATACAGCGGCATCTCTTCCGCCGTTTGTCTTTCGCCTTCGCCGAAAGGATGGATCGAATAATACCACTGCGCCGTGTGCGTCTCGTCCACCGGGACGCGGAAGCGCAGGTCGGAAAAATTAGCCAGTGACCGACCTTCCAGTCGTCTGATTCTTCGCTCTCGCCTTCCAGAATGCGCCGTTTGATAATGCCGTATTCGGCCAAATCGAAACCGATTTTCTGGTGGCGCACGCGTTTGCGTTTCAAGTCGGCGTTTCCCGTTCGCTCGGCGGCGTAATTGCGAAACACGCCGTGCAGCCATTCGACGTGCACGGGATCCATAATATTCTCGACGGTCTGTAGCCAATTGGCGGCAGTCATCGTGTAACCGATTTCGCACCAGAAGTTTTCTTCGACGAGCAAATCCCAACGCGGCACCAGCGGCGCCGGCTTGGGTCCGAGATAGGCGAAGATCATGCCGCCTAATTCTTCGACGGCATAATTCGCCAGCTGAATTTTATCTTTAAAGCCGCCCGGCTTGACGGTCTCTTCGAATGGTTGCTCCAAGCAGCGCCCGGCACGATCGAATTTCCAGCCGTGATAAGCACAACGCAAACCATCTTCTTCGGCCATGCCGTAAGCCAAATTCGCCCGGCGATGCGGGCAGTGGGCATCGATCAGACCCAGCCTTCCTTGCGTGTCTTTAAACAACACCAACTCTTCGCCGAGAACTTTGACGAACTTCGTCGGATGGCGCGCCAGTTCTGAGACCGCGCCGATCGGATACCAATAGCGGCGCAACAGATCTCCCACCGGAGTGCCCGCTTTGACCTGCGTGAGGCGTTCGTTATCTTCTTTGCTGATCATGCCCGACTCCCTCTCTCGTGATCTCGCCTATGACGACAATTTATGGCTTCTTCGCACTCTTTGCCAGCGCTTGGTTCACTACTTTTTGCATGGGCTCGGCATCCATCCACTCCGCCTTCCATGTCACCATATATTTCGCGCCCTCTTTGCGCCGGGCCATCGGACGTAAATCGCTCTTGGAAATATCCACGCGCAGCGAATCATTGACCTGGCCGTCACGTTGAACTGCGGTTTGTCCCTCGCGCGAAAGCAGCCAATTGATAAAAACCCTCGAAGCATTGGGGTGCGGCGACCTATCGAGCCAAGCCAAGGTGAAAGCGCCCGGTTCCAATGCGCCGCCTTCCTTCCATGTGCCCGTATCGAAGACATTGATCGGCAAGCCTTGCGCCTTCGCTTGCAATATATCGTCGCCGTTGCCAAACAGCAGGATCGAAAAACGCTTTTGCGCCACCCAATCGATGGCTTGGCGATAATCCCGCGAGATCATGACGACTTGTTCGGTAAAGAGCCGGCGCAAAAATTCCGCGCCCAATTGCGGGTGGTAATAAACCGTGCGCGCGCCGCTGCGGCCGTATCCGCCGGAGCGCGGATCCATGACGACGATTTTCGCGCGCCATTTTTCGTTCAAGAGATCCCAGTAGGAATTCAATTCCGCCGGCGACACCAGATCGCTATTGTGCGCGACCATATTCACCGAGACACTGCCAACGGGGACGAAGATATACTTGCCTTCCGTGTCAATGTATTGGTGCTTGCCCGACCACCATTTCGACTCGTCTTTGACTTCAGGCAAAATGAACGCGGTGGCGATGGGCTGCAGCACTTTGGCTTGATGCAATGAATAAGGCGACGTGTTGCCGATGCGCGCGACGTCGGCGAGATATTTTCCGGCGCGCCGTTCGGTCATGATGCGCACGAGCAGTTCGTTACCCTTGCCCTGTACGACTTTGACTTTGACACGCGGGAATTTCTTTTCGAATTCGTTTAAAAAATTAAAATCGCCAAGCGTGTAATAAGAAACTTCACCTTCCTGCTCCGCTGCCTTGACCGTGCGCTCCCACTCCGCTTCCCATGCGCTTGCAGCATGAACGGTTTGATCAAATGCCAGGAACAAGACAGTGATGGCGTAGCAAAAAATCAGCATCTTGCTTCTTGTGCTTATTTTCACAGACGTGTCCGCAGCCTCATCCCGTCATTCCGGGCAACCCCGGCGAAGGCCGGGGACGACCCGGAATCCAGGAGGGGATGGGAGCCTGGATTCCCGCGTGCGCGGGAATGACGAAAGGGGGCAAATGAGCTTACGGGTTGATGCAATTTTTTCCGACCACGTTTGCTGCTATTTTTTAATGATCTCTTTCAAGAGCTTGTTCACCGGCTCTTGATTGCTCCGCTCCGGAGTATCCATGATGATGTACTTCACTCCTGCGACTCGCCGCTGCGGCGCGGGAATGGGATCTTTGGCGATATCGACGCGCATCGATTCCACCAACAGATCGGCGGAATTCATGACCTTTTGAAACGAGACCTGGCCTTCACGCGACAATAGCCAATTAACGAACACCCGCGCGGCATTGGGATGCGGCGCCTGATTCATCAGTGCGATCGAACCGTTACTGCCGGAGGAAATCGCCGGAGTTTCTTTCCAGCGGTAAGTTTCAAACTCTTCGACCGG
>WNFK01201493.1_pt1 | contig 10189 bp, 7 predicted proteins | sample 5400281 | NCBI WGS metagenome assembly WNFK01 (sample SAMN13153350, study PRJNA577476) | soil metagenome | isolation source: 20 cm soil on Douglas fir-dominated hillslope | place: USA:California | collected 2013-09-17
GATCAGGCGCATGTAGATCCGTTCCATGGCGCCGGCCTGCTGGCGATCGATGAAGATGCCGTTCAGGCAGTTGAGGAATTCGTAACCCGTGGTGCCGAGAACCGCCCAGTGATCAGGCAACTGCTCGCCAGGGGCGAGGATCTTCTCGGCCACGACGTAGAAGGGGCGCAAGGCTGCCCCTCGTTCCTGCTGTGCGGCATCATAGCGCTCGAGCACGGTGCGATCGCGCCAGGCGGTGGAGTCGCCGGCCGCTTCGGCGGCGACCTTTCTACGCACGGTCTCGAGATAGCAGGCGCGCTGGAGACGGCGGAAGTACTCGCCCGGGGCGTAGAGTCCGTCGGGGTGATCGATTCGGAGCCCGGTGACGGTGCCCTCCCGGACGAGACGAAAGATGAGGCGGTGTGTTTCTGCGAACACACGCGGGTCCTCCATCCGGATGGCCGCCAGCTCGTTGATATCGAAGAAGCGTCGATAGTTGATTTCCTCTCCGGCGACACGCCAGTAGGCGAGGCGGTAGACCTGGTCGTTGAGAAGCCCGTCCAGGAGGTCGAAACTCCGGGGGTCGCCCGGCGTGCCGTTGAAAAGCCGGACGTTCTCCGTGATGAAGTCGCGGATGTCGCCCGATGTCTCCAGGAGACTCGCGAACTTCTGGTGAGCGATCTCCGTCTCGCGATGGCGCGCGGCCAGCCGGTCGGGATTCGTCTCCGTACGGTGGGGAATCGTGAGCAACAGCTGGTAGACGGCCTTCAGCTCGAGCAATGCCGTGTGCTCGGACCCCAGCGAGGTCTCGAGCTCATCCAGGCGGTGCCCGAGAATCTGGACGTACGTCCGCGGCGCCACCGGCAGCTCCGTGTCGTAGTAGTGAATCGTGAAGCGTCCGTCAGCGAGCTGAACCCGCAGCTCACCCCGGTCGAGCACGACACCGTACTGGTCGCCGAGCATCGGCAACAGCACCCTGTTGGCGAGCTCCGTCTTTACCGGCATCCAGTCGATGTCGAAGAACGGCGCGTACGGCGAGGAAGCCCCGTGCATGAGGACATCGGACCACCAGGCGTTCCGGTTGCCGGCGATCCCCATGTGGTTCGGCACGACGTCGATGAGGAGACCCAGGCCGTGGTGCCGGAGCGCCTCTGCGAAGCGGCCGAAGGCCGCCTCGCCCCCCAGCTCAGCGCGGAAGCGGCCGTGGTCAGACACGTCGTAGCCGTGCGAGCGATTCGAGCTGGCTTCGAAAAAGGGCGAAATGTAGCAGTCGCTGATGCCGAGCGCTGCGAGATACGGCACGAGGGCCGCGGCGTCGTCGAAGGTCAGATCAGGACCGAGCTGGAGCCGATAGGTGGCTCGAGGCACGCGCAACAATGCCGCAGGATCGGCGGTGAAGGCAGGTAGATCCTGACTACTGTCGGGCGATGAGGTCGGATCGGGCATCGGCCGATTGGACCTTATGAGGTCGTTCGGCGCAAGCGAAGGTCACCAGATCACATAGGCCACGCCGAGCGCCACCAGAGCGGCCGAAACGACGAGCTCATATCGCATTCGCAGCGGAGGCGCGAGCTTGTAGATGAGGATGACGATGCCCAGGATCGCCGCCCACCACAGACTGGACATCCCGAGAAGGACCATGGCCACCATGAGCGCCGCGCTGCATCCAAGGCAGCTGAGGCCGTAGCGCGCGCCTGCGACCGCGGCGCTCCGCATCAGTTTGAAGGGAAGCGGTCCATGCAGCGCGCATAGCTCGCGGCACCGGGCCTGGCTCGCCCGTTTGATCGGGCTAACGGAATAGACACCGGCCAGAGCCAACGCCAGTCCAACGACTACGGCCTGATTGGGCCAGGGCATTTTTATGGCGGTGTAGACCGCATAGCACACCACACCAAACACCAGCCACACGCCGAGGTACGTGCCCGCCAGCACTCCAGTGGCGACCTGCCATGCGCGTCGCCGTTCGGCCGTTCGCGCGAACTCGAGGACCACCGGGATCGCCGAGGGCAGCATCATGGCCGCCATCATCACGACCCAGGTCATGGCGAAGGACTCGATCGAGCCGAGGCCCATGTCCATTCCGTCCATGCCGGCCATGGAGCGCGATTGCTGGACCATGACCGCCCATGCAACGCCGGCGACCGCGAGGACGATCAATGCGGCCACCGTCGGTTTCGCCAGTTCCTGTCGGGCGTCGAGGGCCTTCATCAGCACTCGGCACGCTGGACAGAATCCGGCTGGCCTCGCTTGTCTGACCAGCCCGATCGCCAGAAGGAGTCGGCCGCCGTCCATCAGTCCTGATACTCGTCGCGACGGCGAACCCACGTGGCCGCGCCTCCGTCGCCCTCATCGCGGCCCTTCGGTACGAGATCCATGTAGTGGTAGGCGACGTTCAGCATGTCGAGCCCACGCTCATAGGTGGAGTACGTGTGGTAGATCTGGCCGCCGTCCTTCAGGAACACGCTGATGCCGGGCGCCTCGGTTATCCCCCACGGGCGAAGGCGGTAGTTGTAGTCGACCTTTTCGGCCTTCTCGTCGTTGAAGGAGACGCGATAGTCGAGGTTGAAGTCGCTGCCGAGCGACGACAACCAGGGAAAGCCCCAGCCCATCCGTTTCTTGTAGGCGGCAAGCTTCGGGAAGGGAGCCCGTGAGATTGCGGCGATTGTGATGTCGCGGTGGGCGCGTCGGCTGTCCAGGGCGTATGGGGCCCCGCGGTGTCGGGGTTGAACATCGCGTGATAGACCACCAGCTGGCCTCGTCCTTCGAAGACGTCGCTGAGCGTCTGCGTCCCGTGCTCGCCCTGGAAGGTGTATTGCTTTTCGACGAGCTCCCAGGGCAGATCGCGCCGCTCCCGACTCAGCTGGTCACGCATCCGAGTGAACTCCTTCTCCTTCGCCAGGTGCTTCTTGCGTGCCTTGAGCCACTCGTCGTGTTTCACCACCTTGTGAGTTGCCATCTGATCCCCTCCTCAAGCGCTCGGCGCGGCGAGGACGCGGCGAGCTTCAGTTTGGCAGGCCGCGTCGATCACGCGAGTGCGTCAGCTCCTGGACCGGCCGGACCTCGATCACCGCGACGCGCGCCGGTGGGAACCTCGCGGCGATCGCGCAGGCCTCGTCGATGTCCTTGGCGTCGATGACGAAGAATCCCCCCAGCTGGTCCTTCGTCTCAGCAAAGGGGCCGACGGTGGTGGAGACGTTGCCGGCGCGGACGCGGACGGTCCGGGCCGTCTGGGCCCGCTGCAGAGCGTCCGAGGCGATGTAGTGGCCGCTCCGTCGGATCTCCTCGGCGTACTCTATCGCGCCGTCGACAAGAGCCTGCATCTCCTTCTCGGGCATCGCGTCCAGAAGCTTTTCGTCGTGGTAGATCGTGAACATGAACTTCATCGCACCCTCCTCATCGAGACTGTTCTCGACAAAATATACCAGGCAGATGTACTTCATCAGGCTCCCGACACCCGCTGGATCGATTGAGGACTACGTGCCGAGGCGTGCGCGCTCGAGCGCAGCGATGCGCCGATAGGGAACGGAGCCCAGGTCGGCCGTGACGGCGTCGAGGGACTTGAGCGCGCTCTCGATCGCGGTGCGGTCGGAGCCAGGCTCCGAGGACAGGAGGCGAACCCACGCGAGCGCGACATCGAAGGCGCCAAGCCGCCAGCCTCGCCCCTGGTCGGCGAGCTCACGCGCCCCAGAGAGAAGCGCGCGCGCTTCCGAATGGTCACCGGCCGTTAGCTTCGCGTTCGCGAGCGTCGCCAGGATCCGCGGCTCGTACCACAGCGCGGTGCGTCGACTACGAGCGAGCGCGAGCGCCCGCTCGAGCACGCTCGTGGCCGCGGTCAGGTCGCCGTCCGCGAGCTCCGCGGCGCCGAGGAACGCGGCGGCTTCTACCCGAGAGAACACGCTCCCGCGCTCGTCCGCGAGCTCGACGGCACGGCGCCCGTGGACGAGCGCGCCAGGCAGATCACCTCGCAGGCGCAGCACCTCGCACAGGAACCCGTGTGTTCCGTAGAGGGCCTGGAGGGCGTCCTCGCTCTCCTCGGCGAGGAGCGCTTGCAGCGCGGCCTCAGCCTCGGCCGCGCGCCCGAGGTGCGCGCTCGCCAGCGCCCACCACACGCGGCACAAGCCAGCGGCGGTGGAACGCCCGATCGCCTCCCGAAGTGCCGCAACCCGCGTGACCTCGGTCAGAGCGCGCTCGGCGGTTGCACGGGCGGGCGCGAGGCGGCCGACCGCAAGCTGCGCGTGGGCCAGCACTGAGCGCATCTCGAACTCGAACATTGCGTCGGAGCCCTCGGCGAGCTCCGTGGCGCGCTCGGCGCACGCGAGGTACTGCGCGACGTCGCCCGCGAGCCCGCGCAGGCGTCCATAGGACGTGAGCAGGAACGCCTGGCCTGCCGTGTCGTGAAGTCGCTCGGCGACCGCGTGCGCCTCGTCAAAGAGGCCCCGTGCCTCACGCTCGTCGATCCCGGCGATGCGGCCGATCTCGAGCAGCGCGATGCGTGATGTGAGCTCGAGGATCATCGTCTCGCGGGACTCCGGAACGGTGGCGAGCAGCGTGGCGACCCGACGGCAGTGCCTCACCCCATCGGCAGGGTCACTGCGTGCGACGCGCCGGCCCGCCTGCTCATGCCAGCGAGCGGCTTCGAGATGCTCGCCGGCCTCATCGAAGTGATGGGCGAGAAGCCCGGCGTGCGTGGCGACATCAGATTTGTGGATCGTGAGCAAGGCTCGCGCGATGGCGGCATGGGTTCCGCGGCGGCGATCCTGAAGCTGCGTGCGGTAGGCGACCTCCTGCGCGAGGGGATGCCGGAAGGCGTGCTCTCCCGGCGACTCGGCCGGGCCGAGAAGCTCGGCGGTCGAAAGGCGCTCGAGCGACGCGGCGAGCTCGGGCGCGGGCAGATCGATCACGGCGCGCAGCAGATCGATTGGCACGTCCCGTCCGACCACGGCCGCCGCCTGGAGCACGTCCTTGTCCTGGTCGGCGAGGCGATCGATGCGCGACGCGAGGACGGCCTGTACCGTCTCGGGCAGCGTGATCTCCTCGATCGGGGTGGCCAGCCGGTAGGCGCCGCGTTCACCACGTAGCACGCCACGCTCGACGAGCGAGCGACTGATCTCCTCGACGAAGAGTGGGTTGCCGCGAGCCCGGGCCTCGATCCGAGCGCACAAGGGCGCGAGCATGTCGTCGGATCCCAGCCAGTCGTCGAGCAACGTCCGGGAGTCCTGAAGAGAGAGGGGCGCAAGCGAGAGAACCTCGACCCCTGAGGACCATACGGGCCGATACTCTGGCCGCGTGGTCGCGAGCAGCAGGATCCGGTTCCCGGCTGACTCCGGGGCCAGGAGACGCTCGGCGAGAAGCTCCAGCGCCACTTCGCTCGCCGGGTCGAGCCAGTGCAGGTCCTCGACCCAGAGCAACATGGGCTCGCGCCGAGCGCGAGCCCGGATCAGATCCAGAAGTGACTGGAAGAGTCGAGCCCGGCGCTCTTCAGGATCGAGTCCGGAAGGGGCGGGGACGTGATCGGATACCCCGAGAAGGTCGAGCCAGAAATCCAGGGCGATCGGGTCGGGCTGAGCGTTCCCGAGACCGCGTCGCACGGCGTCTCGGGCGTGTGAAGGTGACGCGCCTTCGCCGATATCGAAAAGACTGCGCGCCAGCGCGACGATCACGTGAAAGGGAAGCATGCGTCCGTGGGAGAGCGCGCGGGCATAGTGAAGCGCCACGCCGCCGGCGCGCTCGACAAATTCGTGACAGAGGCGGCTCTTTCCAGCGCCCGGCTCCGCGGTAACCAGAACGACTGTCGGTCGACCCGACTGCATCTCGCGCAGAGCCCTTTCGAGGGCAGCGATCTCGCGCTCTCGGCCGACGAAGCGCGAGAACCCACGGGCCCGGGAGCGCTCGAGGCGGCTCCGGATCTGGCCCGGACCTCGCAGCTCGAACACGCGCACGGGAACGCTTGCGCCCTTGAGACTCTGTTCCCCACGGTCGCGGAAGTCGAAGAAGCCCGCCGCGAGGTGCACGGTTTGCTCGGTCACAGTGATGCCGCCTGGTGGCGCCAGTTGCTGCACCCGGGCGGCGAGCCCGACGACGTGGCCCTGCGCCGTGTAGTCCATGCGCAGGTCGTCGCCGATGCGTCCCACGACGACTTCGCCGGAGTTCAGGCCCATCCGCACCGCGAAGTCGAGCCCTCTCTCCCGCCGCACGTCTTCGGCGAGCGCGCCGAGATCGCGCGCCAGATCCAGGGCGGCCGCACAGGCGCGCTGGGCGTGGTCCTCGTGGGCGATCGGGGCGCCGAATAGCGCCATGATGCCGTCGCCCGTGTACTGGTTGATGGTCCCCTCGTATCGGTGAACGCCCCCCGTAAGGATCCGGAACAGGCGATCGAGCAGGCGATGCCATTCCTCGGGATCGATGCGCTCCGCGAGCTCCATCGAGCGCACCACGTCGGCGAAGAGGACGGTGACCAGCTTGCGCTCGCCCCTGAGCGCGTTCCGGGATGCAAGTATCTTCTCGACGAGATGCCGCGGCGTATAGGAGCGCGGCTCGGGAGTGATCGTGGGCGCCGCGACATGCGCGCCACAATTGTTGCAGAACCTCGCGCCGGCGGGGTTCTCGCGTCCGCAAGATGGGCAGCTCACTGGGCCCTTGCCCAATCTTCCGACGGGAGGACCGTCTTGACAACCCATGTCCGCGGGCGCAGGCTCGCTCTACATACCTCGGTCCGGTGGTCACGGGAGGCGGTCAAATGCTCCTGGATCCGGTCAGCGGACAACTTTTCGTAGACCTTCTCGACGACTCCGATCGCCTCGGCGGATCAACGCCTTCCGTGTGCGTTGGGTGGCCGCATCACTGAGCGAAAGGGGGACTACATGCTTGGACGCAATCCCGCGAACACTGTGCTCATCTTCCTGTTCCTCGCCGCGGTGATCGCCGCGATCGTCGTGGTGGCTCGCTATATGACCATCAGACGGAAGCGACTGGAAGAGGCCCTGATACTTCAGGCGCGGCTCTCCGACGCAATCCTTCGCGAGGCCCCACTGCGTGATGTCGCAGTTACGCCGAGGGCTCGCGTCGCCGTCTGGCGAGGCTCGCCGGTGACGATCGAAGTGGCAGGCGAGGTCCCGACGCCGGAGCTTCGTGACACCGTGCTACGGCTTGTGAGAACGGAGCTGTCCCTTGTCCGGCCGGATGTCCCTGCGGAGGACCATCTCTGGGTCGTCCCCCCGATGCGCCGAGCATCATGAGGCGTACCGGACTCGAGGCACGTCGTCTGTTCGGCCTCCTGGCCGTGGCACTGACTCTGACCGCTGCCATGTCGGCGGCCCTGTCCTTCTCGTCGTCGGCCGGGGCCGCGGCCAAGGGCAAGATCGTCCTCGCGTGGCATGCCGGCATCGCATCCCGCTGGCTGGACCCCCAGGAGCACGACGGCACCGCCACTCCAGACAACTTCCTCACCGCGATCCACGACGCGCTCATCAAGAATCAGGGCACCGCGCTCTACGACCATCCCGCTCTGGCCGAGCGCTTCGCGGTCGCCGCGGATTCCAAGAGCGCCACGTTCACGCTGCGGAAGGGGATCAAGTTCCACAACGGCGACCCGGTTACTCCGCAGGACGTCAAGTTCAGCTATGAGAACTACCGGGGTGCCAAGGCCGACGTCTTCAAAAGGAAGACGGAACGCGTCGAGATCGTGGACGACCGCACGATCCGCTTCCTCTTCAAAGAGCCCTTCCTCGATTTCGCCATCCTCTTCGGCACCGCGAATGTCGCCGGCGCCGGCTGGGTGGTGCCTGAGAAGTACTACAAGCAGGTGGGTGCGGACGCCTTCAAGCAGAAACCGATCGGCGCTGGCCCCTACAGGCTCGCCCGCCAGGAGCCGGGCGTGAAGATTGAGATGGAGGCTTTCGACAGCTACTACCGTCCGGGGAACGTGAAGCAGCTGGTGATGGTCTCGGTGCCGGAGGCGGCCACCCGGGTCGCCATGCTGGAGCGGGGCGAGGCGGATATCATCTACTTCGTTCCGGGCGAGCTGATCAACAAGGTCGGGAAGCTTCCGGGCGTCATGTTGGCGCCCGTGCTCTCCGGATCCTGGTGGCTGGAGTTCCCCGGCTTCCAGGATCCCAAGAATCCTTTCCGCGATAAGCGAGTGCGCGAAGCGGTGAGCCTGGCCATCGACCGGCGGGCCATCAACCAAGCGGAGAGTTCGCGCGTAACGTCGAGCGAGCGAAGCAGCTGATGCGCGAGGCGGGATTTCCTAACGGTTTCGACGTGGACTGGCTGACGCCCGTGCCTCCGTTCTACTCCCGCGGAGAGCGGATCATCGCGCAGCTTCGCGAGATCGGCATCCGGGCCAGGCTGCAGTCCATGGAACGCGGCATTTTCTTGCAGCGGCTGCAGGGCGGGCTCAAAGACTGGCCCGGGATCCAGATCATCTTCCAGGCGACCAGAATCGCTGGGAGTTGGTCATTCTGGTATGAAGCCTTCTTCAAGTGCGGCGGCTTCAGCGCTCGTGACCGCATCTGCGTGACGGACCTCGACGGGAAGTTCGACCAATACGAGCGGTCGATCAACCCGGCGGAGCGAAAGAAATTGGCCGACGAGATCCAGCGCGGGATCCTCGAGAATTACTATCTGGTACCCGTGTTTCGCCACGCGTTCATCAACGCGATCGGCCCTCGGGTCGCGGCGCAAAAATGGCAGGACGTCTTCCCGACCATCACCACCGGTTACGCCTATCCTTGGGAGAGCGGGCTCGAAGAGCTCGATTGGATTGCCCGCCGGATCCTCGAGGAGGATCTGCCTGCCACCGTTGCCGGTGACGATGTCGTTGCGGAATCTGGCGCCGGTCTGCTTCAGAGCCGCGACTATCCGAGCGAGGTCTTCCACTTCGATCTGAATCCGGTTCCACCCACCGGGTTGCGGGTGTCGACCATCAGGCATGTCGCGTCCGGCCCCTCCTCCGCCCCCCGGCGCGCTCAGCAAGAGACGAAGATCACCTCGAGAGACGAGCGCGAAGCCGGGCCCGGGATGCATCGTGACGATGAAGCCGAGGTGCTCGGTGTAGAAGCGGATCGCGGCGGCGACGTCATCTACGATGTAGCGAACACTGACGCTTCCCATGTTCCTTCCTCCCTGAACGAATCTATCCCGCCTAGGATCGCTCCGGAGAGCGATGCTCGTATCGGAGAAATTGACGACCAGCTCGACGCATACCCATCGTAAAGCCAGAAGTCGTGCACGAAGCTCGGAACCGGTGGTCGCGGAACGTGAGAACGAAACAGCATGGTTTCGATCTTACCGCTCGAAGCTCGCCACTAGAGTCTACGCGGGGTCTGGTAGCATCAGTGGGTGAGGCGTCTCCTTCATCCGTTCGTGCTCGTGGTGAGCGCGATCCTCCTGGCCGGCTACGCGTACATCGCCGCGCGATGATCCTTCCGGTCGTCTACTGGTTCGGCGATCGGGATCGCCGGGGCCGGGTGCACGAGTGGGTGCAGGCGGTGAGCTTCCTCTGCATGGGATGGCTCAGCTTTCTCCTCGTGCTAACGGTGGGACGCGACGTGCTCCTGCTGGCGACCGCGCTGCCGCCGCTGGCGGCTGTGCACACGCTACTCGCTGAGTCGGCCGCTGCGTGGGTGCCGGTGGCCGCGCTCGCCGCGGTCTGCGTCGGCGCGGTGGCGGCGCTGCGGGGCCCCTATGTCCGTCGGGTGGATATTCCCGTGGAGGGGCTGGCGCCGGACCTCGACGGATTCCGGATCGTGCAGATCAGCGATCTGCACACCGGTCCGACGATGCGCCTCGCATACGTCCAGCGGGTCGTCGACATGACGAAGGATCTGGCGCCGGATCTCATCGCGCTGACCGGCGACATCGTGGACGGGTCGGTGCCGCGGCTGGCGTCCCGCGTCGCGCCGCTCGAGGCGCTGGCGTCCGGGGACCGGGCGTTCTTCGTGCTCGGCAACCACGACTACTACTCGGGGGCGGCACCGTGGACGGCGCACTTCGAGGCGATGGGATTTCGCGTGCTCCGCAACGCCCACGTCACCATCGCGCGTGGCGCGGCACGCCTCCTGATCGGAGGCGTCATCGATTTCGCCGCGCGAATGTCCGATCCCGACGCGCAGCCGCGTCCGGACCTCGCGACCGACGGCGACGCGCGGCCGGCCTTCCGTCTGCTCCTGGCGCACAATCCGAAGATCGCGCCGCTGGCCGAGCAGGCCGG
>WNFK01213107.1_pt1 | contig 10188 bp, 10 predicted proteins | sample 5400281 | NCBI WGS metagenome assembly WNFK01 (sample SAMN13153350, study PRJNA577476) | soil metagenome | isolation source: 20 cm soil on Douglas fir-dominated hillslope | place: USA:California | collected 2013-09-17
AGTCGCCCCGCGCATCACCGCTCGCATCCCACTCGAAGACTGCGACGTCGGCGGCATCGGCGGAACCTTGGCAGGCAACGCACTCTCGTTAGCCGCCATGCGAACCACGCTCGAGCACGTCCTCACGCCCGCCTCGTTCGAACGCATGATCCCGCTCGCCAAACGCTTCACCGATGGCGTCGCCGAACATATTCGAACCGCCGGTCTCCCCTGGAACGTCATTCGCCTCGGTGCCCGCGCCGAATACACCTTTGCTTCGAAACCTTCGCGCAACGGCGGCGAATCCGCGGCTGCCGCCGATTTCGAACTCGAGCGCTTCCTCCACCTCTACGCTCTCAACCGCGGCGTCCTTCTCACCCCCTTCCACAACATGGCCCTCATGTCCCCTGCCACCACCGAAGCCGACATCGACATCCACACCAAAATCTTTGCCGACGCCACTCGAGAACTCGTGGCGTAAGCTCCTCTTTTTTTTGCGGGAATGAGAGACGTGATTGTGCTTCAGAGTCCGGAGTGATTTCCGAACCAGTCCCGCGGCCTGCTGCCGACGGCTATTCCGGATTCAATTCTGGAAAATGGTTCAAGTTTCAAGCTGGAGCAATGCGAAAAGCCCGCGAAGCTATTGAAAGGAACTCGTCAGATCAGAGTCAGCTGGACGCGCCGAACTGGCGTCCCTGGCTGCCTCGCTGCGCGCGGCAGCCAGGGAGCCATTATTCCTTTTCGCGGCTCGAGACGCCATAACTCGAGCACTCGCCGCACCAAAGAGCATGCCCAAGAGAGCAGCCAGAATGTTTTGGAGTTGCCATTTACATCCCATAAATCAGTGAATAATAGGGCTTTATAATGTCTGCCAGAAAGTGTGCGCAAACCGTTATGGCCTCTCCAGGGCCCCTCAACTGGCGGAATGAAGTTTCCCGTCATTCTCAAGTGACAGAAATCGTCATGAATTACTCTCCCCCATGCGAATCAATCAAAACGTCCCAGGGGAGCGTTCCATGCCACCTACCTTTACGTCGCGATCATCGCCGCCAGCTGTTACGAACTCGTGCTTAGCGGAGCACAACCCGTCAGGGCGCGGTCCTCCCGTTCAAAGGACGCGCTTGCCCCGCCCGTCTGGCAGCTTTAATCTTATTTGCTAGCTGAATTTGATTGGACCCCATGGCGCCAAAACCAACATTCTTCCCGACGCCTTCTGACTTCCGTGCTTGGCTCGAAGCCCATCACGACAAATTCCCCGAACTGGTGGTGGGCTTCTACAAAAAAGACTCGGGAAAACCTAGCATCACCTGGCCGGAATCCGTAGATGCCGCTCTCTGCTTCGGCTGGATCGACGGCGTTCGAAGGAGCATCGACGAAACCAGCTACACCATTCGCTTCACTCCTCGCAGGTCCACTAGCACCTGGAGCGCCGTTAACATCAAACGCGTCCAGCACCTCAAGAAAACGGGTCTGATGCATGCGGCAGGTCTCAAGGCCTTTGCTGCCCGTAGCGAAAAAAACTCTGGCATCTATTCTTACGAGCAACGCAAGAGCGCCAAGTTCACTCGTGAACAGGAGCAGCAGTTTTGCGCAAACAAGTCCGCTTGGGAATTCTTCCGCTCTCAAGCTCCCTGGTACCAAAGAGTGACAACTTATTGGGTCATCAGCGCAAAAAGGGAAGAAACAAGGCTCAAGAGGCTTTCCTTGCTTATCGAGCATTCGCAGCATCGGCGCACTCTTCCACAGCTTAGGCTCGTGAAGAAGGAGTGACTTGGTCGCGTGTCATGTAGAATAGGGATCATCAAACGACAGAGGTGAGTACTGATGTCTTCAGACTATCTGCTCAAAACCGAACCTTCCGAATACTCCTTCGCTGATCTTCAACGCGACAAGGTCACCACTTGGGACGGCGTACACAATCCCGTGGCTTTGAGAAATCTTGGCGCGATGAAACCGGGAGACAAACTCATCATCTACGAAACTGGCGACCACAAGAGCGCCGTTGGCACCGCCTCGGTTGTTTCCGTCGACGCCTCCAATCCCAAGAATCCGGCCGTCGAAATCAAAGCAGGAAAACCAATCGCCAAGCCCGTAACTTTAGGCGAAATCAAGTCTAATAAGCTCTTCAAGGATTCCCCGCTCGTTCGCATTGGCCGCCTCTCCGTCGTTCCCCTCACCGAAGCCCAATACAAATTTCTAGCAGGCGACTGATTTCCCAAACGCGCGTATGATGCGGGGCGAAGTCGCAAGGCACAATCACGTGAAACGCTCCATCTTCGTTTTGTTTTTTTTCGTGGTTGCTCCTCTTTTCGCTCAGCAGCCGCCCGAAATCCGTTTCCATTCTGTCCCCGACTTCCTGAAACTTCCAGCCGACCTCCATCTCGGCGAAGCCACCGGTGTCGCCGTGAATTCCAAAGGCCACATCTTCGTCTTCTCCCGCGGCAACAGCACCGGCCCTGCCTATGGAGCGAGCGCCGCGCAACTTCTCGAGTTCGCCCCCGACGGAAAATTTCTCCGCGAAATTGGCCACCACCTCTACGCCTGGTCCTTCGCGCACACCGTCAAGGTCGATAAGGACGACAACATCTGGGTCACCGACAAAGGCTCGGACATGGTCATCAAGTTCAATCCCGAGGGCCGCGTCGTCATGGTCTTCGGCCGCAAGCAGGAAGCCTCCGACGAAGGCACCGAGCCCCTCAAGCACGTCAAGCCGCCCCTGCCTCCCGCCGATGGTATGTTCCGCCAAGTCACCGACGTCGCGTGGGATGCTGCTGGCAATATTTACATCGCCGACGGCTACATCAATTCGCGCATCACCAAAATCGACAAGGACGGCAACTGGCTCAAGTCCTGGGGCGAACCCGGCGATCAGCCCGGCCAGTTCAACACTCCGCACAGCATCGCGATTGATGCGCGCGATCGCATTTACGTCGCCGACCGCGGCAACCGCCGCATCCAGGTCTTCGACACGGACGGAAAATTTCTCCGCCAGTTCGCCATCGATGTTCCCGTCGATCCCAACGCACGCCCCGCCATCGGCAACAAGCCCACCGCCACCACCGGCAACATGGCCCCCGGCGCACCCTGGGCCATTTGCATCACGCCCGCGCCCAATCAAGTCCTCTACAGCTCCGACGGCTTCCCTGGCCGCATCTACAAACTCTCTCTCGACGGAAAAGTTCTCGGCGTGTTCGGCAAATCCGGCAAGCAGCTCGGACAATTCGGCTGGGTCCACGAAATCGCCTGCCCCTCCGAAAACGAACTTTACGTTGCAGAAGTCCTGAACTGGCGCGTCCAGAAACTCATTCTCGAACCAACTCATTAGTTTGCGACTGCAACTAATATCGTTGGCAAGCATCAAACAACTCGCGGGCACGACATGTCTGCCATTTGTTTCTCCCGCGCCGGAAGTATTCAAACTCGAAATCCCCGAAAAATATTTCGAACCATGGGGATCACAAAGCGGAAAAGTCAAGCTGGAGCTGCTCTCCGATCCCTCCTTCAAGCGCCGCGGAAAATTGATCATCGTCACCGCGACCACGCCCACGGCCGCCGGAGAAGGGAAGACCGTCACTTCCATCAGTCTCACCCAAGGCCTCGCCCACATCGGCAAGAAAGTCGTCATTACCTCACGCGAGCCTTCGCTCGGCCCCATCTTTGGATTAAAAGGCGGGGCCGCCGGTGGCGGTCTTTCGCAAATCGAGCCCAGCGCGAAAATCAATCTCCATTTTCACGGCGATTTTCACGCCATCGCCTCGGCCCACAATGTGCTCGCCGCTCTCGTCGATGCCCATCTCTTCCACGGCAACGATCTGCATCTTGATCCCGAGCGCATCACCTGGCCTCGCACCATGGACATGAACGATCGCGCCCTTCGCCGCATCGCCGTTTCGCTGGATAGCAAAAAAGATGGCCGCCGCCAAACCGGCTTCGTCATCACCGCCGCTTCGGAAATCATGGCCATCATCGCACTTGCGAAAGACCGGAAAGATCTGCGCAAACGCCTGGATTCCATCGTCATCGGCGTCACTCGCGACGGAAGACCCGTGAGCGCCCGCGACCTCGGCGCGACCGGCGGAATGATGGCGCTGCTCGCCGAAGCTGTTCTTCCCAATCTCGTCCAAACTACCGACGGCACGCCCGCCTTCGTTCACACCGGACCCTTCGGCAATATCGCCCATGGCACGAGCAGCGTCATTTCCCAGGAAATGGGTTTGCGCCTAGCCGACTACGTCGTGAACGAATGCGGTTTCGCTTCCGATCTCGGCGCCGAAAAATATTTCGACATCGTCATGCAGCAGTCCGGCATCACGCCGGCGGCCGCCGTCCTCGTCACCACGGTCCAGAGCATGCTCAGCCAGGGCGAAGGCGATTTCGAGCGCGGGTTGTCCAATCTCGGCAAGCACATCGAAATCCTCAAAAACTTCGGCGTGCCAACTATCGCCGCCATCAATCGTTTTCCCAATGACTCCACCGCCGATCTAAATCGGCTCGCCGCCTACTGCGCGGATCGCGGCATCGCCAGCGCGCTCTCCGAAGGGTTCGCGAAAGGCGGTCCCGGAGCGAAAGAGCTTGCCGAAAAAGTCGTCGACGCTATCGCCAAAAACCCCGCGCCTCCCGTGCATCCTCTATATTCCCTCGAAGAGCCCCTCGTTGAAAAAATCCAGCGAGTCGCGCAGAAAATTTACGGCGCCAACGATGTGAATTTCAGCGAGCAAGCCAGAGCGAAGCTGCAGCAATTCACAGAATGGGGCTATGGAAAATTGCCCGTCTGCATCGCCAAGACGCAGTATTCCTTGTCCGATGATCCGAAGCGCCTTGGCGCTCCCACCGGTTGGACGCTCAACGTCACCAACGCCTCGCTTTCCGCGGCGGCCGGGTTCGTCGTGGTGATCTCCGGCAACATGATGCTCATGCCCGGCCTTCCAAAAGTTTCGCGGGCATCCTCCATCGACGTGGACGACTCCGGCGCCATCATCGGAGTCTGAAGAGGCGTCCTCGCGATAAACACCCGCCTCCCGCACCTCCCACACCCCCGTTGATTGACGTGAGGCTCACTTGCGCCTAACATGCGCCACAGAATCTGAGCAAGGAGGTGCTTTATGACGCTCAGGGGAAAATATGCGCTGGTGGCTCGCGGGGAATTGGCCGCGGAATCGCTCTCAAGCTTGGGGAATCCGGAGCAAAAGTTGCCGTTCATTACTATCAGAAAGAAGATCAGGCCAAAGCGACTCTCGAAAAATTGCGAGCCTGCGGCTCGGATGGTTTTGTTTTGCAGGCCGACGTTTGCAAACCGGAAGAAATTCGCCGGATGATTGCGCGCGTCAAATCGGAGTTCGGAGCTCTCGACATCTTCGTGAATAACGCCAGGCCGGAGGTTGCCACCTTTTACGAAGGGCCGATGACCATCCGGCTCGATATGTTCGACTTTGCCATCAATTCGCAAGCTAAAGCTTTCCTGGTTGGAGTGCAGGAGGCCGTTCCGATGCTGCGCGACGGAGGGCGGATCATCGCCATGACCTATGCGCCCGGCGGCCGCTTCGGCAGTTGGCAGCCGTGGGTGGCCATGGGTGCGGCCAAGGCGGCGTTGGAGGTCTTGTGCCGTTACTTCGCTGTGGCGCTGGCTCCGCGGCAGATCACCGTGAACGCCATCAGCCCGGGTTGGACCGAGGACAGCGTGTTGAATACCCTGCCGGAAGCGGTACAGAACACCATTCGGAGCTGGCACCAGAGCGGATGGACTCCCATGCGGAAACTCGGCATTCCGGCCGACCTCGGAAATGCCGTCGCGCTGCTTTGCTCCGCGGAAGCCAGCTGGATCACGGGACAAATCCTGGATGTGGATGGAGGCGCCTCGCTCATGGATGCGCACCTCCCACTGGAAATCCAGCAAGTGCCCGCGGCGAAAGGCGCCCACGCCGCCTAGCGGGAAAGCCTTCGAAAACAAGAGAAAGCTAGGTGTTTGAGCCGCGGAGGTTCCTCCCCGATTCGTGACGGGCAGGCCAAGCCGCTTGACGTTACGTCTGAGCTGTTGCAGTCCTTCGGATCAAGCAGCAGCACGACGAATCGCATGATAGACGACCAGGAGGACTATTGCCCCAATCACGGCCACAAAAAGGCTGTATAGATTTAGGCCCGTCACGCCTGCCGCGCCGAAGGTGTTGAAGAGCCATCCCCCCACCGCCGCACCAACAATTCCCAGGACGATATCGAGGAGAATTCCTTCTCCCGCCTTGTTCACAATCTTGCTTCCGATGAAGCCCGCTACCAAACCCAACACAATCCAAGCCAGGAATGACATTTTGCGCTCTCCTTAAGGCATAGATTTCGTAAGACCATCTGCGTGAACTCGCAAATCGTCCGCGGAACGCCGAATTGCTAGTAAACTGGACCTATTTGAGAATGCAGAGCCAGCATTACTTCGTACAAGTGTCGCTGACCATCGTCAAATTAGTCGCCGTCAGGTGGCCATGCTCGGTGGAGTTCTTACCCATGCCGTGCTCTCTTGCCGTGTCCTTAGCATCTTCCTTTACGCCGTGCATTGCGGCATTGGAGACCACGCCGGTAATCTTAACCGTATGACCGACATGATCGCCGAGCCTGACGGAGTCGCTCTTGATCTCCCAAGTGCCGCCTTTCGCCGTAGTAAGATTGTACTCATTCGCGTCCTCACCCTTTTGAAGGCAGCCGGAGAGCGTCCGAGTTTTCTTATGGGTGGTTTTTGTTGTGTCCTGCGCCGTAGCCAGTCCGGCACTGCTCGCAAACATGAACAATGCAAGAGATGTCATTGCGATCTTAAATTTCATTCTTAACCTCCAAAGTTTTGATTTGAGAAGCGAAACAACAGACCAGAAACTCGGCTAGTCGACTGCGCTTACCCGGCGATCCGTGGAATCGGCTGCACAGCAGTTGTCTAGCTCCTGGCCAGGGGCCATGCTAATGGCGAGGGGGGCCGGGGTCTGTGCAATTTTGAACACTTTCCTTTCGTAGTTCCCTCCAGCGATTATCGGCAAAGATGCCAAAATGAAATCTCATCCTAGAAGTTTGCGAGGGGCTTACGGTGGAGCTGGAGTTCGTGATTGTGGAGTTCATGATTTCCTCGTTGGGGGGGCATCCCTGGGCATCCCCCCCATGAAAGATGGATCGTTTTCAAAACAAAGGAGTTGCAGGAAAAGCATTCTGCAAGTAGCTGAAAATAAAGAGGATGGACGACGGGAGATTTCGTACCTTGTGACTCGTGGATCGATTGAAGGAGGCAGGGAAGTAAGAGAAGAAACAACATGACCGGTGAGGAGGCGGAAAGTGGGGAACGCTGGGCGAAACGATCGGGGTAGCGGCTGAAAATCACAACTCACGATAACATGGAAATGTTACCTTGTAAAATACTATATTTATGTAGTACTAGTTTCGAATGGATTTTATAGTACTTTCGAATGAAAATTGCGACTTAAGATGAAGAAAAGGAACGGTTAACAGCGCGAATCAGTTCTTAGTGGTTAGTTGTTAGCAGGGCGAATAGAGAATTCGGGAAAGATCGACAGTGAAAAAAGATTTAACACAGAGGACACAGAGACGCAGAGGTCGCGGAGAAGAAGAGAAGTATGCCGAAGTCTTGATGACCCTAGCCGCCAATTCCTTTTAGTGAGCGGGAGTTCAGGCGAGTGCATGGTTTGAGGGTGGAGAATTGGGCAGTGTAGCGAGGGCGTGGGACGCGGGTTCCTAGAGGGCAAACATGAGGCAGCGCAGTTCTGGAATTAGAAAAACCGCGTTCGGACGCGATCTGGCAGCCTGTACAAATCCACTAACGTTAGGAAATCGATAGTCTTGAATTCCCGGTCAATTGCCGGCGGTCCGCAGATGCGGGCGGAAATGTCCAGGTACGCGCGGAACAGCCGCGGCGGCTGCGGAGGCGCTACAGGCGCACCACTCGATTGGCACCGCCGTCTCTCCACCGGACTAGTCCTCAGCGACGGCTCGGCAAGATATTTGTTCTTCAGCAATTCGTAAAGCGCGATTCCCTCATCGTCATTCTGCGACGAGAGGGAGCTGCATCCGATCAAATAGCGCGCTCCGCAACTCACCGCATATCTTGCGATCCCCTTCCACAGCATGTGCAGAACACTGGTGTTGCGATACTCCTCATGGACGCAGGCCCGCCCGAGCTCCAGCACTTCGCCGCGCATTTTTTCGAACGGGCTGAAATCAAAAAATTCCTCCCCGTAGTAGCCCAGGTTTCCCTTCGCGCGGTAGCCACATTGCATGCGGTACGTCCCTGCCAGCCTTCCGGTGGCCGCATCTTGCACCATCAAGTGATCGCAAATAAAGTCGTACCGGTCGCGGTCCAATCCCGAATTGGCAGAGCTGTCGAGCCCTTCCCCAAGCTCGCAATTAAATACAAGATAGCGCAGCCGCTGGCATTCAATCACGTCTTCAAGCGTTTGCGCCATGCTCACCCGGAAGCGTTCCGTTGTGGCGAGGGGATTCCCGCAATCGTGCACCAGGACAGCGCTCATTGCCATAAGCCAAGTCTCAAACGAAGCAGATCACGGAGATATTTCAGGAATGTGATTTGGATGTTTCTAGTGGTATCTGTTTGGCTACAGAAGATTGGTGGACGCGAGGACAAAGGGGCTACAACCACGTGAACCACTGTCGACGCGGAAGGTAAAGACCGTTGCTCGCGGCTTGTCGGCCAGTTTGGAGGCGCAGTAGAATGGATGCTTACAGATCGAGGAGGGAACCCGCCATGGCCACTGCAGAGCAGATTGTGCACGTTTCGGAGTTTGCGAACGAGGCGTTTATTGATTTTACGAAGGCGGAAAACCGCTCACACATGGAAGCGGCGCTGAAAAAGGTGAAGGCGGAATTTGGGCGGGAATATCCGATGTGGCTCAACGGGCAAAAGGTGATCACCAAGGAGAAGCGCAAGTCCACGAACCCTTCTCGGCCGTCGGAAGTGATTGGCGTTTTCCAGAGTGCCACGCCGGAGATGGCCAGGCAGGCGGTCGAAGACGCCCACAAATACTTTGACACATGGAAGAAAGTCTCCGCGCAGGAGCGCGCGAAGTGTCTCTTCCGCGCGGCGAAGATTCTGCGTGAGCGGAAATTCGAACTGAACGCGCTGGTGTGCTACGAAGTGGGGAAGACGTGGGCGGAGGCGGACGCGGACATCGCCGAAACGATCGACTTTCTGGAATTCTACGGCCGCGAGATGCTGCGACTGGGCGAGCCGCAAAAGCTGACGCCCATGCGCGGGGAGCGCAACTACCTTGTGTATATTCCGCTGGGCGTGGGTGTGGTGATTCCTCCGTGGAATTTTCCGTGCGCGATCATGGCGGGAATGACCGTGGCATCGCTGGTCACTGGGAATACGGTGGTCCTGAAGCCCGCGGCTGACTCGCCGACGATCGCGGCAAAATTTATCGACATTCTTTTTGAGGCGGGCATTCCGAAGGAAGCGGTGAACTTTATCACCGGCCCGGGCAGCGCGATTGGCGATGTGCTGGTACAGCATCCGAAGACTCGTTACATCGGATTCACAGGCTCGAAGGAAGTGGGGCTGCGCATCAGCGAACTCGCGGGCAAGACAGTTCCCGGGCAGATGTGGATCAAGCGCACGGTGCTGGAAATGGGCGGCAAGGACGGAATCGTGGTCGACGAAGAGGCGGATATCGACGCGGCCGTGGAAGGGACGGTGCAGGCGGCGTTCGGGTATCAAGGACAGAAGTGTTCGGCGTGCTCGCGCGCGATTGTTTCCGAAAAAATTTACGACGCATTCGTGCAGAAGCTGGTGGAGCGCACAAAGAAAATCACGGTCGGCCCGAGCGACGATCCGGGCAACTACATGGGGCCGGTGATCAGCCAGTCGGCGATGAAAACGATTCTGAATTACATCGAAGTCGGAAAGAAGGAAGGGAAGCTGCTTACCGGCGGGAAGCGCGCGGCAGGCGACGGCTACTTCATCGAGCCGACGATTATTGGGGATGTGGACCCCAAAGCGCGGCTGGCGCAGGAGGAAGTGTTCGGTCCCGTGCTCGCGGTGATCAAGGCGAAGAATTACGACCAGGCGCTGGAAATTGCGAATAATACGGAGTTTGGCCTGACCGGCGCGGTGTACTCGAAGAACCCGGAAAAAATCAAAAAGGCCGAAGAGACGTTTCACGTGGGCAATCTTTATCTAAATCGGAAGTGCACCGGGGCGATGGTCGG
>WNFK01154815.1_pt1 | contig 10187 bp, 10 predicted proteins | sample 5400281 | NCBI WGS metagenome assembly WNFK01 (sample SAMN13153350, study PRJNA577476) | soil metagenome | isolation source: 20 cm soil on Douglas fir-dominated hillslope | place: USA:California | collected 2013-09-17
GGCGTACCCGGGTGAGCGCGAACACCTGGGCCAGCAGCGCGAGCCCGACGAGCCCGGCGGCGAGCTTCCATCCCATGCCGCGCGCATCGGCCAGCGCCGAGGCGTGGCCGAGGTTGAGCAGCATGATCACGAAGAGGAACACCACCATGATCGCGCCGGCGTACACGAGCACCTGCATCGCGCCGATGAACTGCGCGTCGAGGAGCACGTACATCGCGGCGAGGCAGAACATGGTGTTCACCAACCAGAGCGCCGCCGCCACGGGGCTCTTCCGCGTCACGAACGTGAGCGCCGAGGCGATCCCGACGACGCCGAAAAAATAGAAGTGGAAGACGTAGAAGAGGGGGAGATCGTTATGCGTCATCACTCCCCCTTGGGATCCATGGGGTCCCACAGCTCGCTCACCGGATGCGTCTGTGCCATCAGCCGCTCCAGGTCGTAGACGAAGCCCTCGCGGCTGTACTCGGAGTTCTCGTAGTGGCGCCCGACATGGATCGCCTCTTCCGGACACACTTCCTGGCAGTAGCCGCAGAAGATGCAGCGGAACTCGTCGATCTCGAACACGAGGGGATAGCGGTTCCCCTTCTCGTCCTCGCCCGGCACGAGCTTGATGCAGTTGGCCGGGCAGACGGTGGGGCACAGCCCGCAGCCGACGCACTTCGCCTTGCCGTCCTCGGTCGTGAGCATGCGGTGCGTCCCGCGCCACCGCTTGCTGATCGACTCCTTCTGCTCGGGATACTGCGTCGTGACCTTCTCCGGATTGAGCATGTGCTTGAGCGTGTGCCCCATGCCGGTCAGGGCCGCTCGCACGTAGCTGGTCTGCTGGATCGGTCGCTCGACGACCTTCACGCCGATGGACATCAGTCTCCGGAGTCGGGAAGAAGTGGGGCGCGCGGCCGAGCACTGACGGCGCGCAGCTTGGCGATGTCGCGCTCGTCGAGCCGCGAATAGGCGGGGCTGATGATCCGGCCTCGGTCGAGGATCATGAACAACACGACGACGCACACGACGTTGAGCATCGCGAGGCCGAGGTGGAACGGCCACGAGCCCTGCGCGAAGCCGAGGTACTGGAGCACCACGAGCAGGCTCGCGACCACGACGATGTAGGCCAGGGCGAGCGGCAGCATGAACTTCCACCCCAGCGACATGAGCTGGTCGTAGCGGAAGCGCGGGAGCGTCCAGCGGATCCACATGAAGACGAAGAGGAAGAACAGTACCTTCGCCGCGAAGAAGCCCAGCGTGACGAGGGTCTTGATCCCCGTGTGCGGCGCGAGGTTGTCCCACAGCGTGAACGGGATGTCCCAGCCGCCGAAGAACAGCGTCGCCATCAGGGCGCTGATCGTGATCATGTTGCAGTACTCGGCGATGAAGAAGAGCGAGAACTTCATCGCGCTGTACTCGGTATGGTATCCGGTGATGAGCTCGGATTCCGCCTCGGGCAGGTCGAACGGCAGCCGGTTCGTCTCGGCGAACGCGGCGACCATGAAGATGAAGAAGGCGACCGTGAGGTTGATGACGTTCCAGGTCTCGAACGCCTGCTGGTTCACGATCTGGCTCAGCGAGACGTTGCCGGCCAGGAGCAGCACGGGAATGGTACTCATTCCCAGAGCAATCTCGTACGACACCATTTGCGCGCTCGACCGGATGCTGCCGAGCAGCGCGTACTTGTTGTTACTCGACCAGCCGGCCAGCACGATGCCGTAGACGCCGAGCGATGAGATGGCGAGGATGAAGAGGAAGCCGACGGGGAGCGGGGCCAGCACCATCTCCACGATCCCCCACGGCGAGCCCCACGGCGCGGCGAACGGAATTACCGCCCACGTGATGAGCGCGGGAATGAAGGAGATGACCGGCGCGAGGATGAACAGCGGCAGGTTCGCCGCGTCCGGGTACGTCTCCTCCTTCACGAAGTTCTTCACGCCGTCGGCGATCGGCTGGAGCCAGCCGGTCTTTCCGCCGACGCGGTTCGGGCCGTGGCGGTCCTGCATCCAGGCGGAGAGCTTCCGCTCCGCCAGGGTGAGCGCCGCGGCCCCGAGCATGTAGACGGTGAAGACGACGATCAGCTTGACCAGCGTCATGAGGAGCCAGAAGCCGAAGCCGGGCGCCGTGGTGGGGCCGGTGATCTGGAGCAACGGATAGAGCGGCGTCATGCGGTCGCTCCCGCCATCGCGCTCTTGATCGAGGCGCCCTTGAGGGCGAGGGTGTCGTACGACAGGCCGGCAAAGTCCGGCTGCGACGCCGCCAGCGCGTCGAACACTGCCGACGCGGTCCAGTAGCCCTGCCCTTCACCCATCGCGGCGAGCAGGTCGCCGACGACGAAGTAGCTGGGACGTGCCAGCCCTGGCGCCGCCTTGGCCTGGAGGAAGCGCTGCACGCGGCCGCGGAGGTTCGTGAACGTCCCCTCCTCCTCCACGCAGTTGCTGATGGGCAGCACGACGTTCGCGCCGTGGCGCGCCCACGCCGGCAGGGTGGTGCCTACCACGATAATCGCCGCGGCCCTGGCCGCAGCCGCGGCGTCGAGCCCCGCCAGCTCCTCGTCGGCGACGACGAGTACGTCACCAGCCTGCATGCCGGCGAGCGGCGTGTCGCCGCGCGCGAAGCCGAACAGCTCGGCGCCGCGCGGGTTCGCGGCGCGGTCAGGGCGCAGGGCGAGATCATCCACGCCCGGAAGCGGAGCTTCCGGGCCCTGGACGACCCGGAACGCACCGGCCCCGCCCGTCTTACGAACGAGCTTGGCGAGCAGGAAGAGCGCTTCGTTGGACAGGTTCGGCGACGCGAGCACGAAGGCCCGCTTGCCCGACAGCAGCTGGGCCGCGGCGCGGAGCGCGATCTCCCAGTCGGCCGTCGCGAGCACGCCGTTCTGCCGCACGAGCGGCGCGTCCACGCGATCCGGCCGGTTCATCCAGCGGTAGTTGAGCCGGCCGTGATCGCACATGAAGAACTTGTTGACCTGGTCGTTCGAGCGCGGCCGCAGACGGACAACCTGATTGTCACGCGTCTCGACGATCATGTTGCAGCCCTGCGAGCAGTTGGGGCACACGCCCGCCGAACGGTCGAGCTCCCAGGCGCGCGCCTTGTTGAGCGAGTCCTTGCTCAGCAGCGCGCCCACCGGGCAGAGGTCGATGACGTTGCCGGCCCACGGGTGGGTGAGATCCTGTCCCTCGAACTTGGCGATCAGCGCACGGTCGCCGCGCTCGGCCACGCTCAGCACCGGATCGTGCGCGACGTCGTCCATGAACCGCACGCAGCGCGTGCAGAGAATGCAGCGGTTCGCGACGTACATGACGTCGCCGCCGAAGTCCTCCACCGGGTTGAAGCGCTTCGGGTCGCGGTAGCGGCCCTCCGCGCGTCCTTCCTGATAGGTGTAGTCCTGGAGCTCGCACTCGCCCGCCTGGTCGCAGATCGGGCAGTCGAGCGGGTGGTTGATCAGCAGCAGCTCGAGCACGCCCTTGCGCGCCTCGAGCGCCTTCTCGGAGTGCACGTGCACCACCTGCCCTTCCGCCACCGTGGTGGCGCAGGAGGGCGCGAGCTTGGGCGCCTTCTCCACCTCGACGAGGCACATGCGGCACACGCCCACCACGGGAAGACCCGGGTGATAGCAGTAGTGCGGCACGAGTACGCCCGCCGTCTTCGCCGCCTCGAGGATCGAGGTGCCGTCCGGCACGCTCACCGCGCGCCCCTCGATCGTGAGGTTGATCATCTTCACGTCCGCCATCACGCCACCTGCGCCGGCACCATGTGGACCTTCTTTCTCTTGATGAGCGCTTCGAAGTCGCCACGGAACTTGTTGAGGCCGGACACGACCGGCGTCGCGCACGAGTCGCTCAGCACGCAGATCGTCTTGCCCGTCATGTTGTCCGCGATCTCCAGCAGGGTGTCCAGGTCCTCGTGCGTCCCGTCGCCGGCGACGATCCGCTCGAGGATCTTCGTGGTCCACGCGGTGCCCTCACGGCATTGCGTGCACTGGGCGCAGCTCTCGTGGGCGAAGAAGCGCGCCGCCCGGGCGATCTGCTTCACCAGGTTCTGCGCGTCGTCGATCACGATCACGCCGCCCGAGCCGAGCATCGTGCCGTTGGCGACGAAGCCCTCGTAGTCCATCGGCGAGTTCTCGGCTTCCTCGCGCGTCTGGATCGGCACGCTGATACCGCCGGGGATGATCGCCTTGAAGTTGCGGCCCTTGAGCGGCCCGCCGCACAGGTCGTACAGGAAGTCCTTGAACGGGAACCCGAGCGTGACCTCGTAGTTGCCGGGCCTGGCGATGTTGCCACACACCGAGAACAGCTTGGTGCCCGTGCTCTTGGGGTTGTCGGGGCGGCCGAACTTCTTGTACCAGTCGGCGCCGTGGTTCAGGATGTGCGGCACCGCCACCAGCGTCTCGACGTTGTTGATCGTCGTGGGCTGGCCGAACAATCCCGCCACCGCCGGAAAGGGCGGCTTGATGCGCGGGTTGCCGCGGCGCCCCTCCAGCGAGTTCATGAGCGCCGTCTCCTCGCCGCAGATGTACGCGCCGGCGCCCTTGTGCACGTAGACGTGGACCGTCTTGCCGGTCCCCATCGCGTTCGTGCCCAGGATGCCCGCGGCGTACGCCTCGCGGCAGGCGGCGTTCATCTTGTCGAGCGCTTCGGTGTACTCCCCGCGGATATAGATGTAGGCGACTTCCGCCCCGATGGCGTAGGCGCCGATTGCGCATCCCTCGACGAGGGAGTGCGGCGTCCACCGCATGATCTCGCGGTCCTTGAAGGTGCCGGGCTCGGACTCGTCGGCGTTGCAGCACAGGTAGTGCGGCTTGCCGTCGCCCGGCTTCATGAAGCTCCACTTGATGCCGGTCGGAAAGCCCGCGCCGCCGCGGCCACGCAGCCCGGAATCCTTCACGATCTGGACGATCTCGGCCGGCTGCATGCGCAGGGCCTTCTCCAGCGCGACGTAGCCGCCGCGCTTGCGCCAGCCGTCGAGGCCGATCGCCTCCTGCTCGCCGAAGTGCTTGGAGAGGACGAGCGTCTCGCGCTCGTGTGGCGTGTGCGGAAAGCCCATGTCAGCCCAGGGAGGCGAGGAGCTCGGGCACCGTATCCGGTGTCACGGACTCGATGAACTTCTCGTTGACCATCAGCGGCGTGTTGAACCCGCACGCACCGAGGCATTCGACTTCGATCACCTGATACTTGCCGTCGGGCGACTGCACTCCCAGCTCTTCACAGCCGGTGTGCTTGAGCAGCGCCTTCACCACGTCCTCGGCACCGCAGACGTTGCAGGGCGACGTCGTGCAGACCTGGATGAAGTGCTTCGCGACGGGGTGCTGGTGGTACATCGTGTAGAAGGTCACGACGCCCTTCACGTACGCCGGCGTGAGGTCGAGCAGGTCGGCCACCTCGGCCATGCCCTCGCTGCTCACCCAGCCGCGCTCCTCCTGCACGATCCAGAGGGCCGGCAGCAGGGTGGCCATCTTCGTCGGGTAGCGCGTCAGCAGCTCGTCCAGCTCGGCCTTGCGCGCGCCGATGAAGACGGGCGTGTACGGCGCAGTCTCAGAGTGGTTGGCCGTCATCTATCGATCTCTCCCATCACGATATCAATCGACGCGTTGATCGCGATCACGTCGGACAGCAGGTGGCCCTCCACCATCTTCGGGATGGCGGACAGGTTCACGAACGACGGCGGCCGGATGCGCCAGCGCACCGGCTTCGAGGTGCCGTCGGAGACCATGTAGTAGCCCTTCTCGCCCTTCGGGCTCTCGACGGCCACGTACGCCTCGCCGATCGGCGGGCGCGGGCCTTCCATCACCTGCTTGAAGTGATGGATCATGCTCTCCATGTCGCTCGTCGCCTTGGACTTGGGCGGCAGGATGACGCGGTGGTCGGCGATGTTGATCGGTCCGTCGGGGAGCCGCTTGAGCGCCTGGTCGAGGATCCGCACCGACTGCTTCATCTCCTCGATGCGCACGAGGTAGCGGTCGTACACGTCGCCCGCCGACCCCACCGGCACGTCGAAGTCGTAGGTCTCGTAGTCGAGATACGGGAAATCCTTCCGGACGTCGTAGGCGACGCCGGAGGCGCGAAGCATCGGCCCGGACAGCCCGTAGTTCACGGCCTCCTCGGCCGACATCGCGCCCAGCCCCACCGTGCGTCCCACCCAGATCGCGTTCTTGCTGAGCATCGTCTCGCACTCGCCGAGCACCTTGGGGAAGGTGCGCACGAAGTTGGCGAGATCGTCCGTCCAGCCATCGGGAATGTCGGCGCCCATCCCGCCGACGCGCGTGAGGCTCGTCGTGAGCCGCGCGCCGATCCAGCTCTCGAGCATCGTGTACACGCGCTCGCGCTGCTGGAAGATCCAGAGGAACGGCGTGAAGGCGCCGATGTCGATGCAGAAGGTGCCGAGCCACACGCAGTGCGAGATGAGGCGCGACAGCTCGCTCGCGATCACGCGCAGCACCTTGCAGCGCTCCGTGATCTCGATGCCGAACAGCCGCTCGGCGCCCAGCGCGAAGGCGACGTTGTTCCCCGGGCTGTTGAGGTAGTCCTCGCGGTCCGTCCAGGGGATGATCTGGTTGTACTGACGATACTCGCCAATCTTCTCGAATCCGCAGTGCAGATAGCCGATGTGCGGGATGCACCGCACGACGGTCTCGCCGTCGAGCTCCAGCACGAGTCGCAGCACGCCATGCGTGGCCGGATGCTGCGGGCCGAGGTTGATCAGCATGTGATCGCCCTCGAGGTCGGGCTCGAGCGACGGGGGCGGCGCCACGGGAACGAGCTTGCCCCCGGCATCCGTGACGAGCGGGACGCGCTGCGGCCTGCCGCGCGAGTCGAGACCCGTCGTCGAGAGCTCCACCTCGACGGTGCGCTTCTTCGTCGCCATCGGCTACTCTCCCACCTTCTCGCCGGTACCAAGGCGCTGCCGCATGTCGGGCGGCAGGTCCTCGAAGGCCTCGGCGATCGAGAGCTCTTCCATGCTGTACCGGGCCTCGGGGTTCTGGGCGAGCGCCTGCCGCAGCTGTTCCGAGCGGCTGAACCGCCCGCGCAGCGGGAAGTCCTTCCGCAGCGGGAAGCCTTCCTTGTACTGCTCCCACATCAGGATGCGGCGCAGATCGGGATGTCCCACGAACGTGATGCCGAACATGTCGTAGCACTCGCGCTCCATCCAATCCACGCCCCGGTGGATGTCCCAGATGCTCGGGACCTCGAGCGGCTGGCCGCGCGGGATCAGCGCCTTGAGCCGGAGGAATCGGCGGTACGGGAGCGAGCGGAGGTGCCAGACGACCTCGATCGGCCGCTCGAGATCGCGATACTCGACCGCGGTTCACCTGCGAGCGCTCGACGATGACTGTCGTCTCGCCCCACACGACGTCCGTGCGAACGATTGCGGCGCCGAACTTTTCTGCCAGCCCGGTAGCAGACGGGTTGGCGGCGCCGTCATGGTAAGGAACGTTCTTCGGAGTGACGGGAGCGGGAGCGTCGGCCCCGGCGGCGTGGCCGGCCAGCACCGGAAGGAATGTCTCGCTCACAGCCCCGACCGCGTCTGATGGATCGAGTTGCCGAACGGCTCGGAGAGCTCGTCGATCATCGAGGGCGGGATGTACAGCTGGCTGGTGGGGTCCGGCTCCATCTCGTTCCGCAGACTCCTGTCGGCCATACGCTCCTGCTTGACCTTCTCCTGGAGCATCATGATGCCGTACAGCAGCCCTTCCGGTCGGGGCGGGCAGCCTGGGACGTAGACGTCCACCGGGATGATCGTGTCGATGCCCTGCACGACGGCGTAGTTGTCGAACATGCCACCCGTGGAGGCGCAGGCCCCCATGGAGATACACCACTTGGGCTGCGGCATCTGCTGCCAGATGCGGCGGATCACCGGGGCGAGCTTGAACGGCACGCGACCGGCGCAGATGAGGACGTCCGCCTGGCGCGGCGAGAAGCTCATGCGCTCCATGCCGAACCGCGCGAGGTCGAACTTGCTGGCCGCCGTGGCCATGAACTCGATGGCGCAGCAGGCGGTGCCGAAAGGCATGGGCCACAACGAGTTGGCGCGCCCCCAGTTCACGAGGAAGTCCAGCTTCGTCGTGACCCAGCTCTCCTGGGACTGTGGGTCGACCGTGACGACGTTCGAGGCCGGACGCGGGCTCAATCCCATTGCAGCGCTCCCTTCTTCCACACGTAGATGAAGCCCACGAGGAGGATGGCGATGAAGACGAGCATCTCCCAGAGGCCGAACAGCGAGAGGTGGCCGGCCGGGCACAGGCCGCCCACGAAGTCCACGTCGCACGAGAGCCGCTTGAAGTACGCGCCCCACGGGATCATGAACACCGTCTCGATGTCGAAGATGATGAACAGCACCGCCACCATGTAGAACTTCACGGAGAAGCGCTCGCGCGCATCGCCGAGGACGGGGATGCCGGACTCGTACGGCGTCTGCTTCACCGCGGTCGGCCGGGGCCGCAGGGTGAGGTGGGAGATGACGAGGATGAGGGCCGCGTTCATGACGACGAACCCTACGAGCAACAGGACCGGCAAGTACGTGCGTTCCATGGGTCTCCGCACTTCGTGAAATCTTTCACTAAGTCGCAGCGCATGAAGTTACCCGGTGCTACAAACGAGTGTCAACGGCGCGCGCGCTGAATTTCTCGTCGTGGCGAGGCCGCGTCCGCTCGCATAGTTTTCGCGCGATTTCCGCGCCCAATCCCGACCGCGCCCTTCCCCATTCCCCTCCCGCCCCCCTCAGCATGTCCATCATGTCCGACCGCTGGATCACCCGGATGGCGAAGGAGCACGGGATGATCGAGCCCTTCGAGGACCGGCAGGTCCGCGACGGGGTCATCTCGTACGGGGTGAGCTCCTACGGCTACGACATGCGGGTGGCGCGCGAGTTCCGGATCTTTACCAACGTCATGAACTCGATCGTCGATCCCAAGGCGTTCGACGCGCGATGCTTCGTCGAGGTCGAGACCGACGTCTGCATCGTCCCGCCCAACAGCTTCGCGCTGGCCCGCTCGGTGGAGTATTTCCGGATCCCGCGCAACGTCCTCACGGTCACGGTCGGCAAATCGACCTACGCCCGGTGCGGGATCATCACGAACGTCACGCCGTTCGAGCCGGAGTGGGAAGGCTTTGTGACCCTCGAGATCTCCAACACGACCCCCCTGCCGGCGAAGATCTACGCCAACGAGGGGATCGCGCAGGTGCTCTTCTTCGAGGGGAAGGAAGAGCCGGAGGTGTCGTACAAGGACAAGAAGGGGAAGTACCAGGGGCAGCATGGAGTCACGCTGCCCCGGTTGTGACTGCGATTGCTGAGGCGGCCTATTCGTCGTCCGGAGAGTTCACCCGAGGCGAATGTGCTGCATTCATGGCGTAGCAGCCCGCCTTGCCAGTGATCTGGGCGAAAAAAGCGGTGCAAGCGCAACATTTGTTCGGTCGCGAGACGGAAGTAGCCGGGCGGAGACGACTTAGCTGCAGGGCACGCGCCGCGCCGACGACCGAATCCCCGCTGAGACGCAGCCGAAGCGAGGCGCCGGCGAAGCCATGCACGAGTGCTGCGACGTGACGCGAGCCTGTCGTGCGCCGCAACCCAGGCCCCGGGTGGGAAGGATGAGCGCGCCGAGCGGTGGCACGAGTGCGAGCCCTGGCGGCGCGACGGTCCCGACGGCCGAATGAAATCGCCAGGACGTGGAGCCGAGGTCCATCAATGATGGAGCGAGCATGCGGACTGAGCACACGAGCGCAATACGGGGAGAGATGAGCGCGACACTCGGAGAGACGATCGCGACAGGCGGAGAGACGATCGCGACAGGCGGAGAGACGCTTCCGACATTCGGAGAGACGCTTCCGACATTCGGAGAGACGACTCCGACATTCGGAGAGACGATTCCGACATCCGGACAGAGGACTCCGACATTCGGACAGCGGACTCCGACATTCGGACAGACGACTCCGTCATGCGGAGAGACGACTCCGACATGCGGAGAGGCGAACGCGACGGGCGCAGAAATGAGTCCGACACGCGGAGAGACGAGTCCGACGCTCGAAGAGACGAGTGCGACCCTCGGGGCGATGACCGCGATTGCCGAACGAACGACTCCTGCCTTCGAATAGACGACCCCTGCCCGCATCCGGCCGAGACCGACGTGCGGTCCGATGAGTCCGACCGGAAAACAAAGGAGGCCGCCCGGCAATAGAGCTACCGCTATCGCCGAACGGACAACTCCG
>WNFK01208922.1_pt1 | contig 10187 bp, 9 predicted proteins | sample 5400281 | NCBI WGS metagenome assembly WNFK01 (sample SAMN13153350, study PRJNA577476) | soil metagenome | isolation source: 20 cm soil on Douglas fir-dominated hillslope | place: USA:California | collected 2013-09-17
GGCCAACGCGCCACTGTTGATCCGCGCCGCGCGCGAACTCGGCTATCAGGGACTGCTTTCGGCCGAAACCGCGCAGGACGCCAAGGTGCTCGAGGAAGGTGCGGGCGACCTCGCCAACGGCTTCATCTCGGTCGGCGGCGCCTCGACTGCGGAGATCCGCTCCAAGACGATGGACGACTTCATCGCGCGCTACACCAAGATGTTCGGCGAATACAACGACGAGTCGAACACCAAGATTTACGCACTGCAATACATCATCGACACGCTGAAGGCGAACCCCAAGGCGATCGACGATATCGCCGAGTACAAGAAGACCATCGACGGCTTCTCGGCCCCGAACCCCTACGTCAAGGGCGAGAAGATGCTGCATTATGTCGGCGCCTCGTCGTTCGGCCAGAAGCGCCAACTCGCGGTGCCCCTTGTCGTCACCGAATATAAGAACGGCAAGTTCGAGACGCTGTTCATCGCCGATGTCGATTGATCCGTGGTGGCCGGCGCCGGCCTTAAGCCGGGCGGCCGGCTGAACGTCATTAGAACCTGGCGGCGAGCGAGATCGTTCGCCCCTCGCTTGCCGCCCACTCTGCCCCTGCTCACCCGAGGCTGCCGCTCCGCGGATCGTCCGCGCCTTTCAAACGGGATTGCGCATGACACAAGTCATCGTGAACGGCCTTTATCTCGGCGCCCAGTACGCGCTAATCGCGCTCGGCCTGACGCTGATCTTCGCGCTGATGAACGTGTTGAATTTTGCGCACGGCCAGATGTACGTGTTTGGCGGCTTCATCACCTACACGGTCTACGGTCAATTGCACCTGCCGTTCGTGGTGGCGCTCGCCTGTTCGGGCGTGACGCTCGCAATCATCGGCGGGCTGTTCGAACGCCTGCTGTTCCGCACCGTGATCCGGCGCAGCGTGCGCGACGAGAGCACCATGCTGCTCGCGGCCGGCACTGCTTTTTTCCTCGATGCCGTAATCCTGCTGCTGTTCGGCGAAAAGCAGCGCGGCGTGCCGAAAATCATCAACGGCGTGCTCAATGTTGATTGGCTGATCATGCCCTACGACAAGATCGCCGTCGGCGTCATTGCGCTGGTGCTGATCGCGAGCTTTATGGCCTACATGCAGTTCAGCCGTCCCGGGCGGGCGATGCGGGCGCTGGCGCAGGACCGCGTCGCCGCGCAGCTGATGGGCGTCAATGTTGACCGCTATACCATGATCGGGTTTGCGGTCGGCGCGATGCTGGCCGGCGTAGTCGGCGGGCTGCTCGTGGCCATCACCGGCGTCAACTCCGGCATCGGCGGCCCGATTTCGATCAAGGCGTTCCTGATGGTGATGATCGGCGGCGCCGGCGTGGTTGGCGGCGCCATCGCCGGCGGGTTCATTCTCGGCATGCTGGAGTCGGTCGGCTTGTCGGTGCTTCACGCCCACGGCGACATCACCTATCTGGTGATCTTCGCCGCCTTGATGGTGTTCCTGAGCATCCGTCCCAACGGGCTGATGGGCAAACCTTGGGGCTAACGATGAGCAGCACCGCATCCAAACTCTCGGCGCTGGCGCTGTTTCTCGTCGTCGCCTTCCTGCTCGTGCCCTGGCTAATTGCGGTCAGCGGCCGCAGCGATCTCTATTACACGCTGACGTCCGTCGCGCTGCTGAGCATCGCCAGCGCTGGCGTGTGGCTGACTTTCTTCATCGGCCGCATCAACATCGGCCAGGGCGCCTATGCGCTGCTCGGCGGTTACGTGTCGGCGATACTCGTCACGGTTGGCGGCGTCTCGTTCTGGCTGAGCCTGCCACTCGCCGGGCTGTTGTGTGCGGGCTTGAGCATCCTGATCGGGCTACCGATCCTGCGGCTGCGCGGCGTCTATTTCGCCATGGTGACGCTGGTGCTAACCGAGGTGGCGCGGCTCGCGGCGCTGGCGGTTCCGCTGACCAACGGCGCCAGGGGCATCACCGACATCCCGCCCCCTGGACCGATCCGCCTGTTCGGCGTCACGCTGCTGCCGGATTTCGCCACGCTCGCCAACCCGCGCCAGGCGTTCTATTTCGTCGCAGTGACGCTAATGGTGCTGGTGTTCGCCGGCGTCTACCGGCTAGTGCATTCGCGGATCGGGCAACTGTGCCTGTCGCTGCAACAGAACGAGGAGCTGGCCTCCTCGATCGGCGTCAACATCGCCGAGCTGCGCATCATCGCCTATGCGATCTCCTCGTTCCTGGGCGGTATCGGTGGCGCCATGTTCGTCGCCATCGCGCAATCGATCTATCCGTCGAGCTTCGCGGTCACGGATTCTGTGAACTTTATGCTGAACTGCTTCCTCGGCGGATTGGGATATGTGGTCGGCCCCGTGGTCGGCACGTTCGTGCTGTATTTCGGCTGGGACTTCCTGTTCCGGACCGGCGCGTTCCAGTTGCTGATCTATTCGATGGTGCTGATCGCGCTGATGGTAGCGCTGCCCAACGGCATTCTCAGCCTGTTCGCGCCACGACGGAAGGAGAGCTGAGCCATGGCGGAGCTGCTCGAGGTCAAATCCCTGACCAAACGGTTCGGCGGCCTGGTGGCCGTCAACGGCATTTCGTTTTTCGTGCGTGAGGGTGAGATCCTGTCCGTGATCGGACCGAACGGCGCCGGCAAGTCTACCCTGTTCAAGCTGATCGCCTCGTTCATGCGGCCGAGCGACGGCGAAGTGCTGTTACGCGGCGCGCGCATCTCCGACCTTGCGCCACATATCGTGGCTCGCGCCGGCGTAGTGCGCACCTTTCAGGAAACCACTATCTTCAAGGGTATGAGCGTGCGCGACAACGTCATCATCGCCCATCACCTGCGCTCACGCGCCAGCCTGCTCGGCTTCTACGCCGGTTCAAAACGCGCGCGCGCGGATGAGAGCGACTTCGCCCGCTCCGCCGACGAGATCCTCGATTTTCTCGGTCTCGGCGCGATCGCCAGCCAGCTGGCGAGCACACTGCCGCAAGGCCATTTGCGTGCGCTCGGTATCGCCATCGGGCTCGCCACCAACCCGACGATCTTGTTGCTCGACGAACCGTTCGCCGGCATGAACCACGACGAGACGCGCCGCGCGGTCCAGCTGGTGCGCGCGGTGCGCGAGCGCGGCGTCACCATCCTACTGGTGGAGCACGACATGCCCGCCGTGATGAAGATTTCGGACCGCATCGTGGTGCTGAATTTCGGCGAGAAGATAGCGGAAGGAACGCCGAGTGAGATCCAGGAAAACCCGCGCGTGATCGAGGCCTATCTCGGCAGCGCCGACGAATCGATCGGGATGTAGCGCGATGGAGCCGCTTCTCACTTTCTCGGGCGTCGAACTCTACTACGACCAGGTGTACGCCCTGCGCAATGTCTCGCTCGAGGTCAACGAGGGCGAGACGGTGGCACTGATTGGCGCCAACGGCGCCGGCAAGACCTCGATCCTGCGCGCAATCACCGGCCTGCGGAAAATCCGCAGCGGTGAAATCCGCTTTCGCGGCCAGCGCATCGATGGCCACCCGCCGGACGAACTGGTCAAGATGGGCATCGCCATGGTGCCCGAGGGCCGCCGCTCGTTTCCGCTGATGTCGGTGAAGGACAATCTCCTGATGGGCGCCTTTACCCGCCACGACAAAGCCGAGGTCGCGCGCACGCTCGAGGCGGTGCTCGCGCGCTTTCCGCGGCTGCGCGAACGCTACGGCCAGGCGGCCGGCACCATGAGCGGCGGCGAACAGCAGATGCTGGTCATCGGCCGCGCGCTGATGAGCCGGCCGACGCTGCTGCTGCTTGACGAGCCCTCGCTTGGCATCGCCCCGAAACTGGTGCAGGACATCGCCCGCTCGATCGTTGCCATTAATCGCGACGAGAAGGTCAGCGTGCTCTTGGTCGAGCAGAATTCGCGCATCGCGCTCAAGATCTCCGCGCGCGCCTATGCGCTCTCCACCGGTGCCGTCGCGCTCTCCGGGCGCTCGGCCGAGCTTCTCAACGATGAACGCGTCAAGACGCTCTATCTTGGCGGAGAACTGTGAGTTCAGGTCGAACACCCATGCACATTCTGGTCGTCAACCCCAACACCACCGCGTCGATGACGCAAAAGATCGGTGCCGCGGCCCAAGCGGTCGCTGCCTCCGGCACCGCGATCGAGGCCGTCAATCCGAATTTCGGCCCGCCGAGCATCGAGGGCTTTTACGATGAAGTCTTCTCGATTCCGGGCCTGCTGGCGCAGATGCGTGCTGCGCCCAGTGCGGACGCCTATGTGATCGCCTGTTTCGACGACACCGGGCTCGACGCGGCGCGCTGTCTCACCACCGCGCCAGTTGTCGGCATCGGCGAGGCCGCCTTCCACATGGCCAGCCTGGTGGCCTATCGGTTCAGCGTGGTGACGACGCTGTCGCGCTCGATCTCGGCGATCGAGCACAACCTCGCCAAATACGGTTTCGCCGGCCGCTGCGCGCGGGTGCGCGCCTCCGACATTCCGGTGCTCGATCTCGAGATCCCCGGCTCAGACGCGCGTCAGCGCATATCGAAGGAGATCGAAAACGCCATCATCGAGGACCGCGCGGAGGCGATCGTGCTGGGCTGCGCCGGCATGGCCGATCTCGCCGCCGCGCTATCGCGCGAGCACCGCCTCCCCGTCGTCGACGGCGTCGGTGCGGCGGTGAAGCTCGCCGAAGGCCTGGTGAGCCTCGGCCACAAGACATCGAAGCATGGCGGCTATGCCGCGCCTCGCGCCAAGCCTTATGCGGGCATGTTCGCTGCGTTCACGCCGCAAGCGCAGCACGAGCCAGACAACGAGTCGCAGCCGCAACGCGCGGCGGACAACCCGCCGATCACCGCTTCACCTGCGGGACAACGCACGTTATGATGACCGCCAAAGCGCGTGCACACTCTCCGACCGCAACCCCTAACGTCGCCATCTCCGTCTAGCCCCTGACGCCATGCGCACCCTTGAAGACCAACAGACCCAGTCCCTGAAGCCGCCATCGCGATGGTCCGGCACCTACACCCGCCTGAGGGACGCGATCTTCGCGCATCGGCTGGCGCCCGGCACCAAATTGCCCGAAGACGAACTGGCCTCGATCTACGCAGTGAGTCGCACAGTGATCCGCTCCGCGCTACAGGCGCTCGCGCACGATCGCCTCGTGCGCCTAGAGCCGAACCGCGGCGCCTTCGTGGCACAGCCCTCGCAGACCGAAGCCCGCGAAATCTTCGAAATGCGCATGCTGGTCGAGCCGCGCGCCGCGGCCCTCGCCGCCGCACGCGCTACGCCCGCTGACATAGCGCGGCTGCGCGCCCATCTCGATCAGGAACACGAGGCGGTGCGCCAGGGGAGCGACAGCGACGCGCTGATGCTCTCGGCCAATTTCCATGTCGAGGTCTCGCAGATCGCCTCGCAGTCGATTCTGTGCGAGGTCATCGCCGACCTCGTCACCCGCTCGTCGCTGATCATCGCACTGTACTGGGTCCGGCGCGACACCATCTGTGCAAGCCACGCCCATCATCCCCTGGTTGACGCCATCGCCCGCAACGAGTCCGATATGGCGGCCGAGCTGATGACAGGCCACCTCGCCGATCTGCTGACCGGACTGGACCTGACACCACGGCAGCGCGACGAAAAATGCCTGAGCGATATCCTGTTTCAGGACGTGTAACGCGCGCGCCCCTCGTCCGCACGCCGCAACTTCGTCCCGATCAGGGTATTCATGCCAATCCCTTTTCAAGGGCGGATAAAGGGGCCGATTCAGTTGGCGGAATCCAACCTCTACCTTCCTGCGCGGGACATACTACGTTAATCGACGATCCCTCTGCCCAGGTGCAGGAAGCAAATGGCCGAGTGACAATAGCGATCAATCAACGAAATCGGTTGATTCGGTAGTCATCTGTGCCGGTCACTCGACTGGATCCCATGGCAGCGGTCCCCGCTGTGGCTGCTGACGTCCGAGTGTTTTGGGATCAACCCGGCTCTGCGGCGACAACCGCAGCCTCATGCTCAACGACACCATTGCGCGGACACATTTTTCCTGAACGATAATCCACGGGCTCGGCTTACCGTCCACTACCGCGCCGTTGCGCAGCTCCAGCGCCGCGTGCTCGGCCAAAATCGCCGCTTCACAATAGCGCGACAAGAGGGGCAGGTCCGTCTGGCGGAAATGGTCGGCAGCGCAGCCGCCGACAATGGAGGCAAACAATTCGCGCTCCGGTTCGGATAGGCATGCCGGAGGGGAAGGCCAGCCTTGCTGACTATCAACGCCGATGATCGACAACGCTGCGGCTGATTTTCGACCGCGTTGTTTCATTGGTTTTTCCCTCCTAAGAAATTTTGACGTTTAGCTAAAGAAGGCCAGGGGCCGCTCGGCGCTAGCCGACTAAAAACAAATAGATACTCCCCCCGCCGCCCTTTTTAATCGTCCACTGAAGCTAACAAGCGTGCGTGGTGCGTACATAAACCGCATAGCACGCCATTAACGAACTCGACTGACGTGGCTGGTTGAGGCTCGCGTCTGCAAGCACAGCACAAAGGGTTGCAGAACCTTTATTAGATAAGTAGGCAGCAGGTCGCTTGAGAGGCATGACACCTGCTGCCCCCATTTGAGGTGAGATGCTGATCAAAACTCCTCAAATGGTTTCATTTGGCGCCGGGCGGGGCGGCAGCGGCGGGACGCGGCGGCGAAAGCCGAAGAACAGCCCGGAAGGAAGTTCCAAAAGATGATGGGGATGGATGGGGATGGAGGGGGATGTTTCAAGAGACGCGTGCTAAAGTGGCAGATTTCTGCAACTTTTTCTGTCTGCTGACTTTGTTTTTCTGCCACTTTTGCTATTTGCGCTTGAAGCATCCCCCTCCATCCCCCTCCATCCCCATCATGCGGGCGCCGACCGGGGAATCACCTCCTCCAGCCACCAGGACGCGCTATCTCCCCGCTTGCTGGGCTGACTGGCAAACCTTCTGCCGCCGACGATTTTGCCCTTGTTCTTCCGCATCCAAAATCCAAGCGCGAGATTGTTTAGCTGTTGGCCGCGGCGCGTCTTCGATACCTGTTGCAAGATCGAGAGCAGCTCCGGATGATCAGGCTCCTCGCTGCCGGCATATGTCTGTTGCGACGTTTCTTCGGCGGTCTCAATCACCTCGGCCAACGTCTTGCGCTCGGCATACCCAACCCTGAACTCGTCAGCCCATGCATTGATCATGTCGGTGAGTTCAACGCGCTCGGGATCTTCTTCGCGTGCCACTTCCATCGAAGACACCGGGTCTTCTTCACCAAGCCAGATCAGCGCACTGCGGACGGTGTCACTCCAACCTTCGAAGCTCGCGAGCTTTGGCGCCCGGTTCGGCCGGCCGGCAAGGATGTAGGCACGCACGATGGTTAAACATGCAGCAACATATTTTCCGCGGTTCTCCAGGATCATCGCAATCGGATCATTTTCGAATTGCCGTAACTCCGGCCGCTCTAACTCTGGATCAAGTGTGCAGGTGAGTGCACGCCGAGTTAAATCACCGCGCAATAAAATATTATTGCCGGTGCAAAATATTGAAGTGCCGCGGCTCTCTATTCGAGTGTTCTCACTTTTACCCAGAACGCGCACGTCAACAATCGGCCGTTCAATCGCTTGACATAATGCATCACCACCAAGTTCGCCGTTCACATTGTCGACGCTGATCAGAGGCTGCCCATTCATCAGCGCGGCACCTAGTCTTTTTTCTAACTCCTCTTCGTTAGCGCCGGCGGCCATGACCGGCATCAGTTGGCCAATCGAGATTGCCGCTGAGATGTCCCATAAATAACTTTTGCCACTGCCGGCGATTGCCGCCCGAGCGACGTGCATTGGCGTCACCGGAAAGGCGCCACGTACAACTGGTGTGATGAGGCCTGATAGCGCGACCGCTAGTGAAACTTTGTCGACGAACGGGAATTCGACCAGCAATGTTTTCAGCAGCGCCAGCGCTTGTTTGGCATCTTCACGTCGTAACAGATCGGCGAGACCTTTGAAGTGGTCCGCGAAATTGGCGTCGGCGTCCTGGCTAAGACCGTTGAAGCAATCTGGTATTGATACTGCAGTTGGAAACGGCGGCATGGCCGGGGGCTCAACCAGTAACAGCCGCGTCATTGGATCAAAGCCTTGTTGCGTCAACAATGAACCATCGGGTCGTAATGTCGGCGTTGAGATGCAACCCACGATTTCCGGGACGTTCCAATCACCATTCCGGGCCAGCAATGTGTTCGCAATCGCGATCGGCGCCAACGTGCGCGTCCATTCGCCGGCGCGCTTGTCAAATTTTTGCCATTCGCAGTGCCGGCACATCAGGTCGCGAAGATAAACCCCATTCAACTGCGCCAGCTGCGCGACCTTGGTGCGCCGGCCATGCGACGCATCAACCTCCCGGATGATTGGCCGCACCAGACTTTCGCCACGGGAGTACAACGGCACGCCGGCGTCGATCAGCATCTTCTCAGTCAGGTTCACGATATCCGAATGTTCACCGGTCACCATCTTGATGACGGGACGATTGTTCGCCGGCGCCGGCTGCGCTTCATTAGCTGGGCGTTCATCATAAGGCGCGGCGCCGTTCGATGGCGCCTTCTTGCCGTTCGCGATCTTCTTGACCTTGACCGCCTTCTTGGCCTTCGCCTTCGTCGCCTTGGTTTTCTTCTCATTGGTTCTCGGGCTGGTCATGGCATTACCTCGCGCACAGCGCGTCGTTCAGATCGTTGCCGATCGTGGGATTGATGACATAGATGTCCGCGCCGCTATGCTTCCAACGCTGTTTCAGCTGCTTGATGGCTCTGGCATTGGCGCCGCCGTCGCCACGCTCGCCGAAAATATGCAGCGTGGTAATGCCGGCGATCATCGGGAAGCGCGCAATCGCGGAAGCGCTGCCAACGCACCAAGCCGGCGCAAAACCCATCACCATGCCGCTCAGCGTGCTCTCAATGCCTTCCCCGATGCCGAGCGTATCGGTGGCGCCGGCGAACTTGATGGCACCGCTACCGACATGGCCGAAGAAGCGGCGATCGAGCTTGCAGGCGTTCTTATCGAGGAACGTCACGCTCACGCCGCAGGGTTCATTGGTCTTGAGATCGCGGAACAGCGCGACCATTGCCGCGGCGGTGCGGCCGCAACAATAGAAAGGCGGGTGATATCGGATCACGGCGCGGGCGATGTCGTCGGTGATTTCAAGGTGGCGGTCGCGCCGCAAATAGGTTTCGACGATCGTGTTGCGCGGATCAACGCTCTGGCTCCAGATCATGCCGCCGTATTTGGTCGTACCTAGATCAACGCGGGCGGTTGGTGCATATTGTGACGACGACGCCGCTGTGCCGGTGAGTTCAGCGGCGATCCGCCTCGCCTCGGTGAAATCGCAGCCGCGGACATGCTGGATCAACTGGAACATGTCGCCGCCATCGTCGGTAGCCCAGTCAAACCAGGTTCCGGCATTCTTGCGGCCGATCTCGACTGACAGTGAACCTTTGTCGCGGCCGAAACGTAGTTGCTGCCGCGTGCTGTGCTTGCGGTTCGCCGGACCGAGTAGCGCGATCGCCACTGCAGCCGCGTTATCACGCAAGGCGCGGCGTAGATCGTCAAGACCATCGTCATGAGGATACGGATTATAAGAAGAGAAGCTATTCATGGACGTCACAAGACTTTTGGATTTTAGTTGCCGGTCCTTTCTGATCCGCGGGACCGGCGTCGCGGCAATTGTCCGGTGTTGTCTTAGCCATCGGCCAAGCTATCGAAGTGCCTTGAAACTACCTCGTCGTTCAGATCCAACGGCAGTTCGCCGCCGTTCTCGATGTAAGAGATCAGCCGCCTCGTTGCAGGCCTTTAACAGTTCGTCGAGTTTCCGTTTGCCGTCTGGCGTCTGAACGCTTGCCTCGTAGTAAGCGTCACGAGCGGCCCAGTAGGCCTTGTCCGTTTCCAGTAATCTCTGCAGGTGATTTTCCGTCATAGTCGTTATCTCTTTCTCATGTTGAAACGGCGCCGCCCAGGATGACGACGCCGGTAGGATTGTTCAGGTAGTTGCCGGCGCGGTGACGAGAGCCAGTATCGACAGAAGTACGTCACCATGATCGCGAACTAGTTGTAAGCGATCGGAATACATCGAGCTGTCCCAAGCCGCTTCGATTGCGGGTGCTGTCTCGAAGTTGCAAACCTTCGCCGCCATCCTTGCTGTTCATGCTCGCGGCGGTTCTCTCAGCGGATCATGCAGCACACATTTT
>WNFK01171400.1_pt1 | contig 10186 bp, 7 predicted proteins | sample 5400281 | NCBI WGS metagenome assembly WNFK01 (sample SAMN13153350, study PRJNA577476) | soil metagenome | isolation source: 20 cm soil on Douglas fir-dominated hillslope | place: USA:California | collected 2013-09-17
CACGCCGAGTATTTTGGCTACACTTCGCAAGACATGAAGCGGCGTTCCGGCAGGCCACGCCCAGAATCAGTGCTCAACCACGCCGCAACTTCGGCCTAGGGGTCGCGGACACGCACGACCGGGCGATTCGGCGAATGTTGCCGTGAGACATAGCTTTTCCTCAGGGCCGGGCCCCTGTACCGGGATGCGCTCTTGCCCGCACCGGTCGGTGCTGGCCGCTTCTTCATCCGAGCCACCCACGAGCGTGGGGTTGGCCTGCCGTCCAGTCGGAGCTTGGCGATGGCATCTCGTGAAGCACATCTGATTTTACGGACGTCCGCGTCGGCCATGGCTCTGCGGGGCGCTTCTGGCGGAGCTGCGCGGTCGCTAATGCCCAAACAGCGCGGGCGCCGTCTACTGGGGTGTGCGGTCATAATCCACACAATCCCGAAGGCCCGTATGGGATTCGCAACGAATAGATTACAGCTGGCAGGGGGCTTTGATGCGTGCCAGCGGTGAGGACTCTCTTGTCTCGCAGTGCGATCCTGTGGTCAAGGAAGCATCATCGTGGGGACCGGAATTAACGCCATCACAGCGCCTTTGGCGGCCGGGGCTGTCGCGATAGCGATCGTCGCCGCACCGATAGCGTCGGCTGCGCCGAGTGAACAGCAGTGCTTAGGACAGCACTGCTTAGAGGCAGAGGCACCCATCATCTCCCAGCGACCGGCCAACGTGCAGATCTTCACCTCGCCCAAAGCCATGCCTGTGGTGTTCCCCCACAGCAACAATCCCAAGTGGCGCGGATTGGGCTATGACGCCAGGTGGCCAACGTTGGGACATAACCCGAAGTGGCAGGACTTCGGGTATTCCCCGAGGTGGGAAGGGTTTCAGACCGCGCTAATGCCCGTCCCCGGCATAAGCCTGCCCGGGCGGTGAAAACGCCTCCGGGCTTCACTTCTCGCCGATTTCTCGCCACAACTCGACGATCTCGTGCGGCACCGGGCGGACGTTGCCGTCGTCGGCCGAGGACGCCGATCACTACATCGACCCAGATGAGCGCTTCCGGATCGCCATGGCGCGGCAGTAGCCCAAACCACGCCGCGGGCCGGACCGGCTGGTGTCGTTGCCTCAACAATTAGCGGTGGCCGCCGTGGTGGAACAGCAGGCCGCCCATATCCCCGCCGAATGGCTGCTGCAGCTGGCCTGCCTGCTGCGTAGCCATGCCCGGCTGAGCGGTGATCTGCGCATTGCCCGGCGACTGGACGATTGTCGCATCGGCCGCGGCCGTCGGGGCAGCCGAGATCGCTACGGCGGCAGCGCCCGCCGCCAACAGAGGCCAGCGGTCTGCTGCAGGCGCTGCAGTGGGGCGCGCAGTTCGGTGACCTCCTCGGGTGTGCGCGCCGAGGGCTTGGGTTTCATAGCGGCGAAGGCCGTCTTCTATCTCGATTGGCCTTTCGCGTCGGGCTATCCCGATTACTCAGGTGGCCAATTTTCAACTCCATCTTGGCGATCGTCATCGCCCGCGCGGGCGCCCGCCCGCGTACCAGTCGGCTCGTTTACGGCCCATTGTCACGTCGTGGTCCGGTACCGGCACACCGTCCGCAGATCGTCCGCAGCAGACCTTGCGCTTAGTTGGAGGAACCAACACACCAAACCGCCTGACCTGCAGCAACATCGCACTACCAACACAGCTAAGTGATACAAACGGCCAGCACCGAGTACGCGCTCTACTTCGACGTGTAAACCAGCTGTCATTCGGGTCGGGCGGGGCATTCTCGCCCGACCCGAATGCTTGTAGGGTCCTGTGAATGACGACCGACCTGGACGCCCGCCTCAACACCTACTCCCCCGCTGTTCTCAGCCTGTTCCGCGTTGTGTTCGGATTTCTGTTCACCCTGTTCGGCACGTCGCACACGTTCGGCTGGCCGATTGACTTCGGAATACCCACCGGTAGCTGGCCGGTCTGGTGGGCGGGCGTGATCGAACTGGTCACCGGCGTGTTGATCACGCTCGGATTGTGCACCCGCATCGCCGCATTCATCGCTTCCGGCCTCATGGCCGTCGCCTACTTCTGGCAGCACCAGCCTCTTGGGTTGTGGCCGATCGGCCCTCCGCAGATGGGCGGCAACGGCGGTGTTGAATCGATCCTGTTCTGCTTCGCCTTCTTCCTGCTCGTGTTCACCGGCGGCGGCGCCTACGCGCTGGATGCCCGTCTGCGCGGCTCACGCGTCGGGTCCGCCCAGTGACGACCAGGATGGACACCCGCCTCGCGGGCTACTCCTCCCCCGTCCTGAGCACTTTCCGGATCGTGTTCGGACTCCTGTACACGCTGCACGGCTCGATGAAGTTGTTCGGCTGGCCAATCGGAACCGCGGTGCCCACAGGCACCTGGCCGTTCTGGTTCGCCGCGCTGATCGAGTTCGTCCTCGGCCTGCTGATCGTGGCCGGGCTGTTCACCCGCATCGCGGCGTTCATCGCCTCCGGCGAGATGGCGTTCGCGTACTTCTATCAGCACTGGCCGCCGCTCAAGGGTGGGGCCAGCTCGAGCTTCTGGCCGTTCGACCGGCAGCTGGGCGGCAACGGCGGCGAGCTGGTCATCATGTTCTGCTTCGCGTTCCTGTTGATCGCGACGACAGGCGCGGGCGCTTTGTCAGTGGATGCCCGACGGCGGCGCCGGGTTGCGACCGCCGGAGCTGCTCCGCGCCGACAGTTCCGCGGCTTTCGACGCTGATCCGATGCGCACCCGCATGATCGTGATCACCACCGGCGGGACCATCGCGACCAGCACCGACCCAGCGGCGTCCGGCGGCCGACGGTCGGCGGTCGGCGGACAAGAACTTGCCGCCGGTCTCGACGTCGATGTCGTCGACCTTTCAAGAAGGACAGCTCGCAGCTGACCCCCGCCGACTGGGACGCCATCGGATCCGCCGTCAAGAACGCCGTGGCAGGCGGGAACCGTCGGCAACGGAATGTTCACGCTGAATCAGCCCGCGCGGCGGCCGTTCCTCGCCGATGTGTCGGCGGCGAGTGCGCCGCGGGTGCGCGCGGGATTGTGTTGGAGGCCTTGGGATCCGGCAACGCCGGCGACGGTGTGGTGGAAGCGATGCGTAGGCATGCGCCGGCTGTTGTCATCAACCGTCGAGCGCCACGTCCTTGCGGAACTTGCGCATGCCGTCGATCTTCTCGGCCAGTGTCGACTCGGGGCCGGTGTAGAACATCCAGGGCATCGTGATGATGCCGTTGATTCCGCTCGCCTCGGCGCGCTCGTAGTGCTCTGGGGTGAACGCGTCGGTCAGCGGCGTCAGGATGGTGAAATCGTCCATAGACAAACCTCTTTCGGCGCGCATTTCGCGCAACCGATCGACGCGTTCGATGGCGCGGTCCGTGGTGATCAAATCACCGATCCACCCGTCGTTGCGGGCGGCCCTGCGTAGCGCGATGTCGCTCAGGCCTCCGACGTAGACGGGAATGTGCGGCGGGGTCGGTTCCATTTCCAGCCGCGGTGCCGAGTAGAACTCGCCCTTGAACTCGGTCCACCCCGGCTGCCACAGCGCCTTCATCAGGTCGAGCATTTCGTCCGTGCGCCTACCGCGGCGGTCGAAACGCTGACCCATCAACGTGAACTCTTCCTCGCACCAGCCCACGCCGATACCGAGCTCCAGCCGTCCATTCGCCAGATATGCGGCAGTGCCAATGGATTTCGCGGCCGAGTACGGATCACGCATCGCAGGCAGGTAGACCGTCGTCACGAAGTGCAGTCGCGTGGTGACCAGTGCGATGGCGCCGATCATCACCCACGGGTCAGGCCAGTCGGTGAACGCCTCCCAGCGACGTTTGCCGTCCTTGGTATATGGATAGGGAGTCTTCAGCGTCTCGAGATTGATGACGTGGTCAGGAATGCCCATGCCGTGATAGCCGAGATCGTCAGCGGCCTTGGCGATTTCGATGACCTCGTGAGTGTCCAGGAAGGCCGTGCTCACGTAGTACTTCATCCGGCGTCCCGCGCCCAGGCCGGCCTGATGAAGACTCCTTCGGCCTCGACGGTCGTGCCGTCGGCGTCGCTCAGATAGCCGCGTGCAAAGGTCTTCACGCCCTCGGTCCGTTCGATGAATGCTTCGGCCCGCAACGGGCCGAGCGGTGTGCCACGCAGGTAGCGCAGCGTGATGGTACCGGTGAACTTCGGCTGGGTCAGCCCGTCGCTGGCCGCCTCGCCGAGGATGTGGTCGAGCACCAAGGCGCAGATGCCGCCGTGGACCCAGCCCGGTGGTCCCTCGTACGCGCCGCTGAGGCTGAACTCGCTCCAGCACCGGTGGTCGTGCTCGTGGTGAATGACCATCGGCGGGGCGATCGCATTGCGCAGCCCGACAGCGGGATTGTCCCATGCGAGCGGACGGGCAGACTGTGCGTCGCGAACGGTGTCCTCGTCGACCTCGGTGTGGATGCCCGCACCGATGAGTTTGCGCAGCGCCTCAGTCAGCGGGCCGTAGAGCGCACGCTGGCGCTCATACTCCTCAGCAGTGACGACGTCGAACCCGAAGTCCATGCTCACGAGCCAAACACCTTTCTTACCACCGCTTTTGCCCGGCGCGTCACCCGCAGGTAGTTGTCCAGGAACTCACCGCCGTCGCCGTTGTCCCAGCCCGCCGCAACCGCAACGGCATTGAGTTGACGTCCGGGCCCTGGCAGCTGGTCGGTGGGCTTGCCGCGCACCAACACCAAAGCGTTGCGGGCCCGGGTCGCCGTCAGCCACGCCTGCCGTAACAGCTCGACGTCCCCCTCGGCGATCAGCTCCGCTGCGCCGATCGCGTCGAGCGTGTCCAGCGTCGAAGTGCTGTGCAGCGCAGGCACTTTGTGCGCATGCCTCAGCTGAAGCAGCTGCACGGTCCACTCGATGTCGACCAGCCCGCCACGGCCCAGCTTGGTGTGGGTGTTCGGGTCCGCGCCGCGGGGCAGGCGCTCGGCATCCACGCGCGCCTTGATGCGCCTGATCTCGTGCACGGCCTCGGCCGACGCGCCACCCGGCGGGTAACGCGTCTTGTCGATCATCCGCAGGAACCGCTCACCGAGTTCCAGATCGCCCGCCACGCGGTGTGCCCGCAATAGCGCCTGAACCTCCCACATCTGCGCCCATTGCGCGTAGTACGCCTCATAGGAGGCGAGCGTGCGCACCAGCGGCCCGTTGCGGCCCTCCGGCCGCAGGTTGGCGTCGACCTCCAGCGGCGGATCGGCGCTCGGCGTGCCCAACAGCGCGCGCACCTGCTCGGCGATGCTCACCGCCCAGCGCACCGCGACCGACTCGTCAACGCCCTCTTCGGGGTCGCACACGAACATCACGTCGGCGTCCGACCCGTACCCGAGCTCACCGCCACCGAGCCGGCCCATGCCGATCACCGCGATGCGGGCAGGTACCCCGCCGTCCGGGGTATTGGCCCGGATGACCACGTCCAGCGCCGCCTGCAGCACGGCCACCCATACCGATGTCAGTGCCTCACACACGTCGGTGACTTCGAGCATGCCGAGCAGGTCGGCCGACGCGATCCTGGCCAGTTCCCGGCGCCGCAGTGTGCGCGCCGCGGCAATGGCCCGCATCGGATCGGCGTGCCTGCTCGCGGAGGCGACCAACGCCCGCGCCACGCCCTCGGGCTCGACCTCGAGCAGCTTGGCGCCGTTCGGACCGTCGGCGTACAGCTGAATCACCTCCGGTGCCCGCATCAGCAGGTCGGGCACGTAGGCAGAGGCGCCCAGCACCTGCATCAGCCTCTTGGCCACCGCGCCTTCGTCGCGAAGCGTCGACAGATACCACCGCTGATCGGCCAGCTCCTCGCTGATCCGCCGATACGCCAGCAGACCGGCGTCCGGATCGGGGGTGTCGGACAGCCAGTCCAGCAGTGTCGGCAGCAGCACCTGCTGCACCCGTCCACGCCTGCCGCTGTGACTGGTGAGCGCGGCCAGGTGCGTCAGCGCGCTCTGTGGCCCCTCGTAACCCAGCGCGGCGAGCTGACGTTCGGCGGCCTCTGGCGTCATGCCCCCGGAAATGCCGGTAATACCAACTGTGCCAACAGATTCCAGTAGCGGTTGGTAGAACAGCTTCGCATGCAGCCGCGACACCCGCATGTTCTGGCGCTTGAGCTCCTCACGCAGCACACCGAGCGCGTCGTGCCGCCCGTCGGGACGCACGTGCGCCGCGCGCGCCAGCCACCGCAGCGGCTCGTCATCGTCGGCCGCGGGCAGCATGTGCGTGCGCTTGAGCCGCTGCAGCTGCAGCCGGTGTTCGAGCAGCCGCAGGAATTCGTAGGAGGCGGTCATGTTCGCGGCGTCATCGCGGCCGATGTAGCCACCATCTCCAAGCGCTGCCAGCGCGTCGAGGGTCGACGCGACATGCAGTGATTCGTCGTTGCGGCCGTGCACCAGCTGCAGCAGCTGCACGGCGAACTCGACGTCGCGCAGCCCGCCTGTGCCGAGCTTGATCTCGCGGGCTCTCTCGACCGCAGGCACGAGTTCCTCCACGCGTCGGCGCATGGCCTGAACCTCGGGTACGAAGTCCTCGCGCTCGCTGGCCGTCCACACCATCGGCATCAGCGCCTCGATGTACTGCCTGCCCAGTTCGGCGTCGCCGGCGGCGGGTCGCGCCTTCATCAGCGCCTGGAATTCCCACGTCTTGGCCCACCGCTGGTAGTAGGCCATATGGGAGTCCAGCGTGCGCACCAGCTGGCCGTGCCTGCCCTCCGGTCGCAGCGCGGCGTCCACCTCGAAGAAGGTGTCGCCCGCGAACCTCATCATCTCGCCGGCCAACCGGATTACGGTCGCGTCCGCGTTGTGGACCTTCGACGTCGTCCCCGCAGACCGAGCGGGTCGCAACCGTCAGCGCGGCGCCCAGCGCGGCGTCGGCCAGGTCCGACAGATGCTCGCCGACGGTGCGAAACGGCAGCACGGGTTCGTTCTCCACCGTCGGCGCCAGGTCAAGCGCGGCCAGCACCAGCAACCGGTCGCGATACAGCTTTCGCAATGGGCTCACCAACGCAGTTGTATCCCTGGTGATTTCGGCCCGGTCGACCATCCCGGCGAATGCCGCCCGCAGCTCGTCGGCCGACGGCAGCCTAACGCCGTCGGTCAGCAAATGCCATGAGTCGGGGTAGGCGGCGAGGTGATCGCCGAGAGCCAGCGACGAACCGAGCACACCGAACAACCGGCCCCGCAGCCCACGGTCCTTTACCAGGGCCGCGTTGAGTTCGTCCCAATCTCGTCCCGACGCGTCGGCGAGCCGGACCATCGTGCGCAGCGCATTGTCAGCGTCGGGCGCGCGCGAGAGCGACCACAACAGCTCGACATGCGCGTCGGTGTTCCAGCCCAGCCGGTTCAGGTCCGCGGCTGCGGAGGGTTCGACCAGCCCGAGCCGGCCAACGCTGGGCAGCTTCGGTCGCTGCGTCGCAGGTTTGGCCACGCATTGACCGTAGCGCAGCCGTTAACACGAACCGCGCCCTACAGGGACAGGTAGGCCTTCAGCTCGAACGGCGTCACGTGGCTGCGGTAGTTCTCCCACTCCGTGCGCTTGTTGCGCAGGAAGAAGTCGAATACGTGCTCCCCCAACGCTTCCGCGACCAGTTCCGAGTTCTCCATCTCGGTCAGGGCGGCACCGAGGCTGCCAGGCAGCTCCTTGTAGCCCATGGCGCGGCGCTCCTCAGAGGTGAGGCTCCACACGTTGTCCTCGGCCTGCGGTCCCAGCACGTAGCCCTTCTCGATGCCGCGCAGGCCCGCCGCCAGCAGTATCGCGAATGTCAAGTACGGGTTGCACGCCGAATCGGGACTACGCACCTCGACCCGCCGCGACGACGCCTTGCGCGGCGTGTACATCGGCACCCGCACCAGCGCCGAGCGGTTGGCCGCACCCCACGACGCCGCCGTCGGGGCCTCACCGCCGTGCACCAGCCGCTTGTAGGAGTTCACCCACTGGTTTGTGACGGCGCTGATCTCCTGGGCGTGCTCGAGAATGCCTGCGATGAATGACTTTCCGACATCGCTGAGCTGAAGTGGGTCGTCGGGGCTGTGGAAGGCGTTGACCTCACCCTCGAACAGGCTCATGTGGGTATGCATGGCCGAGCCGGGATGCTCCGCGAACGGCTTCGGCATGAACGACGCGCGCACCCCGTCGCCGAGCGCCACCTCCTTGACCACATAACGGAACGTCATCACGTTGTCGGCCATCGACAACGCGTCGGCGTAGCGCAGGTCGATCTCCTGCTGGCCGGGCGCGCCCTCGTGGTGGCTGAACTCCACCGAGATGCCCATCTGCTCCAGCGCATCGATGGCGTGGCGGCGGAAGTTCGGGGCCGCGTCGTGCACGGCCTGGTCGAAGTAGCCGCCGTTGTCCGCAGGCACCGGCACCGAACCGTCGTCCTCGCCGGGCTTCAGCAGGAAGAACTCGATCTCCGGATGCACATAGCAGGAGAAGCCCAGGTCACTGGCCTTGGACAGCTGGCGGCGCAGCACGTGGCGGGAGTCGGCCCACGACGGTGAGCCGTCCGGCATCGTGATGTCGCAGAACATCCGGGCCGAATGGTGCTTGCCCGCACTCGTGGTCCAGGGCAGCACCTGAAATGTCGACGGATCCGGCCGGGCGACCATATCGGCCTCCGACACCCGCGCAAACCCCTCGATAGAGGAGCCGTCGAAGCCGATGCCCTCCTCGAAGGCACCTTCGAGCTCGGCAGGGGCGATCGCGACGGACTTGAGGTATCCGAGCACGTCGGTGAACCACAGCCGGACGAAGCGGATGTCGCGTTCCTCCAGCGTGCGCAGCACGAATTCCTTCTGCCGATCCATGACCGCAGCGTAGGTTCCGGCTGTTAATTCTGTGTTACGGCGCTGCTAGGTCTAACACCGCAAACCGTCGGGTGGCACGACGGAGTCGATGAGGAAGTTAACCACCGCGGTATCGACACACTGATCGCCGTTGAACACCACGGTGTGCTGCGTGCCGTCGAAGGTGATCAGCGCAGCACCCATCTGACGGGCCAGATCCACGCCTGCCGCGTAGGGAGTGGCGGGGTCATGCGTGGTGGAGACGACGACCACCTTCCCGGGACCGGGCGAAGCGGCTGGATGTGGAGTCGACGTGGGCGGCACAGGCCACATCGCGCACCTGTCGCGCGGGGCGTACCCGGTGAAGTCGCCGTACGCCATGAACGGTGCCGCCTCGCGGATCTGCCGGTCGGCGTCGGCCCATACGGCCGGGTCGGTTGGGTACGGCGAGTCGACGCACCGAATCGCGGCGAACGCGTCCTGCAGGTTCTTGTAGTGACCCGACCCGTCGCGGTGCTGGTAGTCATCGGCCAGCAGCAGCAGGTCCCCCGGGTCGGTGCCGCGCTGCAGGCCAAGCAGCCCGCTGGTGAGGTACTGCCAAAAGCGCCGCGTGTAGAGCGCGTTGACGGTGCCGGTCATCGCGTCCTGATAGCTCAGGCCGCGCGGATCCGACGTTCCGGCCGGGTTCGCCACCAGCGGGTCGACGAGCGCGTGAAAGCGGTCGACGAACTTCGCCGGGTCGGTGCCGAGCGGGCAGCCTGCCGACTGTGCGCAGTCGGCGGCGTAGTCGTTGAACGCCGTTTGAAAGCCCGCCATCTGGCGGATGCTGTCGGCGATCGGATCGAGCGAGGGGTCGACCGCTCCGTCGAGAACCATCGCCCGCACGCGATCGGGATACCGCTCGGCGTAGGCCGCACCGAGCTCGGTCCCGTAGGAGAATCCGAGATAGTTGATCTGGTTCTCGCCGAGCGCGGCGCGCACGACGTCCATGTCTTGCGCAGACGACGCGGTCCCGACGTTGGCGAGGAACTCTGTGCCCATCTTCTGGGCGCACTCCCCGGCGAACTGGGTGTACAGCGCTTCGATGTGGGCGACGCCGTCGGGGCTGTAGTCGGCCATCGGCTCGCGACGGAACGCGTCGAACTCGTCGTCGGTGCGGCAGCGCAGCTCCGGCGTGGAATGGCCGACCCCGCGCGGATCGATGCCGACCAAGTCGAATCGGCGCATGATGTCGGAGCCGGCCAACGCCCTCCCCATAGTGGCGACGGTGTCCACGGCCGATGCGCCAGGTCCGCCCGGGTTGACCACAAGAACGCCGATCTTCTCGCCGCTGGCCGGAATCCGGATCACGGCCAATTGAGCTTGCGCGCCTTCAGGTTTGGCTGCGTTGTTCCAGTCCACCGGTACA
>WNFK01135240.1_pt1 | contig 10185 bp, 4 predicted proteins | sample 5400281 | NCBI WGS metagenome assembly WNFK01 (sample SAMN13153350, study PRJNA577476) | soil metagenome | isolation source: 20 cm soil on Douglas fir-dominated hillslope | place: USA:California | collected 2013-09-17
AGCTCCGCATGACTCGGGGCCGATGTGGGTCGCTACTTCACATTCGTATGACTTTTGCATTCACTACACCTCGCCGGTTTAACCGGCGCACAGGAGAAAGCAAAACATGAAGAGCCGCAACCGTTGTGAAGTCAGGTAGGTCTTTGGCCGGCGGCCAGTCAAGCGTTGTTAGGCTCGTTCACTCGCTCGGTTTCGAGAAGGATTGGCCGCTTCGAGCATCGCTACAGGAAAGTATTGGAACAGCTCGGCTAGACGTAAGGACGGTTGCCCGCTGGGGGACTTGCTTGCTGACAGCTCTTCGCCAGTGAAGACGTTCTGCCACAAGGCGGGTGCCGTGGCGGGCAAGAGAAGGTGGGTATCTCCCCAAAACTGGGGTCGGCTTGGGGAGTTCTCTACGGCCCCGGCACTTGCCAGCCACTTTGGGAATGCAACGAGCAGCCATTCTCCTTCTTTACGCCGGCAATACACCGAAACATTCTCCTGGCGGATACCTGATGCTGTGGCTAGCGAAAAGTCGCCCTGCGAAAATAGCTTTCCGTGCCTCCGCCGATAGTTCAGCGCCTTCCAAATGAGGTACAGCTTGATCCGGCCATCGCGCCAGCTTTTTGCCAGTCTGTCCGTAACACAAATCAGCTGGGCCGCTTTGCCCTGCTGCATTCGGGCTAGCGCCCCTTTGCGTTTCCTAAAGTCGACGGGCTGCCGATTATCAGGATCGACGAGGCGAAAATCCCAGAGCTCGGAACCTTGGTAAAAATCCGGAATACCAGTAGAGATGATTTTTAGGAGTGTTTGGCTCAAACCGTTGATCATGGCGCAGTACGCGATGTGGTCGTGAAACGTCGCGAAGTCCCTGAGGAAGGCATTGTCTCTCCGCGAGTCAAGGATTTCCGCGATAAAGCTTTTGAGCGCGTCTTCGTGTGGGAGATTCGGCAAAGTCCAGCGGGTATGAACCTTGGCTTCGCGCGTAGCTTTTATGGCGTAGGCTTGCAACCTCTGACTGGCCGCGGCGCGCTCTTCGGCGTCGAATGGCCACATGCCAATGAGCGTTTGATACAAGAATGTTTCTTCGTTGCGGTCAGGCACGGGCTGCCCCTGAATCACTTTTCTGTGGCCGGCATTCAGCTTAGACCAGCAATGTAGATGGCGCTCCCAGTCTTCAGGAATTTCAGAAAGAACATTGATGCGTGCCCGGACATCTTCGGATCGCTTTGTATCGTGGGTAGTGCTGGCATTCAGAGATTGCGGCCATCTCTGTGATCGCTCTTGTACCAGCTCATGGAATAGTTCCGGTGATGCCGCGGAGGGCCGGGGATCTCCGCCGACCTCGTTGAGAGAAACGAGCGGGTTGTAAACATACAAAAACGTGTCCTCGAACGATTTGGCCATGATGGGGCCGGTGAATTGTTGCCAGCGGATTACGAACGCAAGCCTTGCCTCGCGCTGTGCTGGGAGAAGATGCGGGTGATTCCGTAGTAAAAAAACGTCTCTGATGAAAGCGAAGCTCTGGGGATGAAGTTGCGGCTTGAGCGCCTGTGCTTCGGCTAACGCTTGCTCGATTACCGCTTGGTCTTCTGGAGACAACTCGAGGTTTCGAATGTAGGTCCGATATACGCCGAGACATGCAGTAGTTTCGTTCAGCGCCTGGGTCAAGTCGAGGAGCGGGACGTCTCGCGCATAGCGGTCTTGGCTGGCCAGCATGGCCATGTGATTACCGAGCGAACGGAGTTCCGCGCCAAAAAGGGTAGACATCACGAGTTTCTTTGCCTGATACAACAGGTCGCGGTAGTCGACCTGTCTGTCGAGGAAATCAAAGTAGATTCGCTCGAGGGACTGTGCTCCTTTCGGGTGGACAAAGAGACAGTTCACTGCGTTCAGAAAGTCGTAGCCCGTGGTCCCCGCGACCGGCCAATCGCTTCGTAACCTCTCGTTGCGCGCGAGGATTTTCTCGACATAGACCGGGATCCGCTTTGATTCCGCTGATGGCGCAGGCTGGGCAATCCGCTCGTTGAGGCGATTCAAGTAGCCGAGGGGGTCCCGAAGACCGTCTATGTGATCGATCCGTAAGCCGGAGACGGCGTTTTGTTCAACTTGACGAGCGACCTGAGAGTGCGTGGATTCGAATACGAGCGGATCTTCGACGCGAGCGCCGACTAGATCGGTGATGGTGAAGAATCGGCGGTAATTGATCTCCTGATTCAAGTTTTGCCAGTACGCCAAAACATAAAACTGTTCCGCCAGGAGCCGCTCGAGCGGTGAGAAGCTCGCAGGATTGCTTTGGACTCCTTCAAAGTCTTTCAAATTATCGAGAAGAAAGGCGTGGACGTCCGCGTTGGCCGAAACCAGTTGGCGCAGGCGTGCTACCAGCTGTTCGAATTGAAGGCGCTTTTCACCCATCGTGGCTGTAATTGCGCTTGCGGTCTTGCGGTCCGACAGAGAGACTGCGGCGGCGGCGATCCCTGCGTACTCCTGGAATGCGGGCGAATCTTCACCCAATTTTGTTTTGAGGTCATCCAGGCGGTGCTCCAGAATCCGCCGGTAGCTTCGCGGGGAGAGGGGGAAGAGCCATTCGAAATATTGAACGTTGAATTTTCACTCAGCGTAAAGCCTTCGAGAGCACGCGAATGCCAATCGATATCGAAATAGGACGCATAAACGGATTCGGGCCCGTGCTCCAGGACGTCCATCCACCAGGGGTTTTCGCTGCTGGCGGCCATGTGATTGGGAACGATGTCCACAATCAGGCCCATGCCGCGCTTTTCGAGTTCCTCGTGGAACGCTTGGAAGTCGGCTTCGGTGCCCAGTTCAGGATTCAAATGGCTAGGATCGATAACGTCGTAGCCGTGACTGCTGCCATGCCGGCTGCGCAAAATAGGAGAAGCGTAGATGTGGGTCACACCCAGGTCGCAAAAATAATCGAGCAGGTCTGAAGCATCGCGGAAGGTAAAGTCTTTATTGAATTGCAGACGGTACGTGGCGGAAATCGTTGTGCTAGCCGGCATGTTGTCCTAGGCATGGATATGCAATTTTTTCCGGATCATGGCGAGCTCGTTCAAAGTACTTCGGGCAGCGGCATCGTCTTTCTCGGCTTGGGGACGCAGTTCGTCCATGGTTTGGATGAGCGGGCGGAAACAGAAATTCTGCACTTCCCACAGGTTGACCGGGAAAGGAAGAGTAGCGGTAAATTCCAGGAGCTTTCGGAAGCTCTGCGCGCGGTCGATATCGGCAGGCTGGCCCGCGAAAGCATCTGCCTCTTTTTCCAGACGAGTCCGCAAGGCGTATTCCAAACCGCTAACGTCAAGTTTCACCCTGGTTGCAGCTGCCTCCTTCAAAGAACTCTGAATGCCGTCTATATCCAATTCGGGCCGTTCAATGGCTTGCTTGAGCTGGCTATTCAGGGCAATTTCGGCTGCCGATTGAAAGGCGGCAGGAATGGGAATGCCCAAATTATTCAGGAAATGGATGAGGGGCGCGTGGTTCTCGAATATTTCACGGTACGCGGCCGAAGCTGATGCCAGAGAATCATTGAGAACGTTATTGACAATCTTTCTCTGCTCGTCGCGGAAGAGGGTGCGGAGTGAGAAGGGGCTTTCCGGAAAGGCCTGGGTTATGGCGTTAATCATGCCTGGCGTATCGGCTCTCGAGAAGGTCTCGGCGAGCGTTTTCTTCAAGTCCTCGTAGGTTTCGGCCGCGTCAAATTGGCGTACGCCTCCTGAAATATTGTGGTCGCCCAGATGAAGCACCCCAAAAGCCAGCGTAGCCGCCTCTTGCGTGATGGTTGAGCCAAATCGCGCACGGCCCACAGCCATTCGCTGTTTCCCTTCGGCTTCCAAAGAGTAGTCTTCACGCGAGACGTCGTAGCAGTAAATGCGCGTGCGCTCGCCGTACGATTCGAACAGCGAGCTGATCGCATAATGACCGGCTAGCTGAGCAGGACTAACAAACGCGGGCTTAACCCACTTCTCGTAAATCTGCTTTCCGTTGCTGTGTTCGGGAAGATTGCTCTTAGCGGCCGCGAGATATTCCTCAAATTCCGCCTCCAGACCATTGCCGAGGAAGTCCTGCGCCAGACGTACGGCGCGTCCGGCGTACTGAATCACTTGAACCGTTTCCAGGCCGGAGAGTTCGTCGAAGAACCATCCGCAGCTCGTGTACATGAGCATGGCATGGCGCTGGATCTCGAGCAGCTTCAGCGCCGCGACTTGCTCGCCTGGCGAGAGAGGATGGGTGGCTTGGCAGGCAAAGAATTTTTCGGCATTTTCCGGCGACCTGTCCAGAATCACGCGAATATAGTAGTCGCGAGCGCTCCAGGGATTTTTCAGGAGGGGAGCTGCCTTGTCCTCATAGAGGGGAATCAACTGGTCCCGCAACCAATCCAGCGCCGTCCGTAGGGTTTCTCGCCACTCCTGAGTCCAACCTGCGTGCCCGCCGGAGTTGCATCCGCAATTTGTCCGCCAACGTTCGATACCGTGAATGCAACTCCAGGAGCTGTTCTCAACAATTTCGACGAAGTGATCGGGCGGATGCCGTTCGAGAAATTGCGCATAGTTTGTCAGTTCAGCGAGTTTGTTGGTTTCGATGTGGTGCAGGGCGTAGGAAAGCGCCATTTCTCCGAAGCGGTGGTGATGGCCATAGCTTTCACCATCGGTTGCAATGCTCACCAGCTGAGGCCAATCTCGGGTATCGGAAAATCCGCTCATTAGACGGTCGGCAAAACGCTGGCCGTTATCGAGGAGGCCTTCAAATGCCACCCCTTGAGAGATGTGGCCATCATAGAAAAACACGCTGATAGTTTTCCGCGAAGGAAGATTCACGAGGTAAGCGCGACTGGGATCGATCCGTTCGCCGCTGACGTCCTGCCACGTTCGCGTCCCGCGTTTGCGAATGCGGTTGGCTTGGCGCGGGGCCAGGATGGTGAATTTGATGCCGTTAGCTGCAAGGGCCTCGAGGGTCTCGGTGTTGAGGGCGGTTTCGGGGAGCCACATGCCTTCAGGCGCTCTTCCAAAACGATGTTTAAAGTCGGCAATGCCCCATTTCACCTGGGTGACTTTGTCCCGTGTGTTTGCCAGCGGGAGGATCATGTGGTTGTAGGCCTGAGCCAACGCGGAACCGTGGCCCGAGAATTTTTCCTGGCTGCACTTGTCCGCTTCGAGCAGAGCTTGGTAAGTCTTGGGGGCGTTCGGTTCGATCCAGGAAAGCAGCGTCGGGCCAAAGTTGAAACTGATATGTGCGTAGTTATTCACCATCTGCGTGATGCGCTGCTCTGTGTCCAGGATCCGCGAGGTTGCATTCGGCGCGTAGCACTCCGCGGTGATTCTTTCGTTCCAGTCATGATATGGATAAGCGGAGTCCTGCAGTTCAATGGCTTCGAGAGACGGATTTTCCCTTGGTGGCTGATAGAAATGGCCGTGCACGCAGATGTAGCGCATCATTACTCCTGCGAAGGGCTCGTGTGCTGAAGCACGGCAAATGAGTTCGGTTGCAGTCTGACGTTGAGCGGGCCTGCCAATTCAAGTCTTAGCGGGATAGACGTGCCGGGGCCGAGCCAGTCCAGGTCCGCGGAATCAATTCGGCGCTCCCACACTCCCGGAGGCAGTGAAATGCTCAGGTTTGCGGGAGCCTTGCCGAAATGCATGAGCATTGCCAAGAAATTCGTTCCCGCCTGACGTAAGACCAGCAACGCGCAGGCAGTTTCGTAATCTGTGATGGTTGTCTGGGCCATTTGGCCGAGCTGGTGGTCGCGGCGGAAGCGTAAAAGCGTTTGGTAAAAGCGCTGGAGAGTGCGATGAGGCTCTTCTTCCGAGAGGGAGAGACGGAGCTTCGAAGCGGCGAAAGTCGATTCGGCTTGCGGATCGGGAACATCGCCTTTCCAATCAAACGCCAGGAAATCTTCTTTGCGGCCACGGCGAACGGCCTCGGCGAGTTGGGGGTCGGTATGACTTGTGAAATACTGGAATGGCGCAGTCTCTCCGTATTCCTCGCCCATAAACAAGAGCGGAACAAAGGGCGAGAGGAGCGTTATCCCTGCCGCAAGCTTCAATCCTTCGAAGCTAACCAACTGGCTCAACCTTTCGCCGAGGGCGCGATTGCCCACCTGATCGTGGTTCTGATCACAAACCACAAAGTGCGTTCGCTTTAGACCGGAGGGTGAATTGCCGTGTCTACGCCGGCGGTGTTGAGAATATTGCCCGGCGTAATACCAGCCGTTCTTCAGGGTCGTCGCGAGATGGCGCAAGCAACCAAAGTCAGTGTAGTAGCCGGCGCGCTCTCCCGTGAGCAATGTGTGAAGGCTGTGATGGAAATCATCGCTCCACTGCGCATCCATACCGAGCCCGCCGTGCTCGATCGGGCGCACCACGCGCGCGTCGTTCAGATCGCTTTCGGCGATTAGATGGACTTTGCGGCCCAGGCCGGCAGACAAGGAATTAACCGCAGTGGAAAGCTCGGCTAGGAATGGGAAGGCACTCGCATCGAAGATTCCATGAATAGCGTCCAGTCGAAGAGCGTCGATGTGAAACTCTTGAAGCCAGTCCAGCGCATTCTGGATGAAGAAGTAGCGGACTTCATCACTGTCGGGGCCATCGAAGTTCAGAGCCGCTCCCCAGGGCGTGCGGTAACGGTCCGTAAAATAGGGGCCGTACTCGCCAAGGTAATTGCCCTCCGGCCCGAGGTGGTTGTAAACCACGTCCAGCGCGACTGAAAGTTTTCTCGCGTGGGCAGAGTCCACGAGCTTTTGCAAATCACGAGGCGAACCGTAGCTATTCTGGACTGCAAAGGGATAAACACCGTCGTAGCCCCAGTTACGCGTTCCGGGAAATTGCGCAATGGGCATGAGTTCAATGCTATTCACTCCAAGATCGGCGAGACGGTCGAGGTGGGGAATCAGGGCTGAAAAAGTGCCTTCCTCTGTGAATGTCCCGACATGAAGCTCGTAGAACACGGCGTCTTCAAGCGGGATGCCTTTCCAGTCGGAGTCGGTCCACTCAAACGGTCGCAGATCCACTGCTTGCGATGAACCGTGCACTCCCTCCGGCTGGAGGCGGGAGGCAGGATCGGGATATTCGAGGGAGTTGTTCAGGCGGTACAAATATCTAGCGGCCGGACGCATTTTGTCCACGACTACGCGATGATAGCCCAGCGGGTCACGTTCCATCGGTATTAGGACTCGCCTGTCGTCAAGCAAGTGAAGATCAACTTGCTGACACCGCGGCGCCCATACCACGGATTGCCATTCACCGCCCGGGAGGGGGGTCACGCCAAGGCTGCCAGGGCGAATTTGCTCGTAGTCGGTCATATCTAAGAGACCGAGCCTGTGAGCCGGGCTCGTGCTGTGGAGAAGGATGATATTCTCCATTGGGATTGGCCACGGTCGCGCGCGGGTTCCCGGTGATCACGAACGTCCACTCGGCGGCGATTCCATGCCAACGCAATTCTCAAATGCCACCTGGTTTAACCCGCATCGATACTCCTGCGATGCTTTGTGAAAACCGGGAACTCTTCAACAGTGACTTTTTCGTCGACCGGCTTTCTCCCTCCCACCCCTTGGAGTTATCCAGATCGTATTTGAAATCTGGAGGCGGTTCATGCTTTTCTGGATCTCTTCCCGTTTGATCGGATAGTTGCTGAGGTCTGGCGCTTCACGCTGACATCTCGGCCGTCCCTACAGCGCCACCGAAGCCGTACCGATCATCTCTCTCCGTGTGAACCTATCCTATTCCTCCGATGCGAATTCATCATTGCAGCCCGTTTCAGCCTTGCGTTTCCGTTCCAATTTCCACGTTGCCTACTCAGGTGCGCGGTCAAATCCACTTATCCCTAGGGCAATTGTAATTCCAGATTCTTTCCGTGCTTATCATTATTGAGCTATGCGGATATCTATATGGCGCGAAAGGACTTCGTAATCGTCGATCAGTTGTCTGAGCTTCTCCGAGTCCACATACAACCTAAGCGATGTCAGGATTCTGACAGATCACAATTTCTGGGGTTTCGATGTCATAGTGAAAGTCCCGCAACTTTCAGGAGATTGATCCGTTCTCCGCCGGTATTTGGATGAGACGCTAATAGGGGGCCCTGCCAATCCATTTGAGAAGCGTTTGTTTTGCTGCCTCTGACCATAACGGGCGAGCATCCAAGTCCTAGCACTGGCGCAATTGCTTCACAAGCCTTAAACCTGTCCTTCGCTAAAAGTCAAAACGCGTTTGAAATGAGTAGCATGCGGAGCCGCCAGTAACATTGTTACGAAGACGAGATTGAGGGTCTTGCGGAGTCCTGGCGAACAACAGTGCTCAGCCATAAGCCGTGTGGTAGACTCTCGCTGTTCGTTTAAGTTGACGAGCCCATGGATCGTTCCATTCTCCTTTGTTTCCCTTTTCAAGGTTGCGCCTACCGGAGGTTGTGATGCCAAGGAATTTCCGTATGTCCGTTTTCAATCAGTTCGCATTGGTTTTGTTTGGGGCTCTGTCGATCTCCCTCACCGCGTCGGCGCTGGCGGCACAGTCCAGCAACCAGTACGCGCTTCTGCGGAAACCCACCGTGAGCATGACGCAGATTGCGTTCAGCTACGGCGGCGATTTGTGGATCGTGGATCGAACCGGCGGAGAGGCCCGGCGGCTGACGAGTGACATCGGCATTGAAATCGATCCGGTTTTTTCGCCCGATGGCTCGATGATCGCTTTCACGGGCGAATACGACGGCAATGAAGACGTGTACGTCATTCCCGCCGCGGGTGGCATTCCGAAAAGACTCACGTCGCATCCCGGGGCGGACCAGGTGGTCGGCTGGACACGCGACGGCAAGCGCATCTTGTTCCGCTCTAGCCGCGATAGCTATTCGCGCTTCACGCAGTTGTACACCGTAAGCGTCTCCGGGGGGCTGCCGGAAGTGCTTCCGCTGCCCATGGCTGTCGAGGGTTCCTATTCGCCGGACAGTTCGCATCTGGCTTATGTGCCATTTACGAATTTCGCGGAATCGTGGGCGCGCCATCGCGGGCTGAAACACTACCGAGGTGGCACGGCTTCGCCCATCTGGATCGCGAAACTTTCCGATTCCAGCGTGGAAAAAGTGCCGCGCAAGGATTCCAATGATTCTGCGCCGATGTGGATCGGGAACAAAGTTTATTTCCTCTCCGATCGCGACGGGCCGGTGAGTTTGTATGCTTATGACGCCGGCACAAAGCAGGTGAGCCTGGCGTTCCCGAGCAACGGTGTGGACATCAAATCGGCTTCGTCGGGTCCGGACGCGATCGTTTACGAGCAATTTGGTTCGATCCACGTGTTCGATCCATCCACCGGGAAGCAGAACGCCGTCAATATCCAAGTCACCGGCGATTTTCCAGCTGTGAGGCCGCACTACGTACATGCCGCCGAGCAGATTCAAAACGCGGACATTTCGCCCACGGGCGCGCGCGCAGTGTTTGAAGCGCACGGGGAAATTCTGACCGTGCCCGTGGAGCATGGTGACATCCGCAACCTGACGAATACGGCGGCGTTTGCGGAGCGCGACCCCGCGTGGTCTCCCAATGGGAAATGGATTGCGTATTTTTCGGATGAGTCCGGCGAATATGCGTTGCACCTGCGCGGACAAGATGGCATGGGCGAGGTGCGTAAGATCAGTCTTGGAAATCCTCCCACGTTTTTTTATTCGCCCACCTGGTCGCCCGACAGCAAGAAAATCGCCTTTAGCGACAAACGGCTGAACCTCTGGTATCTGGACATCGAGGCAAAGAAACCGATTCTCGTGGACACCAATCCTTATGACGGGGCGGGATTCAGTCCCGCGTGGTCGCCGGACAGCCGCTGGATTGCGTACGCGCGCCAACTCGATAGCACGCTGAGTGCCGTGTTCGTGTATGGCCTGGAGGATAGAACTGCACACCAACTGACGGATGGGCTGAGCGACGCCGGCTCCGCCGCTTTTGATAAGAACGGGAAGTACCTCTATTTCATAGCCAGCACGGATGACGGACCTGCACTCGTCGCAAGCATGGGGCGGTACAAAATTCCCGTCACGGCCAGCGCTTACGTGATTGTGCTGCGCCAAGACCTGAAATCGCCGCTGGCTCCGCAAAGCGACGAGGAGAAGGTCACGCCGCGGGGTGATCAATCCGCCAGTGCGAATGCTTCCAAAACACCGGCGGATACCGATGATTGTAAACCGGGAGAGGAAGCCAAGCCGGGCCCTGAACCTACC
>WNFK01129245.1_pt1 | contig 10182 bp, 9 predicted proteins | sample 5400281 | NCBI WGS metagenome assembly WNFK01 (sample SAMN13153350, study PRJNA577476) | soil metagenome | isolation source: 20 cm soil on Douglas fir-dominated hillslope | place: USA:California | collected 2013-09-17
CGATGGCGCGGATCTCGCGCGCGATCGGCACCGCCAATGCGGCGCAAGGTCTCTATGATCTTGCCAAGCGGCTCGGCGCAAAACTGGCGCTGCGCGACATCGGCATGCCCGAAGCAGGCATTGACAAGGCGGCCGATCTCGCGGTGACCAATGCCTACTGGAATCCGCGTCCGCTCGAGCGCAACGCCATCCGCGACCTCATCGCGCGCGCATGGGCGGGCAAGCCGCCGGTCGCAACAGAAGCGGCGGCCTGATCGACATGCGGCACACACTCATCAAATCCGCAACCGTCATCAGCATGGACGCCGGGATTGGCGATCTCAGTACCGGCGATGTGCTTGTCGAGAATGGCCGGATTGCGGAGGTGGGTCCCGGCATCGACCTCGGCAGTGGCGCCACCGAGACCGAGATCGTCGATGGTCAGGGGCGCATCGTTATTCCCGGCCTGATCAACGCGCACATGCACACCTGGCAGACAGCGTTGCGCGGCTATGCCGCGAACTGGACCCTGCTGGAATATTTCCGCCGCATGCATGCGGGACTGGCAACGGTATTCCGGCCCGAGGACATCTACATCGCGACGCTCGTCGGCGCACTGAACCAGATCAATTGCGGCGCCACCACGCTGGTCGACTGGTGCCACAACAATCCGACGCCTGATCATACCGACGCCGCGGTGCGCGGCCTGATCGAGAGCGGCATCCGCGCCGCCTTCTTCCACGGCTCGCCGAAGCCTGAGCCCAAGCCGGGCGAGCCGCATTTCTCGGAAATCCCGCATCCGCGCCACGAGGTGGAGCGGTTGCTGGCGGGCCCTCTCGCCGATCGCAACGGTCTTGTCGCGCTGGGGCTTGCCATTCTCGGCCCGCATTATTCGACGCTGGATGTCGCGATGCATGATTTCCGCCTGGCGCGGGAATTCAACCTGATCGCGTCGATGCATCAGGGCGGCGGGCCGGCCAAGACACCCGGCGGCTGGGAGAAGCTGATCGAGGCGGGTCTGGTCGGTCCTGGCGTCAACATCGTCCATGGCAATGATCTGCCCGACGATCTCCTGCAACGCCTCGTCGATCTCGGCGTGTCGTTTTCGGTGGCGCCGGAGAACGAGATGATCCAGGGCCACGGCTTTCCCATCACCGGGCGGCTGCTGAAGCGGGGCGTCCGTCCCACGATCGGCATCGATCTCGAATCCGTGCTGGCCGGCGACCTCTTCTCCGCCGCGCGCGTCGCGCTGTCGATGCAGCGCGCGCTCGACAATGCGGAGACGCGCAAGGCCGGCGGCACCATTCCGGCCACGACCACGATACCTGTGCGCGAGGCGCTGCGCTGGGTGACGACCGAGGGCGCGCGTATGCTCGGGCGCGAGGACCAGATCGGCTCGCTCACGCCAGGCAAACTGGCCGATCTCGTCATCATCAATGCGTCCGACCTCAATCTCTTTCCGGTGCACGATCCCGTCGCCACCGTGGTGATGCAGACGAGCCTCGCCAATATCGAGGCAGTCATGATCGGAGGCACCTGGAAGAAGCGGAACGGCCGGCTGCTGGTTGACGGGCTCGATCACAAGAAGACGCTGCTGGCCCAATCCGGCCTGCGGCTGGTGCAGGACATCGAACGACAGGGACGCGCCGCCTGAGGCGCCAATGGACGGCAAGAAATGACAGACACTTCGCAAAGCGTAGCCTTTATCGGAATCGGCAAGATGGGTCTGCCGATGTCGGTGCTGGTCACCAAGGCCGGCTTCGCCGTCACCGCCTTCGACCAGAGCGCCGCGCGGCTCGCTGAAGCGCGCGCCCAAGGCATTTCTAGTGCGGGCTCGCCAACTGAGGCCGTGAGCGGCAAGGCCGCAGTGATTACGTCCCTACCCGATGACGCCGCCTTGCGCGCGGTCATGCTGGGGCCGGCCGGCCTCATCGGCGCGATGGCGCCAAAGGCCGTCCTGATCGAGACCAGCACTGTCAGCGCGGAGGCCTCTGCCGAGGTCGCCGCCGCCGCACAGGCGCGCGGTATCGCTTACCTGCGCGCGCCGGTGTCCGGAAATGCCAGCATCGTCCATACGGGAGCGCTATCCTGCTTCGTCTCCGGACCCAAGGACGCCTTCGACAGCGTCAAGCCGTTGTTCTCTGCCTTCACCCGCGCGCAGACCTATCTCGGGGCCGGAGAAGAGGCCCGCTACGCAAAGCTCGCTGTCAATTTGATGATCGCGGTGTCGGCCGCGATGATGGCCGAGAGCTTGGCGCTGGCGCGCAAGGGCGGCATCGATTGGCAGGATATCTTGCAGGTGCTCGACGACAGCGCGATCGCCTCACCCATGGTGAAGTACAAGACCGCACCGCTCCGAACGCGCGACTTCGACTCGAGCTTCTCCTGCAGGCAGATGGCGAAGGATCTCGATCTCATCCTCGGCGCGGGTCACACCGTCGGCGTGCCGCTCCAGCTCGCGGCGCAGGTGCGCGAGACCTATGGCTCGCTGGTCGCGCAAGGGGACGGTGAGACCGACTTCATCGCAACCGTCAAGCATCTCGAACGGCTGTCCGGCCTTGGCGAACCTAAACTCTGATCAACGGAGGCATTCTTGCGTAACTTCAACGAGACCACGATCACGGATGCGGTGCTGGAGCGGATCCAGGGCGCGACCGATCCACGGATCAAGCAGGTCAGCGAAGCGCTGGTGCGGCACCTCCATGCCTTCGTGCGCGAAGTCCGCCCGACCCAGAAGGAATGGGAATACGGCATCGAGTTCCTGACCCGCACCGGCCACATGTGTGACGACCAGCGCCAGGAGTTCATCCTGTTATCGGATACACTCGGCGTGTCCATGCTGGTCGACGCGATCAATCATCCGGTGCCGGAGGGCGCGACCGAGACAACGGTGCTGGGCCCATTCTTCGTCCAGGCCGCGCCCGAGAAGCAGAACGGCGATGACATTTCCGGCACGATGGAAGGCGAGCCCATGATCGTCACCGGCTCGGTCTCGACCGTCGATGGGCGACCGCTCGCGGGCGCCGTGGTCGATGTCTGGCACTCCGACGATGACGGCTATTACGATGTGCAGCAGCTCGACAAAATCGGCGATCTCGCTATGCGCGCGCGCTTTCGCGCCGATGCCAATGGCCGCTTTCATTTCTGGTCGATCAAGCCCGCCGCCTACCCGATCCCGCATGACGGACCGGTCGGCGAGATGCTGGAGGCGCAAGGTCGCCATCCCTGGCGACCCGCACACGTGCACTTCATGATCTCGGCTCCGGGCTTCGAGCAGCTCGTGACGCATGTGTTCGTCGCCGGCGACAAGTATCTCGACTCGGACGTGGTGTTCGGCGTCAAGGACAGTCTGATCCGAGACTTCTTGCACTGCCTGCCCGGCGGTGCGCCGGATGGTCGTCTGATAGACACCGCATACTTCCATCTCAACTATGATTTCGGCCTGAAGCAGGTCGCAAGCAGTGCGCAGGCGGCTTAAGCCGGAAACAAACCTAACGGACCGACAAGAGTCCGCACGAGAACGCAGACGGGGAAAGACGATGGAACCACAGGTCAGCATAGCCGCATTGGCCGAACGCCTCGCAGGCGTGATCGGCCCGCGCGCGAGCGTGGCACGGGGCGTGCTTGATCAGCACGGTCAGAGCGAATCTTACTACCGGGCGCTGCCGCCGGACATCGTCGTCTTCCCGGAGACGACGCAAGAGGTCGCCGAGATCGTCAATCTTTGCGCCAATGCGGGCATGCCGATCGTACCGTTCGGCGCCGGCACCTCGCTTGAAGGCAACGCAGCTTCGGTCGCTGGCGGCGTCTGCTTCGACTTCACGCGCATGAGCAAGGTTCTAACGGTGCATGACAGCGACATGAATGTCGTGGTTCAGCCCGGCATCACGCGAAAGCAGCTCAACGCAGAGCTCCGCGGCACAGGCCTATTCTTCCCGATCGATCCAGGCGCGGATGCGTCGATCGGCGGCATGACCTCGACGCGAGCGTCCGGCACCATGGCGGTACGCTACGGCACCATGAAGGACAACGTCGTCGCGCTTGAAGTGGTGCTGGCGGACGGGCGCGTGATCCGTACCAGCAAACGCGCACGCAAATCCGCCGCCGGCTATGACTTGACGCGGCTGTTCGTCGGTGCGGAAGGCACGCTTGGCGTTATCACCGAAATCACGCTGAAACTGCATCCGTTGCCCCAGGCGATCTCGGCCGCGGTGTGCAGCTTTGACACCCTGCACAACGCGGTCGATACGGCGATCGCCGTGATCCAGGCGGCCATTCCCGTGGCACGCGTGGAACTCCTCGACGACGTCATGATGCGCGGCATCAATGCCTACTCCAAGCTCGGCTATCGCGAGGCGCCAACGCTGTTCTTCGAATTCCACGGCTCGGAGACGTCTGTTGCGGAACAGGCCGAACTGGCACAGACCATCGCCGCCGAATTTGGCGGGCGCGGCTTCGAATGGGCAAAGGCGCCGGAGGACCGCAGTCGGCTATGGCATGCCCGCGACAACACGCTCTATGCCGGGCTCGGCTTGCGGCCCGGCGCGCGCGCCGTGATCACTGATGTCTGCGTACCCATCTCGCGGCTCGCCGAATGCCTGACGGACACGCGGCGGGACGCGGACGAGCACGGCTTTACGGCCCCGATCGTCGGCCATGTCGGTGACGGCAATTTCCACATGCTGATCCTTGTCGATCCCGCAAAGCCCGAGGAGATCGACGACGCCAAAGCGCTCCAGGCCCGCATGGTCGCCCGCGCCATCGCGATGGACGGCACCTGCACTGGCGAGCATGGCATTGGGCTCGGCAAGATCGGTTTCCTTGCCGACGAGCTGGGCGCGGCCGTCGATGTTATGCGCGCGATCAAAACCGCCCTCGACCCGAACTGGCTGATGAATCCCGGGAAGATTTTTGCGGGAGCGAGCGCATGAGCACGGCATTGCAGATGGTGGTTCCCACGTCCGACCACGATACCATGACGCCTCTGCTCGAGCTGCGCGGCATCAGCAAGGAGTTTCCGGGCGTCAAGGCGCTGGACGACGTGTCCTTCGCCCTTTTCCCCGGCGAAGTGCACATGCTGCTGGGCGAGAATGGTGCAGGCAAATCGAGCCTGATGAAAGTCTTGTGCGGCGCTTACAGGGCTGACGCCGGCGAGTTCTTCTACAAGGGCGAGAAGGTCACGATCGCCTCGACTGCGGATGCGCAAAAGCTCGGCATTGCCGTGATCTTCCAGGAATTCTCGCTCGTCCCTTATCTTGACATCGCGCAGAACATCTTTCTGGGACGCGAGCCGAACGGGCGCGTCCCCGGCACCATCGACCGACGTAAAATCCTGGCCGACGCGAGGCGCGTGCTGGATACGATCGGCTTCGACATCGATCCCTCCGTCACGGTCAACACGCTCGGCGTCGCGCAGCAGCAGATGGTCGAGATCGCAAAAGCAATCAGCCAGAATGCGCGCATCCTCGTCATGGACGAGCCGACCGCCGCGCTCTCCGACCGCGAGTCGGAACTCTTGTTCGCTCTGATCGCGCGATTGAAGGCCGATGGCGTGTCCATCGTCTATATCTCGCACCGCATGGCCGAGGTGTTCGCGCTCGGCAACCGCATCACGGTTCTGCGCGACGGCCGCCGCATCGACGGCGCTCGTCCGGCCGACGTCACGCCTGACCAGCTCGTCCGCATGATGGTCGGCCGCACCGTCGACATGACTTATCCGCGCAATTTCGCCGAGCGGCCGGGCGAGGTGCTGCTCCAGGTCAAGGGCCTGACCTCATCGACCGGCATCTCCGATATTAACATCGAGGTACGCAGGGGCGAGATCGTCGGCTTGTGCGGCCTGGTCGGTTCGGGCCGCACCGAGGTGGCGCGCGCCATCTTCGGCGCGGATCCGGCGACCTCCGGCGAGATTATCTTCGACGGAAAGCCGATTACTGGCGAGCCTGATGTCGCCGCTCGCCGCGGCATCGCGCTGATCCCCGAAAGCCGCAAGACCGAGGGCTTGGCTCTCTTGCGTTCAGTCAGCGACAATCTGGTGGTGTCCGCGCTTCGAAAGCTGTTTCCGAGCGGTCTATTCGATCCGCGCAGCGGTCAGCGCACCGCCGGCGGCTTGATCCGGCAACTGCGCATCGCGACCCCGAGTGCGCGTCAGACCGTCGGACTGCTGTCCGGTGGCAACCAGCAGAAGGTCGTAATCGGAAAGTGGCTCGCGGCCAGCGCAAAGCTCTTCATCTTCGACGAGCCGACGCGCGGCATCGACATCGGCGCCAAGTCAGAGATCTTTGCGCTGATCGATCGGCTGGTCGCGGAAGGCGCGGCGGCGCTGATGATCTCCTCCGAACAGGTGGAAATCTGCCATGTCTGTGACCGTGCCTACGTGATGCGCGAGGGGCGCATCGCCGGGCACCTGTCACGCGACGAATTGACAGAGGAAAATATCGTTCGATTGGGGATGCACCATGAGTGAGGCCGCCGTCGTTTCTCAGACAAATCTCCTGCAGCGTATCCCCGGCGTCGCCATCGTGCTGGTCGCGCTGATCGCGTTATTCGGCATGATTGCGCCGGGTTTCCTCTCGGTCGCCAACCTCTCCAACGTGCTGGTGCAGTCAACCATCCTGACCATGCTCGCGCTTCCGATGACGCTGATCATCATGACCGAAGGGCTCGACCTCTCGATGGGTGCGGTCTTGACGCTCACCTCGCTCTGCGTCGCGATCGTATCGGTGGCGACCAAGTCAATGCTGCTTGGCTTTGGCGTCGGCGTCCTCGTGGGCGCCGCCTTCGGCACTGTCAATGGCTCGCTGGTCGCGATCCTCGGCATTCCGCCCTTTGTCGCGACACTAGGCACCCTCGGCATCGCGCAGGGCTTGTCCCTGATCGTCAGCGATGGCCAGAGCGTGGTCGGGATTCCCCACACTGTGCGCGATATCTACTCGGCCACGCTGCTCGGCATTCCCATTCCGATTGTGATGGCGCTCGTGACCTACGCCGCCTTCTACGGCCTGCTCTATCACACCCGTTTCGGTACCTACATCTTTGCGCTCGGGGGCAATCGTGAGGCGCTGAAATTTGCAGGGCTCTCCCCGAACCGCCTGCTGATCGCGGTCTACGCGCTTGGCGGCACCATGGCCGGCATCGCGGGCCTGCTGATGACCGCGCGGATGAATTCGGGGCACCCGACCGCGGGTCTCGGGCTCGAATTCGACGCTATCGCGGCCGTGGCGGTCGGCGGCACGTCGTTCGAACGCGGCAATGGTTGGCTTCTTGGCACCGTACTCGGTGTCATCGCGGTGGGCGTGCTGCGCAACGGTCTGAACCTGATCTCGCTGCCGTCCTCTGTGCAGGTCGCAAGCATCGGCTTGCTCGTTATCGTCGCGTTGTTCCTGGATGGCCTTCGGAGCCGATCATGACCGAAATCACCAAAGAGAGCGTATCGCCGCCCCGCTCCTTCCTTTCGCAGGATGCGATCCAGCTGTTCTATCGGCTGCTGGCAGTATTCCTGATCTGTGCAGTGCTCGCCATTCTGAGCGACTCGTTCTTGAGCCTCGGCAACATCCTCAACGTGCTGCGGCAGGCAAGCCTGACCTTCTTCATCGCCTCAGGCCTGACGCTGGTCGTGCTCACGGCCGGCCTCGACCTCTCGGTGGGCGCCAATGTCGCGCTATCCGCTTGCATTGCCGGCACGGTGATTCATCAGACCGGCTCGCCCGCGCTTGGTATCCTCACCGGTCTGCTCGTCGCTCTGGGTGCTGAACGGCGTGACTTACTGGTACATGGCGGGCGAGACGATCCATGGCTTCCCCGCCGGATTCCGCCAAATCGGGAGCGGCTATCTGTTCGGTCTGCCGATCCCAGTCTATCTGCTCTTGATCTTCCTCGCGATCGGGACGTTGTTTGCGCAGCGGACGATCTGGGGCCAAGAGCTCTATGCGATAGGTGCCAACCCGGTCGCGGCCCGGCTCTCCGGCATTCCCGTCGCGCGGCGGCTGCTGCTGGTCTACGCCGTCTCCGGCATCATGGCGGGACTTGCCTCGATCATCTTCCTGTCGCGGCTGAATTCGGCGGAAGCCGATATCGGCGAGAGCTTGACGCTGCCCGCGATCGCGGCCGTCCTTATCGGCGGCACCTCGCTATTCGGCGGCGTCGGCACCGTGTTCGGGACCTTCGTCGGCGCACTGATCCTGACGCTCGTGCTGAACGGCATGAATCTTCTGTCTGTCAGCGCCAACTGGCAGCCGCTCGTAACCGGAATTATCGTCATTCTCGCAGTCTGGCTCGATATGAAGACGCGGCGAAGGACGAAATGAGTTCGTAGCCAATCCAACAAACCAGAATGAGGGATGTAAAGCACATGAAGCAACAAAACCTAGGCTATCTGGCACTGCCGCTCCTGATGACCGCGGCGCTCACGACGCAGGCCCGCGCCGACGGCGAGACCATCGCCGTCTTTACCAAGAACCAGACCAACCCGTTTTTCCAGACCGTGCGCGTCGGTGCCGACAACATGGCGAAAACGCTGAACGCGAAGACGCTGCAATATATCCCGACCAAGCCGGACTCGATCCCCGAGCAGCTCAGCCAGATCGAAGACGTCGTGGTGAAGAAACCGGGCGCCATCGTCTTCACGCCCGTCGACTACAAGGCGATGGTGCCGGGGGTCGAGAAGATCAACGACGCCAAAATTCCCGTCGTCAACATCACGGACCGATCGGCCGGCGGCAAGTTCGTCTCATTCGTCGGCGCCGACGACTATAGCCTCGGGCTCGAAACCGCACGCTATTTGCTCAAGACACTCGGTGGAAAAGGTACCGTCGTCATCATCGAAGGCGTCAAAGGTTCGTTGACCAATATTGACCGCGTCCGCGGCTTCAACGACGCGCTGAAGGAAAATCCAGGTGCAAAGCTCCTGGCCTCGCAGCCGGGTAATTATCAGCGCCTCCAAGCGCTTCAGGTGATGGAAAACTTGATGCAGTCCAATTCGCAGATTGACGGCGTTCTTGCCGCCAACGACGCGATGGCGATCGGCGCAATCGAAGCCCTCGACGGCGCCAATCGTAAGGCCCAGGTTGTGGGCATCAACGGTACCAAAGAGGCCATCGATGCCATCAAGGCCGGCAAGCTGCTCGCCAGCGGCGATTACAATGGCTTCACGCAGGGGTGCCTCGGCACCATGATGGCGATCCGCAGTCTGCGCGATCAACCGATCATCAATGAAATCGTGTTGAAGCCAACCGTCATCACCAAGGTCAATTTCCAACCGTTCGACGTGCCGCTGGATCAACGGGCCTGCCCGACCTTCGACGAAGCCGGCAAGCTCGGCAGCAAGTAAAGAGTTCACGCTCGTCAAACTCCGAGACGGCCATTCATGGCGGCCGTCTCATTTTCTGATCGGAGATCTCATGCTGTTTGCCATTCACGCCCTCGATCGCGTCGGCGCACTGCCGACCCGGCTCGCGAACTACGACGCGCATAAGGCTTTCCTCAGCGATACTTCGCGCTTCGGCGTCAAGATCGTGATGTCTGGCCCGCTCGTCTCCGATGACGGAGAGAAGATGATCGGCAGCCTGTTCCTGATCGAGGCCTCCGGCCGCGCCGAAGTCGAGGCGTTCAACCGCGCCGATCCCTTTGCCGCAGCCGGCATCTGGGAGAAGGTTACAATCACTGGGTTTCTACGCCGGCAGGGTTGACTAGCCACGAATGCAGCCAGAATCGGTCACGCTCGGACGGCTAGAGCCTGATCGAACCGGAGAACCGTTTCACACCATGATCGCCCGTCGTACCGCTCCCGCCACCGATCGCTTCGACATCCGTCTTCTGGACCAGAGCGAAGCTATCTTCCTGGATATTTGATCCATGTCACAACCTTGCATCATCTGCGTCGCTATCACCGGCTCGTTGCCCACCAAGGACAATAACCCTGCCGTTCCGATCACTATCGCAGAACAGATCGAAAGCACGCATGAGGCTTTCGAGGCAGGCGCGACCATCGCGCATTGTCATGTGCGCGACGACGAGGGCAGACCGACGTCGGATCCTGAACGCTTCGGTCGTCTCAAGGAGGGTCTCGAAAAACATTGCCCCGGCATGGTCGTCCAGCTTTCGACCGGCGGCCGGTCAGGAGCTGGCCGGGCGCGCGGCGGTACGCTGCCGCTGCGCCCCGACATGGCCTCGCTGTCTGTCGGGTCGAACAACTTTCCGACCCGG
>WNFK01211041.1_pt1 | contig 10179 bp, 10 predicted proteins | sample 5400281 | NCBI WGS metagenome assembly WNFK01 (sample SAMN13153350, study PRJNA577476) | soil metagenome | isolation source: 20 cm soil on Douglas fir-dominated hillslope | place: USA:California | collected 2013-09-17
CTGCCAGGACGCCGTGAAGGAATGGAAGTTTGTGCCTGCGCCCGAAGAGAGCACGCAGGTTGTTGAATTTGAGTTTCATGCCAATTAGCGGAAACAGTTGAGGAAGAGTTGTTCCGGCAGAAGCGGCCCTTTCCACGCCGCCCTGCTGAGGTGAGCGGAGGCATTTCGCGATGACGATCGGAAAAAAACTTTACGCCGGTTTCGGCCTGATCCTGGCCATTCTGTCGCTGTTGTTCGTCGTGAATATCATCGCCGGGTGGAGGGAAAGAGCGGCGCGCGACGACGCCGGCAGGGCCCTGGACAGCGTTCGCACCGTCGAATCCGTGCGCTATCAGATCATGTTGAATCGCCTCAACATGAATAATTTCCTCCTCAGCGGCGATCCCCGCGATGAAGAGAAAGTGAATAAGGGTTTGACGGATATCACAGACCAGATCAAGCGCGGCGAATCGCAAGCCTCCAGCGAAGCCGTTCGCACTGCTCTGATCCAGGTCGAGAGTACCGAAGCCAGCTGGGCCGATAACTTTGCCAAGCCCCTGATCGCCAAGCGCCATCAGGTCGATTCTGGAGATGCTACCGTTTCCGACCTTCAGATCTTTTACCTGCAGAAAGATCCCTCTTCCTGGCTGACCAAGTCGTCGGTCGTCCTCGATCAGAGCAATGCGGACATCACCAAGTTTCTCGAGGAGACCACAAGGTCCGCCGGGCGCACGAGCACCTTCAGCACCTGGGTTACCACTGGCGGAACCTTTCTGGCTCTCTTGTTTGGCGGCTTCATCGCCGTCTACACCGCCAAGTCCATCACGGAGCCTTTGAGCCACCTCATCACCGTCGCGCGCGAAATTGGCGACTCGGGCGATCTCGATCAGAACATTGATATTCACCGCAACGACGAAATCGGTGCTCTGGCCACTACCTTCAACAATATGGTCGCTTATTTGAAGGAAATGGCCAGCGTCTCCATGTCCGTCGCCGAAGGCGACCTCACCGTGGAAGTCGTGCCGCGTTCCAAGCGCGACACCCTCGGCAATGCCTTCCTTCGCATGTCCCATGGTTTGCAGGAACTTGTTCGAACCACCCGCGATTCCGCCGGACAGGTCTCGGCTGGTTCAAATCAAGTCGCCGGCGCCGCTGATGAGTCTGCCAAGGTCAGCGTCCAGGCCTCTTCCGCAATTGAAGAGGTCACCAGCACCATGCACGAGATGAGCGTCAACGTCCAGAACGTCGTGAAGAATACGCAAGTCCAGGCTTCCAGCGTCGCGGAAACTTCCGCTTCCATCGATCAGATGGTCACTTCCATTCAGCGCGTGGCCGATACCGCCAAGGTCTTGCTCGATATCGCCAACCGCTCGCGCGAGGAAGTCGTCACCGGTATTCAGACCATGGAGAAGGCCACCGACGGTCTCAACCGCACCAACCAGGCCATCCAGTCGTCCGCGGAAATCATCAACATCCTCGGTCACCGCGCCGATGACATCGGAAAGATCATTGAAGTCATCGACGACTTGGCCGAACAGACCAATCTGCTCGCGCTCAACGCCGCCATCGAAGCGGCCCGCGCCGGTGAGCACGGTCTTGGCTTCGCCGTTGTTGCCGATGAGGTTCGCAAACTCGCTGAGAAGTCCACGCAATCCACCAAGGAGATCGCCGACCTGATTCAGAGTATTCAGCGCGAAGCCCGCCAGGCTGTCGAAAACATGGAGCGCAGCACGCGTATCGTCGAGGAAGGCTTGACCCTCGGAAACGATCTCGGCGCCGCGCTGCACAAGATTTCCAACGTGGTCACCGAAGTCTACAAGTTCTCTCAGGAGATTGGCGCCGCCACCAACGAACAGTCCGTTGGTTCTTCGCAAATCGCCAAAGCCACCAGCCGCCTCACCGAAATTACCCAGGAAATCAGTTCCGCCGTTGAAGAACAGGCTTCCGGCGCCCAGGCCGTTGTCCGCGCCATGGACAAGATGCGCGAATTGGTGCAGCAATCCGCTTCCAGTTCCACCGAGCTATCTGCCGCCGCGGAACAGATGCTCAAGCTTTCCCGCAACTTGCTCGACAGCATGGACCGCTTTGTTATCGACCGTGCCAATCAGCAGCGTCCGCGTCGCGGCGAATCCTTCGGCGGCCAGCGCCGTGGTTCGGAGTCCGGCCGCGCCAAAGAACTCGAATACGCGGAAATGGCGCGTTCCTAGAGGGCCGGAGACCTCTCGATGGAAAAAGACCTTCAAGTCGTCGGTTTTCGCATCGGCAATGAAACGTACGGCGTTCGAATCGCTGCCGTGCGCGAGATTGTGCGTGTCCCCGAGATTACCGCGGTTCCGAGCGCCCCTGATCTGATTGAGGGTGTAATCAATCTGCGTGGGAAAATCATTCCGGTGATGGATCTCCGCAAACGGTTCGGTCAGACGGAGATTCATCCTGATAAGAAGAATCGCATTCTCGTCGTGGAGCTCGACAACAAGCTGATCGGCCTCATCGTAAACGCGGCTTCGGAAGTACTCAAGATTCCTCCCTCCGAGATCGAAGCCCCGGGCAGTGTCTTTGCGGAAGGCGAATCCGGATACGTCACCGGTGTCGGCAAACTGAAAGGACGTCTCATTATTCTGCTGGACATCTCCAAACTCTTGCATCGCCCGGAGTACAAACGACTTGAGGAGGTCGCGGAACCCGTCGCTACCGCTAGGTAATGCTTTCTCCGGCTTGCAATTAACAAAGCCGGACTGCGGGTCCGCTTCGCGAAAACACAATGGGAACGATTACCGCCCAGGTCCAACTCACCGAAGCAGAGCTGAAGCTTCTCCAGACGCTGGTCTATCAGGAATGCGGCATGTTTTTCGATGAGCGCCGCTCGCACTTCCTGAAAGATCGCTTGCAGCGCCGTCTGAAAGTCTGCAAGCTCGACTCCTTCTATGCGTACTACCGGTTGCTGACCAGCAGGGAGGGACGCCCCGAACTGGCTCTACTGCTTGAGAATCTGACCGTCAACGAAACGAGTTTCTTTCGCAATCGCCCGCAACTCGATCTCCTTCAAAAATCCGTTCTCGAGGACATTCTGCGCCGCAAGCAGGAGCGCCGCGATTACACGCTCCGGGTCTGGAGTGCTGGTTGCTCCGCCGGCCAGGAGCCCTACACCATCGCCATCTTGATCTGCGATGCGCTCGCGTATTACTACCTGCGGAATCCGCTTCCCTTCGAAATGCCTTCACCGAAGCCGCTCATTCCTCCGCCATGGAAAGTGGAAATTGTTGCCTCGGACATCAGCTATGCCAGCTTGCGCGTCGGCCAGGAAGGCCTTTATACCGAGCAGCAGATGGAACCTGTGGATTACACCTGCCGGCTCCGCTATTTCGAAAAGTCCGGTGACAAGTATGCCGTCAAGCCGCAACTGAAGGAACTCGTGCAGTTCGACTTTCACAACTTGAAAACGGAATTCTTGCCTCGCCGCAACGACATCATTCTCTGCCGCAACGTGATGATCTACTTCGACGAAGCCGAGCAGAAGCGCTTGATTGAAAAGTTTTGGCATTGCTTGAATCCCTCCGGATATCTCTTCGTAGGGCACGCGGAAAGTTTGTTCGGCCTCACTCAGAAATTCCGCATGGTCCATGAAAACAACGGCACCGCTTACCAGCGCAACGAGGTCCATACGTGAGTCGTCCTCCCGAGGATCGTGGCGGCGAGTTGCGCGCGCTCTTCTTTGAGAGCGCCAACGAGCTGCTTCAATCGCTCAACGAGGCTGGGCTCGAGCTCGAGTCGCGCCCGGCTGACCAGGAAGTGATCCGTCGTGTGCGTCGTGCTGTGCATACCTTGAAGGGCGATTCCGCGGCTTGTGGTTTTCACCGGCTGAGTGAGCTGGCCCATGAACTCGAGGATGTGCTCACTCCGCAGATTGCCCAGGCGCGCGCCGCGGACCTCGCGGAATTAGTCCTCACCGCGGCGGATAGTTTTGGCGCCATGCTCACCGCCTACCAGCGGAAGGCCGAGCCGCCCGCTGCGGAAGCGCTCCACGCCATGATTCGAAAATTGCTGCAAGAGCCCGCTTCCCCGAAGAGTACTGCCTCGGCCGCGCCTTCATTGCCCGCGCAGTTTGCCTGGACGGAATACGAACAGCTCATGATTTCGGAAGCCGTGCATCGCGGAGAGACCGTTTACAACGTTGCCCTTCGGATTGATCCCAACAGTCTGATGCGTGCCGCGGCTTTCCAGCTCATTCGCAACGTTCTTCACGGCAGCGGTACCGTCATCGCCTTGCGTCCGGAAGACAATGTGACCGCCGCCACCGTGGAAATTGTCGAAGCGGCCTTGGCAAGCTCCCAGCCGGAAAAAAGACTTCTCCAGCGCTGCCGCATCCCTTCGATTGTCTCCGATGTGCGTCTCGAACGTGCCGCGACCGCGGAGACACCTGAACATGAATTACTCGGCGATTTGTTGGAGGCGCAGGCGGCGAAATTTGTCGCCGGGGCCGCTGAGACAGCAGAAAGCGGCGCAGCAAGCAATCCCAGTACTTCCGGCTCGGCCGCAGCCGCGATTGCCGAAAGCACGCTCCGCGTGGACGCCGCCCGCATCGATGCGGTCATGAACCTTGTCGGCGAATTGATCATCGGAAAGTCCATGCTCAATCGTACGCTTATCGAGTTCGATAAGCAGCACGCCCGCGATCCCCTGCGCTCCAAACTCGCGGACGCCATGGCATTTCAGGCTCGCATCCTCGATGAGCTTCACAAGTGCGTGCTGAAAATCCGCATGGTTCCCGTCGAGCAGCTCTTCCGACGTTTCCCGCGCATCGTCCGCGACGTTGCCAAGCAGTGTGGCAAGGACGTGGCCCTGAATCTTTCTGGCCAGAACACCGATCTCGATAAGGGCATTCTTGATGCTCTTTCCGAACCGCTCATGCATCTCGTCCGCAACTCTGTTGACCATGGTATCGAACCAGCCGACGAGCGCCTCACTGCCGGCAAGCCCGCACGCGGTACCGTGTATCTCAACGCCTATCACCAGGGCACTCAGGTCGTCATTGAAGTCCGTGACGACGGCCGTGGCATCGACCCTGCTATTCTGCGGACGCAAGCCGTTGAAAAAGGAATCTTGAAACCCGAAGAAGGGAAGCGCCTGACCGATCAGGAAACCCTCAATCTCATATTCGAATCGGGATTCAGCACCGCTTCCGAAGTGACGGAAGTTTCTGGTCGCGGAATTGGCATGGATGTCGTTCGAACCGTCCTCGACCGCCTCAAGGGAACCGTTCACGTTTCTTCGAAAAAAGGCCGCGGCACAACGATTCAACTTCGTGCGCCGCTCACTCTTGCGAGTATTCAGACGTTGCTGTTCCGCGTCGGCGGCCGAGCGTGAAGTGCTGCGTCTTCGCGATCAGATTCTTACTCTCGTTCGCCTGGAGCACCTTAGCCGTTTGCGCAGCATCGACACCGAGCCGGTTCGAAAGAAACATTTCGTCATCGTCATTGGCGCTGCCGAAAAGCGTTTTGGCCTGCTCGTGGATAGTCTTGTTGGAGAAGAAGAACTGGTGATCAAAGCTCTTCCGGACGAAATCGTCTCCAGCGATTTAGTCAGTGGCGCTTCCATTCTCGGTGATGGGACGGTTGTACTCATCCTGAATGTTCCCGCGGTCCTCTCGCGGCTCTCTCGCGCCACCCAGCTAGGAGCGATCGCATGAGCGAGCGCATCCGAGTTCTCGTCGTCGATGATTCCGCTCTCATGCGGAAACTGATCCCCGCGATCCTCGCGCGCGAATCTTCCATCGAAGTTGTCGGCACCGCGATGGACGGCGCATTTGCATTGAAAAAAATTGAAGAGCTGAAGCCCGACGTCGTGACCCTCGATCTGGAGATGCCGCGTATGGACGGCATGGAAACCTTGCGCCTGATCATGCGGCGCGCTCCCTTGCCGGTCATTCTCTTCAGCACTCATTCGAAAGAGGGTGGCTACGCTACCTTCAAAGCCCTGGCCATGGGTGCCGTCGATCAGCTGATTGCAAAAATAAAAGTCGCCAAGCGCGCCGTCGGCCGCATACTTCCGCCCGCCGTCATCGAAGAAACCGCCGCGCCGAAAAAAGCTACCCGCGCTGCGCTGCCTCCCCGCCGCATCATCGCCATCGGAATTTCAACCGGCGGCCCAAACGCATTGCAATTTGTTTTGTCGCAAATCCCGGCAGATTTTCAATCCGCGATTGTGATTGTGCAGCACATGCCGGAGGGTTTCACCGAAATGTTCGCGAAGCGCCTCGACGAATGCTGCGCTCTTGAAGTTCACGAAGCGCGTTCCGGCGATCTCCTTCTCGCCGGCCGCGTTCTGATTTGTCCGGGCAATCGCCACATGATGGTTCGAAGGATGCCCCGCGGCGACATGGTAATTCTCTCCGATGGGCCGCCCGTCAATGGACATCGTCCGTCCGCGGACGTGCTTTTCCATTCCGTGGCGCAGGAGTTTGGGCTCACTACCGTCGGGATACTGATGACCGGCATGGGGGATGATGGCGCAGAGGGGCTCGGCGCGATCAAGGCCGCGGGCGGAATGACCATCGCGCAGAGTGAGGATACGTGCGTGGTCAGCGGAATGCCGCGTGCCGCAATTCTTAAAGGATATGCCAACAAGATTGTTCCGCTCGATGGACTCAGCGCGTATTTGGTCAGAAATTACGGCGCGGAACGCGGCGCCACTGACAAAGCGGAGAAGAACGAGAAACTTGAAATGAACGACAAGAACGAAAAAATTGAAAAGACATCCGTATCATCCCATCGCTCGTGAAGGCGAGCGCCGGGATAAGGAGAAGGCCGTGAAACAATTTGCCGCTCTGCTTCGGAAAGACAATCAGCCGGTTCGCTACCTCGTGGTGGACGATTCCGTCTTCGCGCGCAAGAATCTCATCAAAATGATCGAGATGTTCGGCGGCGAAGTGGCCGGCGAAGCCGGCGATGGCCTGACCGCCATCGCGGAATTCAACCGGATTAGTCCGGACATCGTGCTCATGGACATCACCATGCCGCAGATGGAAGGAATTGAAGCCGTGGAGCGCATCGTGCGCCAGCATGCCAATGCGCGCATCGTCATGGTCTCTTCGGTGGGATACCAGGAGAATATCCTGGCGGCCCTCCAGAAAGGGGCGAAGCATTTCGTACAGAAGCCGGTAAAGCCGGAAGTGCTGTACGAGATTCTGCGGTACGTGCTCAGCGACGATCCCAACGCCGTTGGCTCACCGGTGGCGCTTGCAGGAGAACACCGCTCATGAGAATGGAACTGATTCAGCCGTTCATCAATGCCGCGGACGCGGTCTTCGCGGAGTCGTTGCAGGCGCCGACGAAAATCGTGGACCTGGAAATGGACGAAGAAGCGTATCGCCGCAAGGGTGTCGCGGCGCTTATTGCCATCAAGGGAGACATCGAGGGGCGCGTGATTCTCGACCTCTCTCCGGAAGTGGCGATAAAGGTGGCGAGCCAGCTCGCGGGGACGGAAGTTGAGGCGAGCGAGCAGGTGGTCCGGGAGACGGTTTGCGAGATGGCGAACATGGTCATCGGGAATTCCGTGACGCTGTTGAACGATCAGGGATTTCATTTCAAAGTGTTTCCGCCGGAAATTCACATGGACGAAACGGGGCTGGCCGGCAGCGCCGAGACGGAAGCAATGGTGATCTGCATCGAGACGCCGTGCGGCAACATTTACTTGAACATTGCGATGCACTATCTGCATCGGCGGCGGCAGGAGCGGAACGCGGTTCCGGCTTTGGACTGAAGTGACGAAGTAATGAGGTAAGGAAGTAAGGAAAGAAGAAATTGTTCCCGCGAAGCGCGGAAGCCTCCCAGCAGAGTCCCCAAGAAACTGAGGCACGCAGGACAGGAATCATCATCGAATCCCTGGTTAACCATAAGACACGCACCCACCTATGTTTTTTGTAAGTTGCATCTAAAAGGCTCAGCTGTGGCGTAAGTCTTTTGTTTGCCACACTTGCGGGGAGATCCATAAATGTTGCAGCTGAAGGACTTAAAGCAATAGGGAGGGCTCACATTCGTTCGAAACGAATTGTCCACTCGCCTGAGGTGCTCGGGCTGCGTGCGGTGGCGGAGCTAATGGCAACTGGGGTCGTCGGCAAAGGAGCCGCTGACAAGCATGGCATTCAGAAACTGGCCGCAACTCCGGATTTTCGCCAGTGCCGGATCGTTCTGCAGGGCGTTTGGATCCACGGTTTTTGCGCCATTGAGGACCTGGCGTGCGGCGAATACCTCGTCCGCCCAACTCGCCAGTTGGTCGGCTTCATTTTGGAGTAGTTGGAGAGCGTTCAGGTCGGCGTCGGTGGACGCAGCTACTTCCGCCTGCCGGAGACCTGTCATCACCCGCCCCTGATCATCCTGAGCCCACGTGTCGCTGACAGCTAATCCGTAAGTGATCATTGCCCGGACAGCTCCCCGCATCTCTCTCATTTCCGCCAAGGCGGTGATCGCCGCGGATGCAAAGTCCCGAGAAAGCCCTTGTGGTGGTTGAGCGGGAGGGGCACTGGGGGGAGCGGCATCGGCGTGAGCAGTAGCGACAGGAGCGGCATCGGCGGGAGCGGCGCTGGCGGGAGGGGCACTGGCCGTGGCGCCGGAGTCCGAGGCAGGTATCGTCAGCAAGATCCGATGGCGCTCGACGGTGAACACGCCGTTAGTGACCTGGGCCAGCGTTTCAATATCGACGTAGGAGCGGCCATCGATTTGCCGGACCGCCGGTCCGGCACTCTTCCCGTTCACGACGAGGATTTTATTTTTATTAGGTGTGCTTTGCGCGAAGAGGACTCCCGCGAGCGCTAGAACAAATCCCAGCGGCAGGAAGAATCGAAAATTGCCATGTTTGTTGATCATGTGCGATTCACCAGCATTTCCGCCTTAGCTTCCGAAGCAACAAACATTATACACCGGCGCGCTTTCTACCGAGACGCCGGGTACACTTCCGCGGGCCGCGCCGTTTCCAAGAAGCTGCGAAGAATGAGGGACCCGGCCGCCGGCTTCTTTCGCCTGGATCTCGCAAGTGGCACAATCGGCATAGGGGGAGTGGTCGCCCACTATTTCCAGACCGAGACGGCGGTGGATCTCCCAGGTGCCATGACGCTTCCATTTCTGCCCATGCCGTGCTCTTAGACCCCGCCGGAGTCTCCAGCGACCATCGCCTTTGCGGTCGCCTACTGTTGCCTTCCAGGTTTTCGACCCTGTCGGCCTCCGGATGTGTCACGAGGCTCAATCGCTTCACTTGCGTTACGGCCTGGACATCGCTCGGTCTACGCTTAACTCATGTCGTCACCTTCATGAGCCCAAAACTCGATTCCTGGTGGGGCGGCTCGTCCCTTTCCGGGGCGGGAGTTTCACCCGCTGGAAGCGCCGGGCTTAGCCTGGCGCACCGAAAAATTTCTCGAGATGCAGATCCACCACCCAGCGATGGCCTGGGGCGATCAGAATGCCCAACTTGCGCACTCCGCCGTCCGGCTTCGGGATCTCCACCTGTTTTACCGGTTGTGGTGCGTAGGTTCCGCTGAGGAGTTGTTCCCGGATGGCTGGCCAATGCTCTTTTAGATGTCCGGACAGTTGCTCGACGGTCATCCCGTCGATGCCGGGACTGCCTTTGTTGGCCTTCACTCGTCGTAGCGCCTGCTTGCAGTTTTCCCGCTCGCAGACTTCTTCCATCCACTGCTCGATCGTCGGACTTTCTGCTCTGCGCTTCGCCAACTCCGATTCGGTCCCTCCCTCGAAGGCCATCGGGGCTCTACCCCTACTCTCCTCCGGGAAGGCCATACCGTACTGGTTTTTCTGCCGCTTGTCGGTGGTTGAGTCGCGCCGCGTACTCATCGCTCCCTTTATCCCATTGCGGGGACCGTTCGGGCCGTCGCTGCTTTCGCAGCTACTACGCCCTTTGCTGACTCCTGCCACCGGATCAGAAGCGATCTCTCGCTCCTCAGTCTTGAATCCAAGACCGATGGCAGGTCTCCCGAGGTAAGCTCGACCGCCTTCAACGCGCAACCGCTGGATTTACATTCAGTGCCCTTGATGGATGTGGGCTTCGCTGCCATTTGCCAGCTCGCCCGAACACTGCCTGCCTCGCATCCAGTTCTTGTTCATCGGCTCGCGTCTTTGCTCCACGCTTCTTTCAGACCTCACCTCGCGGTTCGGCCCTTGCGCTTCGCTATCACTTCACCTCCATCTGGTTGTG
>WNFK01241276.1_pt1 | contig 10179 bp, 10 predicted proteins | sample 5400281 | NCBI WGS metagenome assembly WNFK01 (sample SAMN13153350, study PRJNA577476) | soil metagenome | isolation source: 20 cm soil on Douglas fir-dominated hillslope | place: USA:California | collected 2013-09-17
GGGCCCTCCGCCACCGAGAAGCCCAGCCCCTCGAAGATCTCGATGATCTCGTCCTGCACCTGGGTGAGGGGATGGAGAGACCCGGGAGCGGAGTAACGTCCCGGCAGCGTCAAGTCCACGCGCTCGGAGGCGAGCGCGCGGCGGCGCTCGTCCTCCTTGAGCGCCTCCATTCGCGCCTCGAGCGCCGTCTCGAGCTCGGCCTTGACCTCGTTGGCCTGCGCTCCCACCAGCGGCCGCTGCGCGGCCGGCAGCGAGCCCAGCGACCGGAGGAGACCGGTCAGCTCCCCCGATCGTCCCAGGACGCGAACCCGGAACGACTCGAGATCGGACGTGGAGCGGGCCCCGGCGATGTCCGCCAGGGCCCGGTCACGAATCTGCTGGACCCGAGGGTCCGGCGCCACGCTCAGGCGCGGCCTGCCGCTCGCGCCGTCTCCGCCAGCTTCGCGAAGGCGGTGGGATCGTGGACGGCCAACTCGGCGAGGATTTTCCGATCCAGCGCCACCCCCGCCTTCTTGAGGCCGTTCATGAACACCGAGTAGGACAGCCCCAGGGTGCGGCAGGCGGCGTTGACGCGGATGATCCAGAGCGCCCGCGCGCGCCGCTTCTTCTGCTTGCGTCCCTTGTAGGCGAAGACGCCCGCGCGAAGCACCGTCTCCGCCGCCGGGCGATAGAGCCGCCGCCGGCCGCCCCAGTAGCCCTTCGCCTGCTTGAGAACTTTCTTCCTGCGCTGGCGGGTCTTGGACCCGCCCTTTGCCCGTGGCATGGTGTGACTCCTCTCCTACAGGTAGGGAACCAGCTTCCGGAGGCGCGGGGCGTCCGCCTCGCTGACGAGCTTGGGCCCGCGGAGCTTCCGCCGGCGCTTGGGGGACTTGGCCTCCAGCTTGTGGCGCTTCCAGCTCTGGCGCCGCATGAGCTTCCCGGTGCCCGTCACCTTCAGGCGCTTGCGCGCCGCCCGCTTCGTCTTGATCTTCGGCATCTCGACTCCTCAGTGGGCCTTCGGCGAAAGGATCATGCTCAGCATGCGTCCTTCCATCCGAGGGTGGCTCTCCACCACCGCCAGGTCCGACATCAGCTCCTGCATCCGGTTGAGCATCTTCCAGCCGAGCTCGGTGTGCGCCATCTCGCGTCCCTTGAAGCGCACCGTGACCTTGGCCTTGTTGCCTTCCTCGATGAACCGCCGCACGTGCTTGGCCTTGAAGTCGAAGTCGTGGGTGTCCGTCTTCGGCCCCAGCTTGACTTCCTTCACGAGAATCACCGTCTGCTTCTTCCGCGCTTCCTTTTGCCGCCGCGCCTGCGTGTACTTGTACTTCCCGAAGTCCATGATCCGGCACACCGGCGGCACCGCCTCCGCCGCCACTTCCACCAGATCCATCTCCTTCTGCCGCGCCAGATCGAGGGCCTGCGCGATGGGCAGGATCCCTAGCTGCTCCCCGACGTCGCTCACCACGCGGACTTCGCGGACCCGAATCCCCTCGTTGACGCGAATGTCTTTAGGCTGTATCGCGCAGCTCCTTGGTGGCGGGGCTCAGCTGGTCTGCCCCACGTTGAGGGTGACGGAACGACTCCCGATCTCGGCGCGCAGGTCCTCCAGGACACGCTCCAGCGGCAGCGCGCCGAGGTCCTGGCCGCCGCGCGCGCGCACGCTGGCGGTGCCATTCTGGGCCTCGCGCTCGCCCACGACGAGCGTGTACGGGACCTTGCGAACCTGGGCGTCGCGGATGCGGTACCCGAGCTTCTCGTTGCGGTCATCGAGCTCCGCGCGGATGCGCGCCTGACGCAGGCGCGCGTGCACCTGCCGGCCATACTCGGCGTGCTTCTCGCTGATGGGCAGGACGCGCGCCTGCACGGGGGCGAGCCAGGTCGGGAACGCCCCCGCGAAGTGCTCGGTGAGGATGGCCACAAAGCGCTCGTAGGAGCCGAAGATGACCCGGTGGATCACCACCGGCCGCTTCGGCTGGCCGTCCGTGTCGATGTACTCGCACTGCATGCGCTCGGGCAGCATGGTGAGATCGACCTGGATGGTGGCGAGCTGCCATTGGCGGCCCAGCGCGTCCTCCACGTCGATGTCGATCTTGGGCCCGTAGAAGGCGCCGCCGCCCTTGTCGAGTTCGTAGGCGAGGCCGTTGGACCGCATCGCCTGGTGGAGCGCGTCCTCGGCGGAGTCCCACTGCTGGTCGGTGCCGAGCTTGTCGGGCGGCCGCGTGGCCAGCCGGTACGAGGGCGGGAGCCCGAAGACGCCGTACCACTCTCGGACGAGGTCGAGGAGATCGGTGATCTCCGCCTGGAGCTGCTCGGGGCGGCAATAGATGTGGGCGTCGTCCTGGGTGAACTGGCGCACCCGCACCAGCCCGGAGAGCGTGCCCGAGCGCTCGTTGCGGTGGCAGCGCCCCATCTCCGAGTAGCGGATGGGCAGATCGCGATAGGAGCGCAGCGCCCGCTTGTAGACGTAGGAGGACTCCGGGCAGTTCATGGGCTTGAGGCTGAAGACCTCGCCCTCGACGTCCAGCTTGAACATGTTGTCCTGGTAGTGGTCCCAGTGCCCCGACTGCACCCAGAGCTTCTTGTTGACGAGCAGCGGCGTCGCGATCTCCTGATAGCCGCGCGTATCCAGCGACTCGCGGGCGAAGCGCTCGAGCTCGCGCACGAGGACCATGCCCCCTGGCAGCCAGAACGGCGCGCCGGGGGCGACCTCGTAGAAGTCGAAGAGGTCCAGCTCGCGCCCGAGCTTGCGGTGGTCGCGCTTCTTCGCCTCCTCGAGCCGCCACAGGTGCTTGTCCAGGTCCTCCTGGGTGAGCCAGGCCGTCCCGTAGATGCGCTGGAGCATCGGGTTCTTCTCGTCCCCCCGCCAGTAGGCGCCCGAGGAGGAGAGGAGCTTGAAGGCCTTGATCGAGCCGGTGGACGCCACGTGCGGCCCGCGGCAGAGGTCGAGGAAGTCGCCCTGCTTGTAGACGGACACCGTGGGCACGTCCAGCCCGCGAAGGATCTCGACCTTGAAAGGCTCCCCGTGCTCCTCGAACCAGCGGATGGCCTGCTCCCGCGGCCAGTCCTCCCTGGTGAAACGGAGATCCTTTTTCACGATCTCGCGCATCCGCGCCTCGATCTTCTCGAGCTCTTCCGGGGTGAAGGGCGTGGCCTTGGCGAAGTCGTAGTAGAAGCCGTCCTCGATGGCGGGGCCGATGGCCACGCGCACCTCGGGGAAGAGCTGCTTCACCGCCTGCGCCATCACGTGCGACGCCGAGTGGCGGAGCGTGGGCAGGGGCTCGGGGACGCAGTCGAACTCCCCGGCCAGCTTCAGATGTCGATCTTCTTCGGACTCGGCCATCGATTCCTCAGGTTAAGAACAAAAAAGCACCACTGGGACGCCGCCCGGTGATGCTCCCTCCCGCTCTGCTCGCGTCTACGGCGCTGGCTCGCGATGGGCACCCCTGGCTCAACAAGATCGAGTGGTAGGCTCGGGCGGTATCGAACCGCCGACCTCTACCGTGTCAAGGTAGCGCTCTCCCACTGAGCTACGAGCCTGCCTCTCCCCCAAAAAGCATTGCCATGCTACAGGATACGCGACAAGGCTGTCAAGGGAGCCGGCCCCGTTCCACCGCTTCCAGGACCGTTTCGATGAGCCCTGGACCTTCCACCGCGCTCACCACGACTCGTCCCGCGGCCAGCATCGCATAGCCGTCTCCGCCGCGGGCCAGGAAGTCCGGCACGGCGACCCGATAGGGCCGCCCCGGATCTAATGGCCGCCCCTGGACCTCCACGGTCCCTACCCGCGCCCCCGGCGGCCGTTTCGGGTCCACCGCGTACCGGAGCCCGGCGGTCTGGAGGAAGCGGCCCGCCGGCTGGGGCAAGGCGCTCGCCGAATACTCGAGCGCGGCCCGGAGGGCGGTCCCCGGGATCTCTAGTAGCACGACCGTGTTCGCGAACGGGAGCAGCGCCCGGATGTCCCGGCGTGTGATCGGCCCGGGCAGAAAGATCCGGTTCGCCCGCAGGCTCCCGCTATTGAGCAGCGTCACCTCGGCGTCCAGGCGCTCGCGCATCGCCTCGGCGACGAAGCGGCCGAGCGGCACCGCCATCCGCCGCACCACCCCGTCCCGTGCCCGCTCGACGAATCGCTGGACGTCGGGCGCCTCGGCGATGCTCACCGTCACGGGGACGAGCCGGTGCCGCCGCGCGAGCACCGCGCCGCACGCCAGCTCGAACTCCACCTGCCCCACGTTGGTCGCGTCCGAGCCCGCCTTGAGGATGAGGGTGCCGCCTTGCTCGACGACCATCGGGTCGTGATCGTGGCCGCCGAGGATTGCGTGGAGGGGGACCGCGTCGGCGAGGGCTCGGTCCCCGCCCAGCTCGAGGTGGGTCACCGCGATGCGCAGATCCATCGAGCCCATCGCCTCGAAGGCGGCGCGCGCCGCCGGCCCCGGCACTTCGATGGAGACCTCGGGCCCGGGATTGGAGGTGTGCTGGGTCTCGGGCAAGGTGAGGCCGACCATCCCCACCCGCACCGCGCCGAAGTCCCGCCTCAGCCACCGCCCCGCGCCGCCGAAGGGCCGACGAGTTTGCCGATCCAGCACATTGGCGGAGAGCCAGAGGAAGCGCGACTCGAGCATCCGCGCGCGCAGGACATCGGGCCCCCAGTCGAATTCGTGATTGCCGAAGGTGGCCACGTCCAGGTCGAGGAGGTTCCAGGCCTCGATCATCTGACGGCCGCGGAAGAGCGGGGAGGGAAGCGACGGCGACACCGGGTCGCCCGCCAGCACGAACAACGTGTTCGGCTCCTCGCGCCGGAGGCCGCGCACCAGCGTGGCCACCCGCGCCAGGCCTCCCGTCCCGTCGCCGCGGGGCTCGAGGAGGTACACGTCGTTGACGAGGAGGAGCTGCACCTTGGTGGGCGCCTGGTCACAGCGCGGCGTGCCCGCGCAGCCGGCGCCGAGGACCAGCGCCAGCGCCAGGAGCGTGAGCCGGCGGGGCACGCCGCCTAACGCGTGAACTGCTTGACGAGCGAGTTTTCGATGATCTGGTAGACGAAGTTGCCGTTGATGGGCAGGACCTGCTTGGCGAGACTGTCCGGGACGGGCGGGAAGGGCTGGGCGAGCTTGATCGCATTCACCGCGTACTCGTCGAGGATCTCCACGCCGGACGAGTGGCGGACCTCGAGATAGGCGAGGCGGCCGTCCTTGGCGATGTGGAACTCGATGAGGAGGGATCCGCCGATGCCACGATCCCCCGCCTCGCGCGGGTAGGTCCACTTCGACTGGATGCGCTCGCGGAGGATCTTGAAGTAGTCCTGGTACTTCGGATCGGGAGTGTCCAGCGGGACGGGATCGCCCTCGACGCCGCCGCGGCCGCTCTGCAGTCCGCCGCCGCCCGGCCGGCGCAACATGGCCGCGGGGAGGTCGATCCCGGAGCTGCTCTTCGCGGTGAGCGGGCCGGGCGAGGCGGGCGGCGACGGCGGGCTCGCGGGCTGGGCCGCATCTGCGGGCTCGCGGGGGGGCACGGCCGCCGGCAACGGGGGTGCGGGGGCCGCCGGGGGCGCGGACTCCGGCTCTCGCGGTGCCGGAGGAGGCGGCTCGGGGGCCTTGGCCACCTGCTGGGGCGGGGCCGGGGCGGGCGCCGGGGTGGCGGGCGGCGCGGGACGAGGCGCCTCCGGGCCGCGGAGGCTCGGGCGCGGGGGGGCCGACCGGCCGAGAAGGATTGCCCCGCGGGGCCTTTTCCTCGGGCTTGTCGGGGGCCATGTCGACAAAGATCGCCTCGCCCTTCTTCGCCTCGCGCGCGGTGCTCCAGAGGCCGCCGAAGAGCACGGCCAGGAACAGCAACACGTGGAGGAGTACTGAACAACCTCCGGCGACCAGGAACGCCCGCGACGACCGCCGTCTTGCCCGCCAAATACGCATGGCATTTCGATTATGCCACGCGTTTTCCCCCGGCGCCTGGACCTAGAGGGCCCGCCCCACCGCCTCGGCCACGGGCCGCAGCTCCCGCATGAGCTGGGCGAACTTCGAGGGCTTGAGCGACTGGGGGCCGTCGGACAGCGCCTCCTCCGGCCGCGGATGCACCTCGATGATCAGGCCGTCGGCGCCACAGGCGACCGCCGCCTTGGCCATGGGGGCCACCAGATCCCAGTGCCCGGTCCCGTGGGACGGGTCCACGACCACGGGCAGGTGGGAGAGCTTCTTGAGCACCGGCACCGCGTTGAGGTCGAGCGTGAAGCGCGTGGAGGTCTCGAAGGTGCGGATGCCGCGCTCGCAGAGGATCACGTTCGGATTGCCCGCCGCGAGGATGTACTCCGCGGAGAGGAGGAACTCCTGGATGCTGGTGGCCATGCCCCGCTTGAGGAGCACGGGCTTGCCCAGCTCGCCCACCCGGCGCAGCAAGCTGAAGTTCTGGATGTTGCGCGCGCCGATCTGCAGGATGTCGGAGTACTCGGCGACGAGCTCGGCGCTCTCCGTCTCGAGCACCTCGGTGACGACGGGGAGACCGGTGCGCTTGCGCGCCTCCGCGAGGTACTTGAGGCCCTGCTCCTTGAGCCCCTGGAACGCATAGGGCGAGGTGCGCGGCTTGTACGCGCCGCCCCGCAGGATACGCGCGCCGGCGGCCTTCACCGCGTCGGCCACCTCCAGCACCTGGCTCTCGGACTCCACCGAGCACGGTCCCGCCATCACCACGATGGGCTTGGCGCCCACGACCACGTCGTTCACCCGTACCAGGGTGGGCTCCACGCGGATCTCTCGGCTCGCCAGCTTGAAGGGCTGCTGGATCGGCATCACCGACTCCACTGTTTCCATGGCCTCGAGGATGCGCAAATCTTGTTGACCGCGCTCCTCCCCCACCGCCCCGATCACGGTCTTGAACTCCCCGCGGATCTGATGCGGCCGATAGCCCATCTCCTCGATGCGCCGGCACACCGCTTCGATCTCCGCTTCCGAGATCCCCGACTTGAGCACGATGATCATCGCCGCCTCCGCCTCGCTCTTGTCCGGCCCGTTGGGAAAAAGAAAAACGCCGCGGGCGGTGCTGGCCGCGGCGTTGGGCTCGGTTCGATCGCCACGGGCCGGCGTTCCGTCCGCCCGTGGCTCCCGGATGTCAGCTCAGGGGGAGCCAGTAGGCGGACCGGGGAAAGTAAAAATAGTGGCGCCAGCCCTGCGCTCCACCATTCCCCGTCCGCATCACCGGCGATTCCTCCCCGAAGACATAGGTACGAAAGTGCCCTCGATCATACGGTGCGGCGGCGCGGCCTGTCAAGCCCCGGTGCTGGACCCGCCCCCGGCGTCATCGTCGCTCCGGTGACGGACCCACGCCACGATGCGATGCCGATAGTAGTAGAGCGGCAGGGCCACCGCGAGGGCGATGACCCCGACGAGCACCGCCTGGATGTACTGGCCGTGGGCGGTATGGGCCCCCTGGGCGGAGAGTATCCAGGTGCCGGGCATGCGGCCCAGCCCCGACACCAGCGCGAACACCCACATGGGCATGGGACTGATGCCGAAGAGATAGCAGACGATGTCCTTGGGCAGCCCCGGGATGAGATAGATGATGAAGCAGAGGATGGCGCCCTCCGCCTCCACGATGAAGCCCATCCGCTCCCAGTTTTCCTTGCTCACCAGGTTGCGGACGAAGTGGGCGCCGAGCCAGCGGCCGACGGCGAAGGCGAATATCGAGCCCAACGTCAGCCCGATGGTGGAGTAGATGAAGCCGCCCCACGCCCCGAAGAGATAGCCGCCCAGGAAGCCGGTGGCCTCGCCGGGAATCGGCGAGATTATCACCTGCAGCGCCTGGAGCAGGATGAAGAACACCGGCGCGAGGATGCCCCACTCGTTGAGCGTCTGCTTGAGCAGCCGCTTGTCCTGGTAGAGGCGCACGAGGTACCGGAAGCCCGAGGCGTCGGACAGGACGAACCAGACGATGAACCCCACGACGAGGGCGCTCGCCCCGACGACGATGGCCCAGCGATACCGCGCGATCAGCTCGCGCATCGCCCCGTGGCGGACCCCGGTGTCGCGCCGAGCGGCCTCACGGCGCGGTGGGGACCGGAGCGGGATCCATCCGTCCAAACCAGCCGTAGCGCGGCCACCAGCGAGGCAGCACCGGCTGCCGCGCGGCCAGGCGCGTGAACGCCACGAACCAGCGGGTGGGCGCGTGCGCGGCGAAGAGCTGCGCGAGCCACAGCACCCGGTAGGCGCGACGATAGCTCTCGACACGCCGGCGATAGGCCTCCAGCGCCCCGGGGAGATCGAGGCCGCCGTCGATGACCTGCTGCACCAGCTTGCCGCACTCGCCGCCGAAGTAGAGCGCGGGCCGGATACCCTCGGCGGTGAACGGCATGCACTGCCCGCCCGCGTCGCCCACCGCGAAGAGGCGACCCACCGTGGGCCGCAGCAGCCGGTTGGGGAAGTAAGTCCCGTGATAGGTGGTGGGGGCGGCGCCGACGTCGGCGAGGAAGCGCTCGAGGGCGGGCTTGAGCTTGGAGACCCCGGCATAGGAGCCGAGCCCGATCAGGCTCTCGTCCCCCACCGGAAAGATCCAGCCGAGGCCGCCCCGGATCAGGCGCTTGTCGATCCAGAAGGACAGGCCCTCGTCGGCGAGCCGCGCGCGCGTCTCGAGCCCGAAGGAGTAGCCGCGCCCGGCGGGCGGGCCCGTGCGGCCGTGCACGAGCGTGCCACGCCAGCCCGAGGCGTCGATCACGATGGGCGCACGGAAGCGGCCCTCGCTGGTCACCACCGCGCCCTCCTCGAATCCCGTCACCGACGCGCGCAGGAAGCGCGCGCGGCACTGCGCGAGCAGCCCCTCGCAGAAGCGCCGGTAGTCGAAGGTGCAGAAGGGCACCTCGGAGAGGTCGTAGGTGACGCTGCCCAGGGGAGTGCGGACGGTGAGCCGGTCGTGAACCTGCAGCACGCTGTTCGCCACGCCCAGGGCCTCGGGCACCCAGAGCGGGGTGCCGCAGGCCGAGGTCTGCACCGTGCCGACCTCGTTGCGGTCCAGCACGAGCACGTCGCCCCGGAGCTGGCGAGCCACGCCGAGCCCCGCGAAGCTGGCCCCGACCACGATGGCGTCGAATTCCCTCACGGGCATCAGTGCGTGGCCTTCCGGGGAGGGCCGACACGGATACTGGGACATGAAAAAAGAAATGTCAACGAGGGGTCCCCGGGCCCCCATTGACCCGCCTCCCCGGCGGGGCTAGGCTTCCCGGAAGGAGACGGAGACGCCAGGAGGAATCGCCGATGCGAACCATGACCGGCGCGGAGGTGCGGGAGCGGGCCAACCGATGGCTGGCCGAGAGCGGCGCCAACATGCAGGCGGTGGGCGCCTTTCTCACCGAGTTCGGACGGCTCCAGGACATCGCCTTCACCGCCGAGAAGGTCACCCAGCGTTTGCGCGCCCAGATGGAGGCCGCCGAGGCCGAGACCCAGCGGCTGCGCGAGGGCGTGGCCCGGCTCCGCGGCGAGAATGCCCGCTGCCTGAAGGAGCGCGAGGACATCGCCGCCGCGCTGTCCCAGTTCATGGGCGAGGTGCTGAACAAGCTGCGCGGGCAACCGGAGTCGAACCCGGCGCCCCACGCGCCGCCCAGACCCGCGCCCGCCAGCGTCCACGGCACTCCTCCCGGCGGACCGCCCAGACCCTGAGAGCTACTTGACCGCATAGGAGGACAGCTCACCGCGCTGCGCCCCCTCCCGGTTGGACTCGAACTTCACCGGGAACTTCGCGCTGGGGGCGAACCACACCACGTCGGTGAAGCGGAAGGGCTTCCCGCCCGACGCGCCGCTCCACGTCCGCTCCATCTTGTACGCCTTGAAGGTCCCCGCCTTGGTCTTCACGTCCTCCAGCGCGCTCACCAGCACCGCCACGTCGTAGCGGTCGGGCTTGCCGCCCACGAGGCCCTCCGCCGAGAACTTCCAGGTCTTCTTCACCTCGAGCGGGAACTCGTAGAACTTCCAATCCGGGCCCAGCGGCAGGAAGCCGAGCTTGGCGGCCTCCACCGGCCGCCCGTCCGCGTCGGTGACCTTCCGGATGGCGAGGTTCCGGTCGTAGTGGACGGCACAGGTGGGACACGAGCGGAGCGAGCCCGTCATGACCGGACCGCCGTCGTCGAGCTTGACCACCTTGATCTGGCGGCCGTCGGTATAGGCCCACTGGTCGCCCACCGTGAAGCGCGGGGCCGTCGCGGGCTGGGCGGCGGCGGGGCCGGCGAGG
>WNFK01118365.1_pt1 | contig 10177 bp, 8 predicted proteins | sample 5400281 | NCBI WGS metagenome assembly WNFK01 (sample SAMN13153350, study PRJNA577476) | soil metagenome | isolation source: 20 cm soil on Douglas fir-dominated hillslope | place: USA:California | collected 2013-09-17
CCAGCAGATAGTCGGCGTAGATCACGCCGCCTTCGACCTCGGTACCTGGCAGGCCGCCGCGGACCCGTGCCGCCACGTCGGGGGGCAGTGCCCGGAGGCACAGGAGCAGCACATTGCCGTTGCGGAGGCGCCGGGCGTCGTGGTGATGATCCGGATGCTTCAGCTCCCACACGACGCGCCCCCGCCAGTCCACCTCGAGCACGGCGCCGCCCTTGAAGCGCGGCCACGCCTCGAACCGCGTGAGATCTTGAGGAACCTTGCCGCCGTAGAAGAGGTGGCCGTTGTCGAGCAGGTAGCCGTAGAGGCCGGGCCGGTACGGAGGCCGCCACGTGTGGGCGGTCTTGCCTTCCATGTCGACGAGAACGACCGTACCGTCGCCGAGCATCGGCGCGAAGAGGGTGTAGCCCGGCTGGGCCCGCGCCGGATCGTGAGCGATGAGGCCCGTGCGGGCCCGCCTGATCTTCTGCTGGTCCACCGGCGCCATGAATCTCTCCTAGAAGTGCAGGCGCACGCCGCCGCGGATCATCCGAGGCTCGCCGATCGAGATGACACCCTCGCTGGTCCGGCCGATCGTGTAGGTCTTGTCGAGGAGATTGTCGATGGCCAGGTACGCCTCGAACCACTTGCCGAAGCTTCGTGACAGGAACAAATCCATGACGAAGTAGCTTCCGAGCAGCAGCGTGTTCAGATCGTCCTCGTACTGGTCGCCGACCCAGCGGCCGGTGAGGTTCAGGTTGAACCAGGCCGGATGCGTGAAACGGATGGAGCCCGTGACGGTGTTCATGGGCACCTGCGCGAGCCGCTTGCCCTCGAGCGCCGGCTGCTGGGGCGCGTCGACGACGTGCGCGTCGGTGAAGAGATAGCCCAGGAGGAAGCGCCACTCGCGGGCCAGCCGCAGCTCCAGCTCTGTCTCGACGCCGCGAATGCGCGCGAGATCGAGGTTCTGGCGCTGTCGGCACGTGGTGCCCACCGGGCAGTCGGGCAGCCGGGAGGTGAGAGTCACGTTCGCGACGAGGTCCTTCACGTCGTTCCAGTAGCCGGTCACGCGGCCCTCGAACGGCCCCCACCGCTGCTGCAGGCCCAGCTCGCCGCCGGTCATCCGCTCCGGAAGCAGATCCGGGTTGGCCACCGTGACGTCGTTCCGCACGCGGAAGGGCCGGTACAGCTCGTTGAGCGTCGGCACGCGATAGCCCTGGTAGATGGACGCGCGCAGATCGGTGGTGGGCGTCGCGTGCCAGAGCAAGGCGCCGCGCGGGCTCGTGAGGAACCGCTCGCTGTCGCCGAACGTCTGCCGGGCCGGCACGCCGGCCGGGGGCGGCGTGTCCTTCCGGTTGCCGTTGTAGTTGGACCAGTAGTCGACGCGGACGCCGCCGACCAGCTCCAGCACCGGAAGCGGCGTGTACACGTCCTGCACGTAGACGCCGGTCAGGAGCTGCTTGCCGCCGGCGACGCGGGTCCGGAGGTAGACGCCGTTGTTGAAGACGTCCTCGATGGTCTCGCCGGTGACCCAGCGGGTGTCGCCGCCGGCCGAGATCAGGTTGCTGCCGAGCTGGCGGCTCCACTGGAGGAAGCCGCCGGCGGAGGTCGTGGGCACCTTTTGATCGAGCGCGAGCGTCTCCGAGTTGCGGTTGAGCGCCTGGGTCGAGAACGTGCTGCCGAACTGCTGGTTGTCGGCGTAGAGCGCCAGCCGAAACTCGCCGGCCCCCGACGTCGTCGTGCCCAGCCGGCCGCCGAAGGCGCCTCCGCCGTAGGTCGTGCCGTTGTTCTGGAGCGGCGTGCCGTTGCCGCGGTCCTCGTCGAAGTACGTGCCGGAGATGAACAGCGAGGCCTCGGGCGAGAGCACCATCTCGGCCCGTCCGTTGAACGTCGTGTGACGCGACTCGGCATCGATGTCGATCGAGCCCCGGCGGGAATCCTTCACGACGAAGTAGCCGTCGGTCTTGAAGTAGCTTCCCTCGAGCGCGACGCGGAACGGCCCCTGCACCTCGTGCAGCAAGAGATCGAAGTTCTGCGTGTTCTGCGTGCCGTAGCTGCCGTCGAAGTAAAGGGCGCGCTCCGTCGGCCGCCGGGTGAGGACCTGGACGACGCCGCCGAGGGCGTAGTTGCCCCAGACGCTCGAGCCGCCGCCGCGGACGACCTCGATCTGCTCGATGCCCTGCAGCGGGATACGGTCCCAGTAGACCCAGCCGCCGAAGGCGTCGTTGACCGGGATTCCGTCGACCAGGACGAGGGCGCGGCTGGTCCCGCTGGGGCCGATGCCGCGGAGCGAGAGACCCTGGGTCGTCGGGTGCGTCACGAGGCTCGACGAGCGCCGGAAGAGGCTGAAGCCCGGGACCTGGCGCAAGAGGTCGTCCAGGGTCTGGCTCGGGGACAGGCTGATGTCCTCGCGGGTCAGCACCGTCACGCTGGCGGGCGCATCACCGGCCCGCTGCGGAGTGCGCGTCACCGTGACCACGACCGGCTCGAGTCGCGTCGGGTCGTCGGGCTTCTGGGCCGGCGCTTGCTGCACCATCGGCGGCGGCGCGGCGGGTTGTTGCCCTGGCGGCTCCGGTGCAGCCGGCGGCTCCGCCGGGGCCGGCTGCGGTGGCGGCTCTTGCGGGGCCGGCGGCTGCGCCGACACCGGCAAGACGCCGAGCAGGCCAAGGAGCACCGCCGCCAGAGCACGCCTCATGGGTTGGGCGAGCATGCTACACACGCGCCCCAATCTTGACAAGCCGAGGTCCCGCGACGTATCGTCCGGCCGCAGCGGAATTCCGCGCGGATCGTTCTCGACCCGATCTCCAAAGGGAGGCTCCCCATGCTGCGCATCACGCTGACCTCGGTCGCGGTCCTCCTCGCTCTTGCGCTCGCCATCGGCCCGCTCGCCGACGCCCAGCAGGCTCAGCCGCAGCCGGCACCGACCTGGAAGCAGGGTCAGCCGGCCAATATGGCGGACTCGACGCTGGCGCCCATCGCGCAGCCGCCGGCGCCCAAAGCCGCCGGCGAGATCCCGGTCGACAAGATCAAGGTTCCGGCCGGCTTCAAGGTGTCGCTGTGGGCGCACGGGATCAACAACGCGCGCGAGATGGTCTGGGGCGACAAGGGCACGCTGTTCGTCTCGAGCCGCGTGGCCGGCAACGTCTACGCCGTCGTCGACAACGGCGGCAGCCGCGAGGTCAAGGTGATCGCCAAGGGCCTCAACCTGCCCAACGGCGTCGCGTTCCGGAACGGCACGCTGTACATCGCGGAGGTCTCGAGGATCACGAAGATGGTGGGGATCGAGGACAAGCTCGACAACCCGCCGGCGATGGAGGTCGTCTACGACATCCTGCCGCGCGACCTTCCGCACGGCTGGAAGCACCTGGCGTTCGGGCCCGACGGCAAGCTCTACTTCAACATCGGCGCGCCCTGCAACATCTGCCTGCCTCCGGACACGCACGCGAACCTCTCGCGCGTCAACCCCGATGGGACCGGGTTCGAATACGTCGCGCACGGAGTCCGCAACAGCGTGGGCTTCGACTGGCACCCGGTGACGAAGCGGCTCTATTTCACCACGCACGCCCGCGACTGGATGGGCGAAGACTCGCCGAGCGACCGGTTCGACGTCGTCACGCGGAAGGGCCAGCACTTTGGCTATCCGTTCTGCCACGCTGGGGACATGCTCGATCCCGAGTTCGGCAAGGGGAAGAGCTGCAACGACTACGTGAAGCCGCTGATCAAGACCGGACCGCACGTGGCCGGCAACGGCGTCGAGTTCTACACGGGCGCGATGTTCCCGCCCGAGTATCAGAACCGCGCGTTCCTCGCGCAGCGCGGCTCGTGGAACCGGTCGAAGAAGATCGGCTTTCGCGTGATGATGGTGACGATCGATGCGAAGGGCGGCGTGGCGAAGTACGAGCCGTTCGCGGAGGGCTGGCTGCAGGGCGAGGAGATCTGGGGCCGGCCCGTGTACACGCGCCAGATGAAGGACGGGTCGCTGCTCATCGCCGACGACTACGCGGGCGCGATCTACCGGGTCAGCTACTCCCGCTGATCGTCGACACTGAGGAAGCTTCAGGTACTCGCCGGCGCCTCGCTCGTCGCCGCCGCCGTGGCGATGACGACGGGAGCGCCGGCGGGGGCCGCCGATCTCGAAGCCGGACTGAGGAAAGCCGAGCCGTGCAAGGCCTGCCACGGCGCCGACGGGAACGCGACGATCCCGGGGACGCCGTCGCTCGCCGGGCAGCCGGTGTACTTCACTCACTGGCAGCTCATCAAGTTTCGTGACGGGCGCCGGAAGGATCCCCAGATGTCGCCGTTCGCGACGAACCTCAGCGACACCGACATGGCGGACCTGGCCGCGTTCTACGCGGCGCAGCGGCCGCAGGCCCGGCCGGCCGTCACCGAGCCGGCAAAAGTAGAAGCCGGCCGGCAACTCGCCACGCTGCACCACTGCGTCTCCTGCCATCGGCCCGGCCTCACCGGCCACGAGCAGGTGCCGCGCCTGGCCGGGCAGGACCTCGCCTATCTCGTGAAGCTCCTGCGCGGCTTCAAGGCGCAGACGGCGGGTGACCTGGATGGCACCATGACGACGGCGGCCCAGCCCCTGAGCGAGGCGGACATCGAGAACCTCGCGCACTACATGGCGACGCTGCCCCCGGTGCCCTCGCCGTCGCGATGAATGGCCCGTCGCCAGGCGGATCAATGGCTCTTTCCCCCGGGCACCCCACCGTGTAAGAGAGAGTTTATGAAAACCGAGCACCCGAGCGTCTGCCCCCTCGATTGTCCGGACACGTGCAGCCTCACCGTCACCGTGGAGGACGACCGGATCGTCTCGATCCGGGGCTCGCGCGCGAATCCCTACACGGCCGGCGTCCTCTGCGCGAAGGTTCCTGAGGCGTATCCGGGCTTCGTCCACGGCGAGGGGCGTCTCACGGCGCCGCTGCGCCGGGTGGGCGCCAAGGGGCAGGGGCGCTTCGAGCGCATCTCGTGGGCCCAGGCGCTCGATCTCGTCCACGAGCGGTTCTCCGCCGTCATCGCAGCCCACGGCCCGCAGGCGATCCTGCCGCTGAACTATGCCGGGCCGCACGGCATGCTCGCCGGGGGCTCGATGGACCTGCGCTTCTTCCACCGGCTCGGCGCCAGCCTGCTCGACCGTCGGCCCCTCTGCGGCGGCATCCGCACCGAGGCCTGGGTCGGAACCTTCGGCCCCACGCCCGGCGTGCGGCCCGAGCAGGCGGAGCACTCGAAGCTGATCGTCGCCTGGGGTAGCAACGTGACGTGGTCCAACCTCCACATCGTGCCGATCATCAACCGCGCGCGTCGGGCGGGCGCCAAGCTCGTCGTGGTCGACACGCGGCGGACGAAGATCGCCGAGCAGGCCGATCTGCACGTCGCGCTCCGCCCGGGAACCGACGTCGTGCTCGCGTGGGCGATGGCCGCCGAGCTCGAGCGCCAGGGCGGTCTCGACCGCGAGTTCATCGCGCGACACGTCGCCGGCTTCGAGGACTACATGGCGCTGGCCCGCGGCTACACACTAGCCGACGCCGCCCGAATCTGTGGCGTCGACGAGAGCGTCGTGGCGCAGCTCGCCGAGTGGTACCGGACGATCTCCCCCGCGGTGATCACCGTCGGCAACGGGCTCGAGCGCAACCGCAACGGCGGCAGCGGCATCCGCGCGATCTTCGCCCTCCCCGCCCTCGCCGGAAAGTTCGGCGTGCCGGGCGGCGGGCTCATCAACGGCGCGGGGTTCGCGTTTCCGAAGACGCCCGCGCGTCTGGCACGGCCCGACTTCGTCCCGAACGGCACGCGTCTCGTCAACATCATCGACGTCGGTCGCCACCTCACCGACGCCACGCTGGCGCCGCCGATCAAGGCGCTCTTCATCTACAACCACAACCCGCTCGTCGTGCATCCCGACCAGAACCGGCTGCGCCGCGGCCTCGAGCGCGAGGACCTCTTCGTGGTCGGCTCCGACGTGGTGATGACGGACAGCCTCGCCTACGCGGACGTCGTGCTGCCGGCGTGCAGCCACTTCGAGCACGCCGATCTCTTCGCGGCCTACGGCACGCACTGGCTCCAGCGCGCCGACCGGGTGATCCCGCCGCAGGGCGAGGCCCTGCCCAACACCGAGATCTTCCGCCGCCTGGCGGCGCGCTTCGGGTTCGACGACCCGGCGTTCCGCGCCAGCGACGCCGAGCTGATGAACGACGCGCTCGACGGCGCCGACCCGCGCATGGGCGGCAAGCGGCCGAGCGCGATTCCGCTCGACCGCGCGACGCCGATGACCGTGGACGGCGGCGGCGAGGACGCCGTCCTGTTCAAGAACGTGTTCCCGAAGACGAAGTCGGGCAAGGTCGAGCTCGCGTCGCCGTACCTCGAGGGCAAGTACGGCGCGCGCCTGCCGAGCTGGCGGCCGGTCGCGTCGTCCTATCCACTGACGCTGATCTCACCGGCTTCGGACCAGCGCATCACGTCGACCTTCGGCGGTCTGCACGTGTCCGACGGGCCGCCGCCGCTCGAGATGCATCCGGACGACGCGCGGCCGCGCGGCCTGCGCGACGGCATGCGCGTGCGCGTCTGGAACGACCTCGGAGAGGTCCGGCTACCGCTCCGGGTCACCGAGGTGATTCCCCGGGGCGTCGTCTGCACGCTCAAGGGCGCGTGGATGGCGACCAGCGACAACGGCCAGACGATCTCGGCGCTGTGTCCGGCCGACCACGCCGACATTTCCGAGGGCGCCTGTTACAACGACGCGCGCGTCGAGGTGGCCGCCCTCTGAGGACGAGACCATGACCCCACCCGTCGACCCCAACGCCGTCCTGATGACCGGCGAGAACTCCTTCATCCGCCTGAGCCACGACGGCGGCAAGACCCAGTCGGACCGCTTCAGCCACTGGCGGGTCCTCTGGTGCCCGTCCGGCGCCGGCCACGTGCTCTTCGCCCAGAGCGAGCTCAGCTCCGGCCAGACGCGCATCTTCGCCGACAACGCGGCGGTGGCGCGGTGGCTCCAGCGCACGATCGAGACGCTGCTGTTCCCCGCGTTCGCCGACACGAGCGTGCCGGTGATCGCCGCCGAGTTCGCGCGCGCCGGTGATCCGCGCTCCACCGCCATCGAGACCGTCGTGGCAGGGTCCGACCGCATCCGCCTGACCTGGTACGACTGCGTCGAACCCTTCGTGCTCAACGCGCCGCCCGGATTCAACAACCGCCCCATCGGCGTCTTCAGCACGTTCTTCCCGGCGCGCTCGGCCCAGGTCGAGTGGAACGGCCGGTTCGCGACGGGCCAGCCGTGGGCGGAAACGCGAGGCGACCGGCAGGCCTCGAGCGCCTGTCTGGCCTGGTCGGAAACCTGGGTGAAACCGCGCTAAAGCGCGGATCGAGACCGCGCTAGGTCGGCCGGCACGCGGCGCGCTATCGTGGTTTCATGGCGCTCGCGACGCGGATCCGGATCCTCACGATCCCCCCGGGTGAGGCGCCCCTGTCCGTACGCATGGCGTGGGTCGGGCTCGACCTGCCCCTCGACCCCCGGCGCGTCGGCCGTCAGCTCGCCATGGCTTCCGGCGTGCTCTCGTCGCCCCGCGGGTGGTGGCAGCACATCATCGGCCTCGCGACCGGCCGTTACGCCGTGAAGACCGGCTACGCCGTGAACGCGCTGGAGGCGGTCGATCTTCTCCAGGCCAAGGACCCGGTCGCGGCCGCGTGGTGGCGCGAGCACTGCGCGCACTTGCTCGACGGCAAGCGCTGGTTCCTCTTCCCGACGGCGGGGTGCGAAGAGCGCCCCTGACGCTACTTGTCGGCGATCCGGATCGCCGCCGGGCCTCCCTTGACCGCGATGCGCACGCCGGTGTCCTTCAGCGTGCCGCCGTCCAGACTGAACACCTGAAGCTCCTTCTCGACCATGACCAGTGACCGATGGGCGCCTCGGCCAGGCGCGAGAGGTCCGTGCCGCTGACGCGCAGCAGCACCAGCTTGCCGGCGTCGTTGAAGAACGGCGAGTCCTTCGGCTTGTTGCTGCCGTTCATGACCACCACCGCCACGATGGAGCCGTCGGGCGAGATCTTGATGCCCTCGGGCGTCTGGCCGACGGTCATGGTGCTCACGACGCGGGGCGGCTTCGCCTTGAGATCGATGATGCTGACGGTGTCGGCGTCGCCGCCGCCCCGGCCGATGTTGGCGACGGCCGCGAAGGCGCCGTTCGAGGCGATGTCGATGCCGTAAGGCCGGAGACCCGCGGAGACGTCGCGCTTGGTGTATTCCACCTTCGTGCCGTCGATGGACAGCACGGAGATCCGATCGTCGCCGTCGCGGGTGACGAGCGCCAGCTTGCCGTCGGGCGCGATCGCGGCGTGGCTCGTGCCCGACTTCTCGTCGGCGACCGTCACCTTGCCGGCGGGCGTCACGGTCTTGCCCTGGATCGTGTAGACCGACACCGTCCCCTCGCCGCGGTTGGCCACCAGCGCGAGCGTGCCGGCGCGGTTGATCGAGACGCCGGCCGGCGCCTTGCCGGTCTCGAGCGTCGCGATGATCCGGGGCGGCGCCGCCTTGAGATCGACGACCGACATGGTGTTGTTCGGGATGCGCTTGGTCGGATCGCCCGGATCGAGCTTCTCGTTGGCCGTCACCAGCGCGAGCGACTCGTCCGGCGAGACGGCGACGCTGAAGGGCGGTCCCACCACGCTGCCGGGCACGTCGAGCTCGGCCACCACCTTCGGCGGCCAGGCCTTGAGGTCGATCACCGTCAGCGTGTCGGGCGGAGGACTCTTCACGACGGTGGTGGCGCCGTTCACGAGCGTGACCTTGTTGTCGTTGGTCGACAGGAGCAGCTGCCCGTGGGCGACTGGGACGAGCGCGACGACGGCGAAGAGCGCGACGAGAGCGACGAGCCGCGGCGATTTCATGGGGCCTCCTCCGGAGTGTGGGCCGGCGGCGCATAGAAGATCAGGTTCGCCCTGCGAACGCAAGGTACACTCCATCGCATGGCGCTCGAGCATCCGTGGACGGAACCGCCCGCGCCCGCCGACGTCCGCGCGGTCGCTCCGGGAATCTACTGGCTGCGGATGCCGCTGCCGTTTCAGCTCAACCACATCAACCTGTGGCTGCTCGAGGACGGCCCGGGCTGGACCATCGTCGACACGGGCGTCGGGCTCGACGACACGCGCGCCCTGTGGGAGCGCATCTTCGCGACGCACCTCGACGGCCGCCCGGTGCGGCGCGTCCTCGTGACCCACTTCCATCCCGACCACATGGGCAACGCCGGCTGGCTCACCGCGCGGTGGCGGACCGAGCTCTGGTGCACGCAGGCCGAGTGGCTCTACGCGCAGTACTCGTGGCGCAGCGGCAGCGCGGCCGACTTCGAGCCGCGCCTCGCGCATTTCCGCCGCCACGGCTGCGGGCCCGAGGCGCTCGTGCAGCTCGGGCGCCGGGGCAATCACTATCCGATGCTCGTGCCCGAGGTGGTGACGGAGTTCCATCGCATCGGTGAAGGGGACTCGATCGCGATCGGGCGGCGGACCTTCCGCGTGCTCACCGTGCTCGGCCACGCGCCCGAGCACGCGTGCCTGTGGGACGAGGCCGGCGGCCTCCTGATCTCGGGGGACCAGGTGCTCCCGAAGATCACGACCAACGTGAGCGTGTGGCCCGAGCAGCCGCGGCTCAACCCGCTCCGGCTCTATCTCGACTCGCTCCATCGCTTCCAGCCGATGGCCCCGGACACGCTGGTGCTGCCCTCGCACGGCCTGCCGTTCCGCGGCCTGCACGAGCGGCTCGGCCAGCTCCGCGACCACCACGCCGCGCGGCTCGGCGAGGCGCTCGACGCGCTCGTCGAGCCGCGGAGCGCCGCGGAGCTGGTGCCGGTGCTGTTCCGGCGCCAGCTGGACAGCCACCAGCTGAGCTTCGCGGTCGGCGAGGCTCTCGCGCACCTGCGCTTCCTCGAAGACGAGGGGCGCGCCGTCCGCGTCGTCGACACGGACGGCGTCCACCGCTTCCGCAAAGCCTGACTGTCAGACCGCTGGGCAGCCGCGAACCCGCGCGCGAGGCTCGAGGCCGTGAACGTCTCCTCTCGTAGACATTGACGGCTGCACCGCGTTGTCGCTAGCATCGAGTCGATGGCCACCTATCCGATCCGTAATCGACACTGGACCCGCCAGGAATACGACGAGCTGATCAAGAGCGGGTTCTTCGACGAGGACGAGCCCATCGAGCTGCTGGGCGGGCAGCT
>WNFK01199750.1_pt1 | contig 10177 bp, 10 predicted proteins | sample 5400281 | NCBI WGS metagenome assembly WNFK01 (sample SAMN13153350, study PRJNA577476) | soil metagenome | isolation source: 20 cm soil on Douglas fir-dominated hillslope | place: USA:California | collected 2013-09-17
TGCTTTGGCAGGTATATCGGGTGTTTCAATCACATCGGCATATTTTACTTTTTTCTGCAGTATCCAATTCTCGGGGTCTCTTACTTTTTCAATATCAGCAGGAGTTACATCGATCACTACCCCTTGCCCCGCAAAAGAGAATAGGGGTTTTAAAACATAATTCTCCAGGTCAGCAGGCAGTTGCTTTATCTCATTTAGGAAATAAGTTTTGGGAACATAGGGATGATGAATAAATGGAAGAGTATACTTGCTGATACGATAAAACCAATTCGGATGTGGTACCCATTCAACATCTAAGTCTTCAAATAAAATATTTCCCTTTGCCTGTACCTCGGCTGATTGCTGTTGAAGATCATCAAAGATTATTCTATTGTAAATTCTTTTTACGTCGGTCTTCTTCCCGTCATTCATGTAATAAAGCTTTCTTCCTTCCCGGATCAGTTCTGTAAGACAAACTGGTTTGATACCGAGATAATCCTGTGTGCAATAGAAATCTATTCTTGTTTTTTGCTGATGCGGAAATACTTCAAGCAATATCACATTCTCCGGCTTTTCATTTCCAGCAATAATTTCTTTCAATAATTTTAAGTATGATCCTCTTTCATAGTCCCCGAGATAAATACTAAAGTTATGAGCCACTGGAAAATGTTTTCTGAAAATATCATCCAGTAACACTTCATAAGCGAAAAGGGTAGGAAAGCCCTGCATTTCGATTAGTTGTGGTTCATATTCGCCGGCTTCGTTTATACAAATGCCAAAATCAAAAGCAATAAAATGTGAATGAGGATTTTCTCCCGGCACCTGCAAATGTTTTGGGATTGCATTCTTTGTTAGCTCTTTAAATCCTGGATCAACAATAATATCAACGATGCTTTCACAGGCACCCAGCATTTTTTTTGTAAAATCTTTTGGAACAAATACCGGCGTTTCCGCTACACGAAATTCTATCGAACCGGGATGAACACTGTTCAATTCATTTAGAAAAGCCTCATATTTTTCTTTCGTGAAATTTTTATTGAAATCTTTTCTTATTGCCGGAACCATGCTTTAGATTTTATGAATGGAAGTTAAGTACAAACTTGCAAACGTCCTAAGCCCAACAATCAATAATCAATCAATAATATAATCTCACGGATTACACAGATGTTCACAGATTAATTTCTGTGTAAATCCGTGTCATATGTGAGAAATAAAAGCTGAATAGACATTACGGAACGTACAAGTGAGTGACACAAGGGACGACGAAGAGAATTACTGATGCTGAGCTCATAAAGATGGAAACAGATTGCTTCGACCTCCATATCTGAATTTGAATCTCTACTTGGCTTGACGGTCTCGCAATGACGAATCTCAAACTAATTCCAGCTTAAGTTGTTCAATAGATTGATTCAGGAAATTCGGAAGTACATGTGAGTAGGTCCACATGATCTTATCGGGATCGTTCAGGCGTTCCAGCATGCTTCTCCATTTTTCTTCTCCATGTTCTTCGATCACTGTTTTTTTCTTTTCCTCGGTTTGCAGGTACATGCTCATACCTGCCGCATCAGCTTCGGGGTGAAACTGCGTGCCGATCATATACTCATTAAAACGAATTCCCATGATGGCTCTTTCATACGGCACATGCGGTCGATTCTTTTCAATACAAAGAATTTTGGCGCCCATTTCTTCGAGCACCTGGTGATTAGGTTGAATGACCTGGTAATCGCGGCTGTCAACACTATAAAAAGGATCTTTCAAGCCGGTAAATACCGGCTCATCTTTGCCATCTTCAAGCATGTGAACAGGAAAAACTCCAAAAGCAGTAGAGCGACGTTTACAAACTATACCAACATTATAATGACGACATGCTAATTGAAATGAATGGCAGATGAATAAAACATATTTCTTCTGCTCAGTAGACGGGTTGTTATTCCAGCGTTCCACTTCGCCAAGCCATCGAAAATATGTTTCATCCCATTCGGTATATCGGCTTTCAAGTGGGGAACCCGGTCCGCCGCTGGAAATAAAAATATCATAACTCATGTCCGGCACTTCATTCTTTAGCCGCACATCAAATTCATCCCAAACCAATTCAAGATCATGAACTTTGCTGTAATTATTCAAAATTTCACGGACACAACGCATGCCCTGGTTGGGTTTGCCTTCATAAAGGTCCAGGATCGCTACTTTTATCTTCTTCGGGTCATTAACCATGCCCACAAACATAATAAATTTTTAACGTTGACATCTGTCGTTTAGTTTACCTACTTACTAACAAATAACCCCCTGTCCCCCTAAAGGGGTGACTTAGAATGTAAAAAACTTTTTACTTGAAATTTATTATATGCGAAATTTTTTTTATTGGCCCGTCAATATTGCTACTATGGGCTTTTGTTGCACAGTTTACCCAGACACTGAGCTTATCGAAGTGGAAGGGCACTCTTGTGCTGAGTCAATTCTATGCGGCAATTTTGATTTTCCTTTTAGAATTACGGATTATTGAGTTTGCTTCGGCTTGCCGGAAACAAAGAATAAAATTAAAACAGTCATATCGGCAAGCCTCGCAATGACGAGGCTCCGAAAGAAAAGACAGGATTTCACAACAGCGGGGTTTTCGTCATTGCGAGGCCAACAATAATCTCTTTAATTTTTAATGTTGTTGAGTTGGCCGAAGCAATCTAAATGAAATTCGAACAGGAAGATGCGTAAATTTATATACTATGTGCAATTCTAAGCAAGTCATCGCAAAGGTTCTGACAATAATAATTGTTCTATGCTTCTATGATATTGATGCATTGACTCAGACTACCCAAGGAAGTTTTGAAGAATACACTGTTGACAAGACAGTAAAAAGGAAGTTTGAGAAAGCGAACCTAAAATCTGAATTCAAACTATCAATGCCTTTTGACGGATTTTTCTTTTTTCTAAGTAAAAAGAATGATAAAGAGCTTTTTGATAATGCAACAGTTTTTTTTGATACTCTTCAAACATTTATAAATGTACCATACTGCGATTGTATGATAAAAAAAGATACGATCTATTTGCAAGGCGGAATAGTATATGAAAGTGGAATTTTTTTTACCCTTAAAATAGTAAACAATTTATTTAATGGAGAAATTTGGATAACTCGGAAAAAGAATTTCCGAATAAACAACTCAGAAGAACTTGTGGACGACATTCATTTAAGTAGTGTCAACCAGACTCTTAAAATTCAAAATAAAGGCTCTTTGAAGTTTGGTAAAAAGATGATCGGCGAACTATTATTAGAATCTGAAAATTTCTTTGTAAAAGATGATCCTGTCCCAGATAAATTAATCATGAAGCTTTTGTTTCGCTGTAAAATAGATGACATGATGTTTGGAGAAAACGCTCCACAACGGAAATGATCTCGTCTCTCTCTTACGAACAGCTCACTCTTTAAACTTTTCCGGATGCTTTTTATTATGATCCGTTTTATCCTGGAAAGCTTTAGCGGCAGCAAGAATAGTTGCTTCATCATATAAATTACCAATAAGAGTTATACTTAATGGCGAACCATTTTGATTAAAACCCATTGGCATTACTACAACAGGATTGCCGGTAAGATTGGTGATGGATAATTGTCTGCCTGCAAAACTCGGAACGATGACAACATCATAATCTTTCATAAAATCATTTACTGCTTTACAAAGATTGTAACGATAACGATTTGCATTTATGTATTCAACAGCAGGGATCAATCTTGCAGCACGAAAACTATTTGGCCAAAAACCTTTATCCTGTCTTTCGATCAGGTCATCACGATTGGTTCTTGTCAGCTCATCAAAAGCTGCAGCACTTTCGGCATTTAAAATAATGCTGATAAGATTTACGGGATAAACAGATGAATCAGGAAAATCAACTGCTTTAATATCGGCACCTAAAGACTTATAAACTTCCAATACTTTTCTTTCAGGTGCATCAGCTGCTAATCGTTTGAAATAATTTTCGGCATAAGCAATTTTTAATTTTTTAAAATCAACAAAACCGTCGTAATTAAAATTTTTATCCACTGAACCATAATCTTTACCATCTGTTCCGTGTATATAATTAAAAACGATCGCACAATCTTCAGCGCTGCGGCAAATAGGACCGGCTTTATCTAAACTCCAGCAAAGCACCATGGCGCCGGAGCGACTGATCGAACCAAATGTTGGTCGCAAACCAGTAGCTCCACATCTTGTAGATGGAGATACAATTGAACCAAGTGTCTCAGTTCCGATCGCAAATGGAAGAAGGCCAGCAACAACTGATGCAGCAGATCCTGCCGATGAACCACTTGATCCTTGTTTCAAATTCCATGGATTTTTTGTTTCTCCGCCAAACCATTTGTTATTGAATGCAAGTGCGCCGAGTGATAATTTAGCGCAAAGCACTGCGCCGGCAGCTCTCAATCTTTTATAGACATAAGAATCTTCATCAACCACCTGGTCTTTATAGGGCGTGCTGCCCCATGTTGTTTTATATCCTTTCACTGCAAACAGATCTTTTAAACCATAAGGAATGCCATGCAGTAAACCACGGTATTTTCCATTTTTAATTTCTTCATCGGCCCGTTTGGCCTGTGCCATTGCTGTGTCCTCAGTCAATGAGATCACACATTCCAACGTATCGCCCCATTTTTTTAAACGATCAATAAAAAATTTAGTTAATTCAACCGAGGTGATTTGTTTTGATTTTATCAATCCTGCTAATTCAGGTATTGAATAAAAAGCCAGGTCATTTTTATTTTTTGGTAAACGGATACCCGCCCGTATAGGAAGAGAAACGGTTTGTGACATTCGTTGTTTTATAACACCATAAGGAAGCGGGTTAAAAGCAAAGGGGTAGGGGATGTCATTTGCGGGAAGGATTTTGTGCATCCCTTTAATTATTTGTGTATAATTATTCAGGTTATCAAGCAAAGAATCTGCTTCAGCATTGCTGAATTCAAGATCATAAAGACTTGCCGTTTTTTGTATCAATGTAAGCGAATCGCTTTTTGTTTGGGCATTTGTTGCAAAAGGCAATAAAAAAAGTAGTGATAAAAATCTCATAATAGTTAGTTTTCGTAAAGTAAATTACATAAATAAAATCATTTCCTTTTCAATCCAAAAAACTAACACATGAGAAAGCTTTTCTTTTTTTTCGCCCTGTCTGCCATTGTTTTTTCCTGCGATCAAAAAACAAAAGGTGTCGCAGCAAATAGCCCGTCGGGTGCTGATATACATTTATATGAATATTTCAACTATGGCGATACCGGAGTACAAATGGCAGGGATAAAAATGCTTCCCATTCAAACACCGAAAGGAAATTTCAATGTATGGATAAAACGTTTTGGAAATAACCAACGCATAAAAGTCTTATTGCTGCATGGTGGCCCGGCTGCTACTCATCAATACATGGAATGCTTTGAAAGTTTTTTCCCTAAAGAAGGAATTGAGTTTTATGAATATGATCAGCTCGGCTGCGGTAACTCAGAGAAACCAACCGATACCAGTCTGTGGGTGCTGGATCGTTTTGTAGAAGAAGTAGAGCAGGTTCGCCAGGCGATCGGCGCCGATTCAACTAATTTTTACATTCTTGGAAATTCATGGGGTGGTATTCTTGGAATGCAATATGCATTAAAATACCAGGATAAAATGAAAAGCCTGATCGTTGCAAACATGATGGCAAGCTGTCCTGAATATGGAAAATATGCTGAAGAAGTTTTAGCAAAGCAAATGGATCCGAAAGTATTGGCAGAAGTAAAAGCGATCGAGGCCAAAGGAGATTTTAATAACCCAAGATATATGGAACTATTAAGGCCGAATTTTTATAATGAACATTTATGCCGGCTTAATCCATGGCCCGAACCCGTAACCCGTTCTTTCAATAGCATCAATCCAACAATCTATGTAATGATGCAAGGCCCATCAGAATTTGGTATTGGCGGCAATCTTGCAAACTGGGATATTAAGAACAGGTTGAAAGAAATTAGAATACCAACACTGATGATTGGCGCAAAACATGATACCATGGATCCGAAAGCAATGGAAGAGCAAAGTAAGCTGGTACAAAAAGGTCGCTACTTATATTGTCCCAATGGCAGCCATCTGGCTATGTATGACGATCAACAGGTGTTTATGAATGGCCTGATAACTTTCATAAAAGATGTTGACAGCGGGAAATTCTAATCGATGTTATTGTGATATGCTTTTAATCTGCGTTGCGGCATTTTTTCTTTGCATATTTTGAATAAACCACATGATGGTAAAGCTGGGTATAAAGTCAGTGCCGGGTAATATTTCTTCTATAAAATTACCAATAGCACCTAATGCTCCTTTCCATCCGCCAAATGCTGCCATAAAGATTATAGCGGATATTGGCGCCCAAACCACATCACCGATCTCACCAAACACCGGGATCGCATAAGTGGCATACCCGATCACATCCATCAGGATACAAAAAATAAGTGAAGGCTGTTTTCTATTCATTTTTAGTAATAATTTTTTGTTTAGTTATCAAATTTACTGCCGGTTTGAAAATTGCGCTAAGCAGAAGAGAAAAATAACAAAACAGTTGCATAGCCAGATCGCTCAAATCAAAACTCTTCTTTGATGTGTTTCTGTTCTTACCTCGATAAAACCAGCTTTTTTATAAGCATCCAGCGCATTCGGATGATCGAGTGTGCAGGTATTCAATTGTATCCATTGTGGCTGGTAACTCCATGCTTTTGCAATTACCCATTGCAAGAAATATTTTCCAAAACCTTTGCCAATGAATGCGGGCATTATTTACATAGAAAAGAAAAATATCAACATTGGCGGCGTTTATTTTATCAGATAATTCTTCATCGGGCATCACCATCCGGTCGAGCCAAAAATATTTTTCACCTACTCCATAATAATATTTTCTGTATTCATTTGCCGAAATAGGCTTCGGCAATAATTCAAAATGCGTACCAGCTAAAAAACTGGATAGTTCCTTCGGTTTATGCATTTCAAGAAAAGTAACAGTGACCGGTCGCAGAACTATTCTTGAAGTATCTATTGAAAAGGACATGCACAAAAATAAAGGCAGATGTTGAATAAGTCTCAACACCTGCCTTTATAATATTTTTAGCTTTATGGTAACAAATTACTTATCGACATAGAAATTTATCGGCTCACCTTTTGAATAACCAAAATTATCAATGAACAATGTTGGGGTTGCGTACAAACTTGTTCTCATTTGTTGATATTTCCCATTTACATAGCTCCCGGTTTGTACATTAAAAGCTGTGTAGGGCATATAAATTTCAAAAGCCCAATTGTTAAGCCCTTCATCCGGAACACTGTAAAGTATAGTTCCTGTGGCCGCATATCCATTTACATCAGCAAACTGAGGCGATTGAAGGCTACCTACCTGGGTGGTTGTATTTGAATAATAAAAATGCACACTAAACTGGAAGGTTTTTCCAATTCCTTTTGGAATATCTACAATTCCTGTGATCTTCATACAATTCCCAAATTGTGGGTGATTTTGATTGTGAAGCACCCGGATATTTTCAATTTTTGCTTTTGCAAACTGCGAATAATCCTCAATAATAGGTTTGTTATCAATAACTGGATTGTCAACAGGTTTATTTTCAATAATCGTATTATCGGGTTTTGTTTCCTGGGGTTTACTTGGTTTGTCAAAAACAATATATCCTTCTTTTACTTTTTCTTCAAATAGCTGGTAATCTATCCAGCAGTATCCATTGTTACCCCAGTTAGGTCCCCATGAATTCATTACTTTAAATGCGTTTTTATTGTCATCAAAACCTACTACTACCATAGCATGGTCACCTATATATTTTCCACCTGAAGTATTTTTATCCCAAATAAATTCACCTGATCCATTCTTTTTTGCGGCTCTGAAACCTTCATCAAGCTGGGCTCCAATAACTACAGGAAAATCGGTATTTAAATGCATTTTCACCTCTTTGGTGTCTACAGCATTGATCCTTCGCCAAACACGAATAGTGTAAGGTTTTGCTCTCTGCTTTATTTCTTCCGTGGGCTGCCTGGTATAATCGGTCTGTATATAAGGCATATCATCCCAAGGCGAAGCTCCCTGTTGCGAGAGGAGGTTCAGTGCATCTTCAAAAAGTGAGCCTTTATCCATTCCATGGTTTATCTGGTTATAGACAAAACTGGGACTGAAATAAACAGTAGCGTTGTTTTCCTTTTTTTCCTCGAAGCTTTTAAGAGCATAACATGTTGCCCATGCAACACATGACATTTGGGGTCCCTGGTCCCTGACTTCCGGCATATAGGCTGAAAGATCGAGGGAAGTTGGCAAATTTTCTCCTGCTCCGAATAAAAGCTCAGCAGGTGCAATTCTATTATATTTGGCAGTGGTGGCAAGAATAAGACCTGTTTTATACTCTTGCTTCTCTGGTTTGCTATTATTGCATTGTAGTGAAACAATTGCAATAAAAAGGATCGCAAAAAAATTACGATAGCTTTTTTTCATTACTTAATTTTTAGGTGGGTGTATTATATGTTTTTGAATTTTTTATAAAGCAACTTATTTTTTCTTATCACTGCCTGCCTGCCTGATCCTGTTTGTAAGCAATGCAATGAGTATCGGCAATAAAATACCAGTAATGATCCACTGCCAGTAATTTGAAAAGAAATTTCCAACCTTACCTGAAAACGAAACCTTTTGAGCAAAGATCATAACAAGGATATCTCTTGGCGGTAAATTGATCTTGTCATCATCACTTAATATTACCTGGACAGAAAGTTTCAATTGATGCTGACCTTTTTTTAGCGGTTCGATTTTCCAATTCCAATACGCTTCTTTAGAGCCGTTTAAATTTTGTTCTTCTTCACCCATTTCTTCAATATAAAAACTCGGATCACTTCTGGGGCTTAGATCCACAAGTTTTGCTTTCATCCTTTTTCCTATTTGGATATTGGTATCTATGATGGCATTATTATCTGATGCATCCGATGCGTCAAGCACTTTTGCTTTTAGTTCTTCTAATTCCGCATTTTTTGCAAGTGCCAGTGTCGCCAGGTATGCTTTATTTGTTTGCATCGTATCGTCTGCATGAAATACGAGCAGTGTATTGTATTTTTTTATCACTTGATCTTTTAATACTGTGTTGCTTACTCCAACACCTTTATCGTTAAACTCGTCAAGATCGTCTGTTGTTTCAGTAGTTGAAGTTGATGTTGCGGAATCATTTCCTGAAGGTTTCCCACAACTGGAAACGCAGATAATGGAAAGAAACATAAGAAAATAGACAAGAATACGAACCTTGCTCATGCTGTGGCTTTGTTCCAGAAAATTAAAGATTTTTTGGTTCAATTATTATTTTACTTTTTAAAAAATCTTATTTCTGTAAAATAAAGTTATAACAGGTTCTATCCAGAGACCAGTACCGGATTTGATCTTGAAAAATATAAAAGAAAACCACCCGGCACTGCGGATGGTTTTTATAACCGACAGAGGAGTTACACCTCTTTGCCTTATATGCTAATCTGCAATCGTCGGTGATCAGGTGAGCGTATATTTTGATACCCGTTGGGTCAACCTGTTTTTATAATCTGCCTCACGGCCTTGTATATAAGTAACACGTTCATTAAAACTATTTTCATTTCCCATCCAGGCTTGTCTTTTACCTAATCGTTGAGGTTTGGTTACAAGTCCATTAAATGTTTGCCATTTGTCAGAAATAGAATTGTTCAATACTACTAATTGCAGCATCAGCTCATGCAAGCGGTAGTTGGTAGTATTGTGATTAATACCACCTGAATTTGCGCACTGATTACTAAACGCTATTGCCAGCGTATTGGCAGCGCTACTGAGGGAATTATCATTTACTCCGCTTCTAAGTTTTTGCAAAGAAAGAATTTCAAGAGTATTACCTGATTTATTTTTGTTTAATCTTACTTGCCCCTGCAATTAATTTTCCCAATTGGATGTGTTTACATCTCTTGTATTTTTTATTTCATCATAGTAAACATAAAAAGATGATGTGGGGAGATGGATCACATTTGACATTACAAGCCTCTGCAAGAGGAGAAACTAAGCCAGCCAGCAAAGTTAGCTTAATGCCCTGGCCGATAAAACCACGACGGTCAAAAGGTTTTTTATTATGTCCGGGTAATTGTTCCAAAATAAGCAGTTGCTTAAAGTTAATAAGAATAATTATTTGAACAATTATTTTCCAGGGAGTAAAGAT